>Ga0315912_10001267_pt1 | contig 32248 bp, 26 predicted proteins | sample VfabasoilMG_FD_204469 | JGI IMG/M metagenome (GOLD analysis project Ga0315912, IMG submission 204469) | Garden soil microbial communities collected in Santa Monica, California, United States - V. faba soil | ecosystem: Environmental > Terrestrial > Soil > Garden | place: USA: California...
ATCGATGGCTGCCTCGGGCACGCCGGCTTTGCGCGCACCGTCCACCTGGGCCGCCCACACGTAGGCGCCCTCGCGTTCGCGCGCCGCGGTCAGCGCGGCGAGCGAGCGCAGCTTCTGTGGAACGAGGCTCTCGTCGCGGAAGAAATTCACGACGCTCAGGAAGTGCCGGGCGAGCTTGGGGGTGTGCAGCAAGACGCTGAACGGGCCGCGGATGCGGCCGAAGGTCTGCATGACGCCGTCGACCACGGCGTGATGCTCGGCGGGAACGTCGGCTTTGGCGGCGATGGGAGTGATTCTGGGCATGGCGGCGGGCTCCTTGGGTTGCAGTTTGATCGTTGTCGGGTGCTTCGGCGTGGTTTCGTACTGATGCGCTCAGCGCTTTGCCATCGTCGATTTGTTGAGGGAACGCGGATCGCGCCCGCGCCAGCGGCCGGAATCCACCTGCGCCAGGAATTCGGCCGTGATGCGGTTGAAGAGATCCGGCTCCTCGATGTTCACGGCATGTCCGGTCGCCGCCACCACGGTCAACCGTGCGGCAGGGCACACGCGCTTGATGAAGATCCCCGGGTCGACGCAGTTGTTGTCTTCGTCCCCGGTGACGATGTGGGTCGGCACCGTGAGCCGGGCAAGCCCGCGCTCGAGGCTGTAGAGGGTCGGGCGTCGCGCCTGCACGCCGCGCAGCGTGTTGGCGGAACCCAGCGCGGAGTGCTTCGCGAACTCGGCGCAGAAGTGCGCGAAACCGCGCGGGTCCTTGTTCTGGAACTGCACCCGTGCCGGGCCGATCTGGTACGGCTTGATCGCTACTCTCGTGCCCAGTTCCTCGAAACGGCGCGCCATCACTTCGGTGTCGCGCAGAAACTGCGCGCGCTTGTCCGGATCGGAGCCGTAGCCCGCGCCGATCACGGTGAGGGATCTCGCGAGCCGCGCGTAGCGCAACCCGAAATGCAGGGTCGCGAGCCCGCCCATAGAGCAGCCGATGATGTGCGCCTTGCGGAGCTTGAGATGTCGCATCACGCCGGCGATGTCATCGGTGGCAAGTGCCTGCGAATATTTTGAGACGCTCTTCGGCACATCGGATGGCGGATAGCCGCGCGCGTTGAACGCGATGCAGCGATAACGCCGGCTGAAGTAACGCAGCTGCGGCTCCCAGCTGTAGAGATCGTCCGCGAACTCGTGGACGAACACCACCGGAAACCCGCGCCCCGCCTCTTCGTAATACAGCCGCACCCCGTTCGACAATGCATAAGGCATGGAACCTCCTCCCGATTCTCCCCGGCCGCCGCGGCCGTATTTCCTGGCGCCGCCGGGCGACTCCGCATTCTACAGCCTGCGCTGGCCCTGATGGGCGATGCCGATGCCGACCAGCATCATGATCCCGCCCGCGATCTGCAGCGGAACCATCGCCTCGCCCAGTAGCGCCGCGGCAAGCAAGGCAGCGATCACCGGCTGCAGCAGCAGGCCGATTGAGCTCAACGTCGCCGGCAAGTGCGCCATGGCGTAGGCGATGAGGCTCTGGCCCGCCACCTGCGAGATCAGCGCCAGACCCAACAACTTGATCCAGCCCATGGAACTCACGGGCAGGAACGGCTCGCCGGAAGCCAGCGCCAGCGGCAACAGAACGAGTGTCGTGATGGCGCCGCTCCAGGCCATGATGCTGGCCGTGGAAACCTCCGCGCGCAGGCGCGTGACTACCATCTGGTATCCGGCGTAGAACATCGCGGTGATCACCCCCAGGACGTTTCCCCACTGCGCCCCGCCCGCGAGCCGAAAATCACCGCCGATCAGAAACGCCATGCCCGCGAGCGCGAACGCGAGTCCGGCGAGAAAAAGTCCGCCTGGCGCCTGCCGGAACAGGAGCCACGCGGCGAGCGTGACGAAGATCGGAGCGAGATTGGCGAGCAACGTCGCATTGGCCACCGAAGTGAGCACGATCGACCCATGCCAGACGGCGAGGTCGCCGACGAAGAACAGGCCCGCGCCCCACATCAGTCCACGGTGGACGCGATAGTTGTCGGCATGCGGCTTCCAGCCGCTGGCGAGCGCCCACGCCCACAGCAGCGGCAGCGCCAGGCACACCCGCCAGAAGGCGGTGGAAACGGGCCCGGTCTCGCTCACTTTCACGAACAGTGCCGAACTGGCGATGGCGGTAGCGCCCGCGAAGAGGGCGATCAGACCGAGCGCGCGGCGGTTGCCGCTCACCACTCTTGGATCTGGGCAGGGCGGGCGCTGAAGCCGCCGTCGATGGTGACGATGGCCGCCGTGGTATAGCTCGAACGCTCCGAGCACAGAAACACCACCGTGTGCGCGACTTCGTCCACGGTGGCGAGCCGCCCCAGCGGAAACACTGCCGTCAGTTCGCGCCAGCGATTCTCTTCACCCAGCTCGCTCCTGGCGCGAGCCTTCCAGCGCACGATCTGCCGGTCGGTCTCGGTATAGCCGGGGCTGACGGCGACGACCCGCACGCCGTGCCGGATGCTTTCCGCTCCCAGCACGCGGGTCATCGTCATCAGCGCGGAGTTGGCCATGCTGCCCGCGACATAGTTCGGCGTGGGGCGCTCGCCGGCGTTCCCGAGCACGTTGCAGATCACGCCGCGCCTTGCCGCGCACATCGCGCGGTAAATCTCGCGGGTGAGCGCGATGAAGCCGAATACCTTGAGATTCCACGCCTCGCGCCAGGTCTCGTCGTCGAGTTCGATCGTGCCCTGGGGAATGGCGCCGGCGTTGTTGATCAGGATGTCCACGTCGCCGCACGCGCGCGCGAGCTCGATCACGTTCTCCGTTCTTGCGAGGTCGCAGGCATGCGTGGTGACGGCCACGGGATACTCCTTCTGCAATCGCCCGCGCGCGACCTCGAGCGTATCCGCGTTGCGCGCCGCGAGGTGCAGCGCGCACCCTTCCGCGGCGAGCAGGCGCGCGACGCCGAAGCCGATGCCGCGCGAGCCGCCCGTCACCAGGGCACGACGGCCTTTCAGATTCAGGTCCATCAGCCTACTGCGAGAGGCGGAGCTTCAGCCACTGGACGATCAACTCGCGGATATCCTCTTCCTTCACGCCGCCGCCGCGTCCCATGTGGCCGCCTTGGGGATAGACCCGGGCCTCCTTGGGATTGCCGTGCTCCATCAGGAGGTAGATATCGTCCACCGGCGCCTGGTCGTCGAGCTTGCCGTTGACGCACAGCAGCGGGGCCGAAGGCCTGTCCAGCAAGCCCTGGTGCCGTAGCGACAGCTTCGGCGCGACCTCGAGGAATTCATCGAGCGATTTCACGCCCATCGCGCGGCTGCGGGCCTGGAACAGCCCGATCGGCCCGAATATCGCGGCGGAGGCTCGCTCCGTGAGCGCCGGCCGCAGCCACTGTTCCTGGAAGCCGTAGTGCACATTGCTGCCGTGAAAAACCGCGCCCTTGAGACGCTTCGCCTCGACGAACGCGAGCTTCGCAGCCCAGTAGCCGCCATAGCTCCCGCCCCACACGCCGAGACGCGTGGCGTCGATGTCGTTGCGTTTCAGCAGATGATCGATCAGCACCGAAAACACGCGCTCGGCGTTGGCCTCGGTGTAGAGCACCGGGCTCTCGCCGGTGCCGGGCATGTCGATCGCGAATCCCGCGAGTCCGGCCTGGTGCAGCCGAGGGTGCGAGCGCTGCCGGTCTTCCTTCCAACCGTCGACGCCGCCCCAGTGCATGACCACCGGCGGCTTCTTGATGCCGGGCGGCACCTGCAGGTAGCCGATCAGCTTCTTGCCTTCGAATGGCACCTCGATGATCTCGAGCGGCGGATCGAAATACTTCGCTGCTTTTCTGAAATTTCGCAGCGAGTGCTCGTAGGCCTGCTGCGTGCCGGCCGTGGTCGGGCAGGGGTAGCGCGCGATGCGGAAGTAATTGAACGCGAGCAGGTAAAGGCCGCCGAGCTGTTTCCCGTCGCCGCCGCTTTTGGCGAGGGCGTCGGCCTCCGCCTCGTAGCGAGCCCCAAGCTTGCCCCATTCGCGCGCCCATTCGTCGCGGTCCAGGCTCGTCAGAGCCTGCGCGACGCCCGCGGCGTCTTCCGGCTTGATGTCGTCCAGCGGATTCATGTGGCCGCCGCGCCGGATGATTTCGGCCTTCACCTCCGCCAGCGGGCGCGCCTTTATCTTCGGATCTACGACTATGGTCATGCCGATACCCCTCCCGTTAATCCAACACCCGACGCCGAGCGCTCGGCGTCACCTTGTGCGGCCGCGCAGGCCGACGCGATCGCGTCCCGGGTCTTACCCGGCGACCTCGCGTCTCCTATTATCAGGACCTTCCTGCCGTCCAGTTGTGCGAGGCCGGGAAGCGCGCTGCGGCGCGTCCCGCAATAGAACCAGTCTCTCACGCGCGTTGACCGGAACAGCCAGCGCGCCAGCCCCGATTTTCCGCAGCCCGCTTCGAGCAACGATACCACCAGCGGCCCGGTCCCGAACCGGTATCTTGCGCCGGTGGCGACCACAATCAGGTCGAACGCCGGTGCGAGGTCCGACGCGTCGCGAACGGTGGTGCCGAAACGGAACGTCACGCCTTTGTTCCGGCAGGCGAGTTCGAGCTCCCGGATGAAAGCGTCGAGCGCCTGCCGGTCGGCCTCCACGCCCTGGAATCGAGGCGCCAGACCGGCGTAACGCAGCGCGCCGCCAGCAACGTTCTCCCGCTCGTAGACGGTTACGCTATTGTCGCCCGCAACGCGCTCGGCATACGAGAGCCCTGCCGGGCCGGCCCCGACGACGGCGATGCGCCTGCCCGTGGGCCGCTCCGTCGCCCGCGAGTACTCGATCTCGCGCGCAGCCGCAGGGTTCACCACGCACCCCAGTTGATCGCCGCCACGCATCTCGTCGACGCAGGTGTTGCACGCGAGACAACGGCGTACCGGCACGTTGCGGCGAGCCTTGGCCGCCCACTGGGGATCGGCAATGAGCGAACGCCCGAGCGCGACGAAATCGGCCTTGCCCGAATCGATGGCCTCCATGGCGAGCCGCGGGTCGCCCAGCCGCCCGACGGCGATCACCGGCACGGCCACCTCGCGCTTCACTTGCGCTGCATAGTCGAGAAATACCCCTTCCGGGCAGTTCATCGGAGGCGTCATCATGTGCGCCGAGGGCAGCGATCGGTAATGCCCCGCGGTGACATGCAGGGCGTCCGCGCCGTCGGCCGCGGCCCATTTCGCGACCTGCAGGCTGTCCGGGAACTTCAGCCCGTCCGGGAAAAAATCGTCGGCGTTCAGGCGAAAGATCACCGGAAATCCCGGCAGCTCGCGCTTGATGCGTCTCAATATCTCCAGGCTGATGCGCGCGCGATTCGCGAGGGATCCGCCGTACTCGTCCTGCCGGCGGTTCTCCGCCGGGCACAGAAACTGGGACAGCAGGTAGCCGTGCGCGACGTGCAGCTCGACGCAATCGAAGTTGGCGGCGCGCGCCCTTGCCGCCGCCGCCACAAATGCATTGACGGTCAATTCGATGCGCCTGTGGCTCATTTCAAGCGGCGTGATGGTGGCGCCGGTTACTTCGAACACGTAATGCGGAATGGCGGACGGCGCGATCGGCGCTTCGCCGCAGATGTCGGCGCGGGTGTGGCCGCCGGCGTGGCCGAGCTGAATGGCGGCCCTCGCCCCGCGCGCGTGCAGCGCGTCGGTCAGGCGCTTGAGCCCGGGGACGAATCGGTCGTCGTAGATGCCCAGTTCTCGAAAACGGTGCCTGCCGGCGCGCTCAGGCGAGGCCATCTCGACCGTGACGAGGCCGACGCCGCCTTCGGCGCGGGCGCCGAAGTACGCGATCGTGGACTCGCTGACGGAACCGTCCCGTTCCGCGAGGCGCGTGGTCATCGCCGGCATGACGATGCGATTCGGCACTTCGACGGCGCCGATGCGTTTCGGCGAGAAGAGTCCCGTCATGACAGGGGTGTTACTGCGGTTCGATCTTCGCCGACTTCGCGACTTTCGCCCAGCGCGCCAGTTCGGATCGAATGAGCGCGGCGAAATCTTCCGGGGCGCGGCTGAACGTCGGATCGGCGCCATCGGCGCTGAAACGTTTCCGGGTATCCTCATCCTGCATCACCTGAACGAGGTCGCGATGCAGGCGCGCGATGATGTCGCGCGCGGTGCCCGCCGGGGCGAGGATGCCGAACCACTGGACGGCTTCATATCCGGGGACGCCGGCCTCGGCAAGCGTGGGGATGTCGGGCACTTCGCTCGCTCGCTTTGCGCTCGTCACGCCGAACGCGCGGAACCGGCCGCTTCTCACGTGCGGCAGCGCGACCAGCACGTTGCCCAGCATGACCGGCACGCGTCCCGACAAGGCATCCGTGAGCCCGGCGTTGCCGCTCTTGTAGGGGACGTAGGTCATCCGCACCCCGGCGCTCATCAGGAAATGCTCCATCGCGAGATGCGAATTCCCGCCGTAAGCGCCGGCCGCGTAATCGAGCTGGCCCGGTCGTGATTTCGCCAGCGCGATGAGCTCTTTGGCGTCCTTCGCGGGCAATGACGGATGGCCGACCATCAGCAGCGGCACGACGGCGACCTGGGAAATGGGCGCGAAGTCCTTGACCGGATCGAAGCGTATCCTGCGGTAAACGGACGGCACGATGGTCATGGTGCTCTGCGCGATCAGGAGCGTGTAGCCGTCGGGCGTCGCGCGCGCGACCGCTTCGGTGCCGATCATTGCCGCCGCTCCCGGCCGGTAATCGAGAACGACCTGCTGTCCCAGCAGAGCAGAGAGCTTCGGTGAGATGATGCGCGCCGAGGCATCGGTGCCGCCGCCGGGCGAGGACGGCACGACGAGGCGGATCGAGCGCATGGGGTACGCATCTTGAGCACAAGCTCCCGCGAGCAGCGTCAACTGCAAGCCAAGCGCCGTAATCGCGAACCACAGCCAACGCGAAACACCCAAATTACTCTCCCTGCTCCTCGTTGCGCCGATCCCTGTTCGGCCCCTCGACACGGCCTCCACCTAGGTTATTACGAGCCTCACTATCGTCGTGTCGGCCGTGAGCGTGTCGCCGGGGGTCACATCCCCACGAAGTGGGGCCCCTGTTCGGCCCCTCGACACGGCCTCCACCTAAGTTATTACGAGCCCCACTATCGTCGTGTCGGCCGTGAGCGTGTCGCCGGGGGTCACATCCCCACGAAGTGGGGCCCCTGTTCCGCCCCTCGACACGGCCTCCACCTAAGTTATTACGAGCCCCACTATCGTCGTGTCGGCCGTAAGCGTGTCGCCGGGGGTCACATCCCCACGAAGTGGGGCCCCTGTTCGGCCCCTCGACACGCTACTGCTTCGCCAGCCCGAGTTCCGTCAGCACCGATTTCATGTCGGCGTAATCCTTGTCCAGGTCCTTCCTGAACTGCGCGCTGGTGACGAAATCGTCGGACCAGTAATTCTTCTCCAGGTCCTCTTTCCACTCCTTCGTGGCGGTCGCCTTACGCAGGACTTCCTCCCAGTACGCGACCTGCGCCGCGGTGAGTCCCTTGGGGCCGACCAACGCGCGCCATCCCCCTATCACGACGTCGACGCCCTGCTCGCGCCAGGTGGGAACATGCGCGAGCGCACCGCCAAAACGATTGGGGGCGGCCACGCCGACGGCCCGCAGCTTGCCGGTAGCGACGTGCCCGTAGGCGTTTCCGGCGGCGGTGGCGACGAGTTCGATATGGCCTCCGAGCAGTGCGGTGATGGACTCCGATGAACCCTTGAATGCGACCGTTTTGAGATCGCGCGGATTGCCACCCGCCGCCTTCAGGACCAAGCCCACGGCGACGTGGTTATGACTGCCGACCGCGACGACACCCAGCGCCACCGATTTCGGGTCTTTTTTCAGGTGCTCCACCAGATCTCTGCCGGCCTTGTAGGGCGAGGCGGCATTGACCACGAATACCACGTAATCGTTGAACAGCGATGCGATCGGCGTGAAATCGACGTAGCTCATCCGGTTGCTGCCCATGATGTGGCCGCTCAACAGCCCGGTGGTGCCGATCAGCAGGTAGTGCGCGTCGCCGGCATGCTGGTTGACATAGTTGAACGCGATGCTGCTGCCGCCCCCCGGCTTGTTCACCACGGTGAGCGACGAGCCCACCAGCTTGTGCGAGGCGAGTATGCGTTCCACGGTGCGGGCGGTCTTGTCGTTGCTCCCGCCGGGGGCGGAAGTCACCACGATCTCGACGTTCTTCTGCGGCGCCCAGCCCTGGCCCCAGCCAGGGGCGCCGCAGCCAAGTAGCGTCAGCGCGACCAGCATGCGTTCGAGTTTCATGTTGCGCTCCTCCACTCGCGCCTCGTTCATTCCGCTTCTGCGCTATTGCTTCGCCAGCCCCAGATCCACCAGCACCGCCTTCGTCTCCGCGTACTCCTTATCGAGTTCCTTCTTGAACTGCGCGCTCGGCATGAAATCGTTGAACCAGTAGTTCCGCTCCAGGTCGGTCTTCCAGTCATCGGTCGCGACCACCTTGCGCAACGCGTCTTCCCAGAAGGCGATCTGGGCGGCGGAGAGATCCTTCGGCGCAACGATGCCGCGCGAAGTGCCGGACACCAGGTTGATACCCTGCTCCTTCCACGTCGGTGCGCCCGCCAGCGCGCCCTGAAAGCGTTGCGGTGCGCCCACGCCCACGATGCGCATCTTGCCGCCGGCAACGTGGACGGTCGCGTTGGTCGCGCCGATGCTGACGACGTCGATGTGGCCGCCGAGGAGCGCCGTGATGGCTTCGGCGGAACCCTTGAATACCACGGTCTTGAGATCGCGCGGATTGCCGCCGATCGCCTTCATCAGGAGCCCCGTGGAGATGTGGCGGGTGCTGCCGAAGGCGTTCGCGAAGCCGATCGAGAGCGACTGCGCATCCTTTCTCAGCCTCTCGGCGAGGTCCTTGCCGGTCTTGATGGGCGAGTTGGCGTTGACGGCGATGACGACGTAATCGTTGATGAGCGAGGCAATGGGCGTGAAGTCCGTGTAAGTGATCTTGCTCACGCCGAGGATGTGATTGCTGAGCAGCCCGGTGCTGGCGACCACCAGGTAGTGCGGATCCCCCGCGTGCTGGTGGACGTAAGTGAACGCGATGTTGCCGCCGCCCCCGGACTTGTTCAGCACCGTCGTGGTCGACGTGACGAGCTTGTGGGTGAGCAGCACGCGCTCGATGGTGCGGGCGGTCTTGTCCTGACTGCCGCCCGGCACCGACGTCGCGACGATTTCGACGTTCTTCTGCGGGGACCAGGCCTGCGCCCATCCGGTCGCGCCGGAAGCTAGCAGCGCCACGCCGATCAGCATGCGTTCGATATTCATGGTTCCTCCCTTCAATTCCCATCGCATGGGCGCGCTTCACCCGTCATGCCTGTTCACCTATTGCCGCGCCAGGCCGATGTCGACGAGCACGGTTTTCATGTCGGCGTAGTCCTTCTCGAGATCCTTGCGGAACTGCGCGCTCGTCACGAAATCGTCGGACCAGTAGTTCCGTTCGAGATCCGTTTTCCACTCCGGCACCTGTGTCGCCCGGCGCAGCACGCCCTCCCAGTAGGCGACCTGCGCCGTCGTCAGTCCTTTCGGGCCCATGATCGAGCGCCAGCCGCCGAAGACGAGGTCCACGCCAGCCTCCTTCCACGTCGGCGCAGCCGTGAGCGCCCCGGCGAGGCGGCGCGGGGCGGCGACTGCGACGACGCGCAGGCGGCCCGCGGCGACGTGGGGCGCGGCGTTGCCGGCCGCGGTCGTCACGAGGTCGAGATGGCCGCCGAGCAGCGCGGTGAGCGCTTCCGCCGCGCCCTTGAACGCGACCGCCTTGAGTTCGCGGGCATTGCCGCCGATCGCCTTTACCAGCAGCCCGGCGGCAACGTGGTTGTGGCTGCCGAGCGTGGTCGCGAAGCCGGTCGCGACCGATCTGGGATCCTTCTTCAGGCGCTCGACCAGGTCTTGCGCGGACCGTATCGAAGATTCCGCGTTCACCGCGAACACGGTGTAATCGTTGAAGAGCGATGCGATCGGCGTGAAATCCTGGTAGGAAATCTTGCTCAGGCCGACGATGTGATTGGTGACCAGGGCCGTCGTGCCGATGAGGAGATAGTGGCCGTCGCCCGCGTGCTGGTTGACGTAGGCGAAGGCGATGTTGCTGCCCCCGCCGGGGCGGTTGACGACGCTGATCGTGGCGCCGACCAGGCGGTGTTCCACGAGGATGCGTTCGACCTGGCGAGCGGTGCGGTCGTTGCTGCCGCCGGGCGCCGAGCCCACCACGATCTCGACGTTCCGCTGGGGCGACCAGCCTTGCCCGCCTGCGCCTGACGCGACGATGGCAAGCACGGCACCCACGACCACCCTGGTGAAGGTCACGTCATCTCCTCGATCTATCCGGTTACCGGCCCCGCGCATGATACCCGATCGAAAACCTCGGGTCGCGCCGGTCAGCCCGCGGTGAGCGCGGGCCACAACGCATCGGCACCGTGCTGCTGCGTCCGGCGCCCGAGCCGCATCGCCCAGTGCGCCTCGTTGCCGAACTCCTCGCGCCACGCCCAAAGTCTCAACGTCGCGTGGTGCAATGCATATTCGTTGGTCACGCCGATGGCGCCGTGCACCTGGTGCGCGATCAGCGCACCTTCGCGCGCGGCGTCGGCGGTGCGAATCTTCGCCGCCGCGACGGCCAGCAGCGCATCGCCGCCGCGCTCCATCACGCCCGCAGCAGACAGCGCGGCGGCGACCGCGACAGCGGTCTCGCCGCCCAGGCGCGCCAGCTCCTGCTGGAGCGCTTGAAACTGGCCGATCTTGCGGCCGAACTGCTCGCGCTGCTGGGCATATTGAACGGCGAGCTCGAGCGCCCGTTCCAGGGCGCCCGCCATCATCAGCGAACGGGCCAGCGCGCCGCGCAGCCTCAGGGTCTCCCGGTCCACGCCGGGGGCGGCTGGCGCCGCAGTCTCCGCGGCGACACGGTCCAGCACAACATTGTCGCGCGGCTCGCCGGCGAGGTTGGCCCCTGGGGTGATGCGGCAACGCGCGGGATCGACGCACGCGACCAGGGCGCCGTCGGGTCCGTCGGCCAACAGCACGAGCCGGCTGGCGATGCGGGCCCATGGCACGCGCGCGAGCGTTCCCGAGAGTGTCCACTTCCCGCCGGCGTGGCTCGCCGTGACGCGGTCGGATTCGAGCACCGGTCCCGCGGCAAGGGCGCCGCGCGGGATGGCCATGCCGCTTTCCGCCAGCATCCAGGCGGCCAGCATGCCGGTCTCGGCCAGCGGGACGGGCGCGGTGTGGCGACCGGCGACACGCAGTACCGCGGCGGCATCGGACAGCGCGCCGCCCGCGCCACCCGCACCTTCCGGGATCGAAACCAGCGGCAGCTCGGCGCGCTCCAATTCCTGCCACAGGCTCGCCGACCATCCGTCAGCCTTCACCGTCGTCAGCATTCTGTCATCGACGTGATCGGAGAAGAGCCGCGTCGCCGCCTCGACCAGCATCAGGCGCACGTCGCTGAGCGTGGTCACTTGAGCCGCCCCAGCAAGCGGCGCGCGATCAGCGTGCGCAGGACCTGCGTCGTGCCGCCGCGGAGGGTCGAGATCGGTGCGCATACGATCGTTTCCGCAAGATAGCGCTCGAATCGGTCGAGAGCCGCCGCGGTCGGTTCCAGTTCGACCAGCAGACGCGCGGCATCGATGATCTCGCGCTCGTAGAACGTGCCCATGTCTTTCACCAGCGCGGCTTCGGTGCCAAGATCGACGCCCGCAAGCGTTGCGCCGCCTTCGCTGTCCGTGCCGGGTTCGAGGGCGAGAGCGATGGCAAGCGACATGCGCCGCAGCGCCCAGAAGCGCGCGGTGAGCTTGCCCACCATTTCCTGAGCGCGGGCGTCGGGCGCCGTGCCCAGGCGCCCAATCAGTTCCACCAGCAGCGGAAAGGTCGTCATGTAACGTTCCGGACCGCTGCGCTCGAGCGCGAGCTCGGAAGTCACCTGCTTCCACCCCTGTCCGATCTCGCCCACCACCATGTCATCCGACACCAACACGTCGTCGAGAAAGACCTCGTTGAAGCTCTGGCGCCCATCCATGAACCGGATCGGACGCACGGTGACCCCGGAAGACTGAAGCTCGACGATGAGCTGGGACAACCCTTCATGGCGGTTGCCGGTGTCGGCCGAGGTACGGCATAGCACCAAGAACGCATGCGCCTTGTGCGCCCAGCTGGTCCAGACCTTCTGGCCGGTGACGCGCCAGCCACCTTCCACGCGCACAGCGCGCGTGCGCACCGAAGCCAGATCGGAACCGGAGCCGGGTTCGCTCATGCCGAGCGCGAACGCGCATTCGCCGCGGGCGATCGCCGGCAGAAAGCGCGCCTTGAGCGCGTCCGAACCGTGGCGCAGCAGGCTCGGGCCGATCTGCCGGTCGCCGAACCAATGCGCGGCGCACGGCGCGGCAACGGCGAGCATCTCCTCGGTCACGACGAAGCGTTCGAGGTACGAGCGTTCTTGTCCGCCGTAGCGCCTGGGCCACGGCATGCCGATCCAGCCCCGCGCCGCGACCCGGCGTGTGAACTCGGCGTCGAACTCGGAGTGGCCGAGATGCGGCGTGAACGATCCCGCCGCGACCTCGGCCTTGAGGAACGCGCGCACCTCCTCGCGCAGCCTCAACGCCGCCGGGGGCAGATCGAGCGCGGAAAAATCGACGTTCTCAAAAAACAAGGTGTTCCTTGTCAGGTCACTCAGCCGAACGGCGGCCGGCCATTTTAAGCAAATCGCGGATTACGATTCACGCGGCATCCGGACACCGCAACACCACCAGCGCATCCACGGCGAGAGCACCCGTCTCGCTCACGAACATCGGATTGATATCGATCTCCGCGATACGGTCGGCATGGTCCGTGATGAGGAGCGACAGGCGCGCAAGCGCGTCGGCGAGGGCGTCGACTGCGAGCGGCGGCTTGCCGCGGTAGCCGGCGAGGAGCCGCCAGGCGCGCGTCTCGCGGACCATTTCGTGCGCCGTTTCGACGTCAAACGGCGCGAAGCGGTAGCTTACGTCCTGCAACAACTCGGTGAAAACGCCGCCGAGTCCGAACATCACGACCGGGCCGAAGAAGCGATCATGGGTCGCGCCCGCGATGACCTCGACGCCGGACGCCATCGGGCTCACCAGCACGCCGCGCAGGGCGGCTTGGGGGGCATGCCGTTGCGCCGCGGCCACCACCTCGCGCGCCGCGCGCTTGAGTTGTGGGAGCGTGCGCACGTCGAGCCGCACTGCACCGGCCTCGGTCTTGTGCGGAATGTCCGGCGAGTCGATCTTCACCGCGACCGGGAACGGCGCCGGAGCACGTTTGAGGCGGACGGCGCCGGAAAGCGGAATCAGAACATCCCGGGCGACCGGAATTCCGTAGGCCGCGAGCACGGCCTTGGACTCGCTTTCCGACAGGCGGCGCGTGCCAACCGGCAGGCGCAGGGCATGCCGCGCAACGGTACGCGCGCCCGAACGCCTGCGGCGCAGTTCGAGCGCCGCGCGCTTGCGGGAGTAGCGGTAAAGCATGCCAGCGGCATCGGCGGTGCGCGTCGGCGTGGCGAGCCACGGGATGCGGTGCTCCTCGAAGATCCGGGCCGAGCGCTCGCTGCGGTCGGGCACGCGGCTCCAGGCGACGAGCACGGGTTTGTCCACCTCCGCCGCCAGCGCGGCCAGGCCGGTGGCCCATTCCTCGCCCTTGGCGCCCTGCACCGAGCCGTAGCGGACGATGAGTTGATCGATATTGGGATCGGCGAGCACGAGCCGCGTGATGCGATTGACCCACTCGGCGTTCCCGGTCACCTGCGCGGTGAGATCCACGGGATTCGCAAGCGACGCATTCGGAGGCGCGAGTTCCTTCACGGCCCGCACCGTATCGGGCGCGAGGCGGGGAAACTTGAGGCCATGCCGATCCGCCGCGTCCACCATCAGCACGCCCGACCCGCCCGAGGTCGTGAGCACCCCGAGATTGGGTCCGCGCGGCAGGCGGCGGCCGCTGAACGCGCGCACGCCATCGACGAGATCGTGGACGTCGCCGATTTCGATGAAGCCGCCTTCCTCGAAGGCCGCACGATAGAGCGCGTAGCCCGCGGTCATGCTGGCGGTGTGCGACTCGGCGGCGGCGCGGCCGCTCTCGGTGTTGCCAACCTTCCACACCAAAATCGGCTTGCCGAGTTCCAGCGCGCGCCGCCCGATCTCGCGCAGCCTGCGGCCGTCGGCGATGCCTTCCATGTAACTCACCACTACCTCGGTGTCGTCGCGCTCGATGAAATCCGCGATCAAGTCGAGCGACGTGATGCTGGTCTCGTTGCCCGCCGAAACGACGTAGTTGAAGCCCACGCCCTCGGCCGCGGCGAGCGCCACCACGCTGAATGCGAATCCGCCGCTCTGGGAGACGAAAGCGACCGGGCCCGCCTTGAGTCCCGCGTCGGCGAAGCCCGGCCCGAAGCCGCAATAGACGCGGTCGATGAGATTCATGGTGCCGATGCAGTTGGGGCCGATGAAGCGCACGCCTGCCGCGCGAGCCGCGGCCTGTGTTTCCTGCTCCAGTGCGACGCCCGCCGCGCCGATTTCGCGGAAGCCGGCGGAGAAGACGATGGCGAACGGAATACCGGCGGACCCGCAGTCGTGGATCATCCGCGGCACCAATGCGGCGTTGACGGCGATGATGGCGAGGTCGCACGGCCTGGGCACCGACGCCAGGTCCTGAAAACACGGCAGCCCCAGCACCTTGTGGTACTTGGGATTGACCGGATAGATCGCGCCGCGGTAGCCGGTATGCTGCAGCACCTTGACCGGCTGGCCGCCGATGCGGTCGGGATGGTCGGACGCGCCGACCACCGCGATTGCGCGCGGATCGAACAGGCGGGCGAAACCGGCGCCGCTCATAGCGGCTTGATGCCGGCAGCCCTGATGACCTTCGCGTACTTGTCGGTTTCCTCGCGGATGAAGCGCGCGAACGCTTCCTGCGTGCCGCCGATCGGCTCCAGCCCTTCGTTCAAAAAGCGCCCCTTGATATCGGCGCTATGCAGCACTTTGCCGACCTCGGCATTGAGTCGAGCGACGATGTCCCTGGACGTCTTCACCGGCGCGAGCAGCCCGAACCAGGTGGTCGCCTCGTAGCCCTTGAGCCCGGACTCGTCGAAGGTCGGCACGGCGGGGATCGCCTCGAAGCGCTTGAGGCTGCCGATCGCGACCGCGCGCAGCCGCCCTGAATTGATGTGCGGCACCAGCGCCGGCACGCCGCTGAAGATCATGTGGACGTTGCCCGCGATGGTATCGACCAGCGCCGGCGCGTTACCTTTGTACGGCACGTGCACCATGTTGACGCCGGCCATCACCTTCAGCAGCTCGCCCGCCATCTGGTTGGAGCTGCCGGGCCCGCTGGAAGCGAAGTTGAGTTGGCCGGGCCGCGACTTGGCGAGCGCAATCAACTCTTTCAGCGTTCTCGCCGGCAGCGAGGGATGAATCGAAAGCACGTTGGCGCCTTTCACGCACAACACGATGGGCGCGAAGTCGCGCAATGTGTCGTACGGCGGTCTCGCGAAATACGTCATGTTGATCGCATTGGATGCGCCGCCCATCAGCAGGGTATGGCCGTCGGGCGCGGCTTTCGCGGCCAGTTCGGCGCCGATGTTGGTTGCACCGCCGGGGCGATTGTCCACGATCACCTGCTGGCCGAACACCTCGGTGAGCTTGATGCCGATCGCGCGCGCGGTGATGTCGGTGTTGCCGCCGGCAGCATACGGCACGATGATGCGGACGCTCTTCTGGGGGTAGGTCTGGGCGCGTGTCGGCGACGCGAGCAGCAGCGATGCGACTACGGGTAGCAATGCGATAACTACTCTCATGTTTGCCCTTTCAGGACTTCATTCAACAGCGGCTCGCCGCGGCCCAGCGGCCGAGATTATCGGCGAAGATGTCGAACACACGCCGATCGTTGCCGCCCGCCCGCGCCACGGCCGCGAGTTTGGAACCCTACGCGGCGCTGAACCGATACGAGACGGGTAATGTGGTCACTTCGGTGTAAAATGCGGCAAGGCACGATCTTCTTCACCGCAAGCCGCAATGCCGCATGGGCGGTAACGATCGGGTCCGTCCTCATTCTACCAGCCCACCGCCCAAGAGCCCGATACGTGGATATCGATACGCTGGAACTCACGAGGCAGTTGATCGCGCGCCGCTCGGTGACGCCGGACGACGCGGGTTGCCTGGACCTGCTCACCACTTTGCTCGAGCCGCTTGGGTTCAAGTGCGATCGCATCAGCCTCAACGGCGTGGACAATCTGTGGGCGCGGCGCGGGGCCGCGGCGCCGCTCGTTTGCTTCGCCGGGCACACCGACGTGGTGCCGACCGGGCCGCTCGATCAATGGCAGAGCGATCCGTTCACGCCGACCATCCGCGACGGCGTGCTCTATGGCCGTGGCGCCTCCGACATGAAAGCCTCGCTCGCGGCTTTCGTTTCGGCGATCGCAGCGTTTGTCGGCGCGCATCCCGGTCATCCCGGTTCCATCGCGCTGCTCTTCACCTCCGACGAGGAAGGCCCGGCGGTGGACGGCACCGTGCGCGTGGTGGAAGCGCTGGCCAGACGCGGCGAGCGTATCGATTACTGCATCGTCGGCGAGCCGACGTCGGTCAAGCGCACCGGCGACATGATCAAGAACGGGCGCCGCGGTTCGCTTTCGGGGCTGCTGAGCGTCAAGGGCGTGCAGGGTCACGTGGCCTACCCGCATCTCGCGCGCAACCCGGTGCACGAAGTCGCAGCGGCCATAGCGGAACTCGCGGGCACCGAGTGGGATCGTGGCAACGAGTATTTCCCGCCGACGACCTGGCAGATTTCGAATTTCAACGCGGGTACCGGGGCGGGCAATGTCATTCCCGGCACGGCGACGGTCCGGTTCAACTTCCGGTTCTCGACCGCGAGCACGGTCGAATCGCTGCAGACCCGGGTGGTCGGGATACTCGACCGGCACGGCGTGCCGTACGATCTGCAATGGAGCTACGACGGCCGCCCCTATCTCACCGCCCGGGGCGACCTGGTCGATGCGGTGGCGCGCGCGATCAAGGCCGTCACCGGCATCGACACCGAACTTTCCACCACCGGAGGCACGTCCGACGGGCGTTTCATCGCCGATATCTGCCCGCAGGTGGTCGAATGCGGCCCGACCAACGCCACCATCCACAAGATCAACGAATGCATCCCGCTTTCGGAGCTGGAGGTGCTGCCGAAGATTTACCAGCAGATTCTGGTCAATCTTCTGGTAAAGTGACGGACCCACTGACGAAGGAATGAGGATTGCAGGATCCCAAAGGCCTCACCTTGACCAAGGACCCATCGAAAATCAAGCGCTGCCCGGAGTGTCGCCGCCTCGTTGAGGCCTCGACGATGCGCCCGTTGTCGCGCACCCGGCTCGGGGGCGGCGTTCGCTACGCCTGTCCGGATTGCTTCAAGCGCGTCATGGGCATGCGGAAAGCCGTGGCGAAGGCGCGTACCGTCTAGGCGGCGCCCTGTAACGGGTGCCCGAACGGTAGCTTTGCTCACGTCCCGGTAATGCCATCGTGCGCGGCCCCGGCCGTCAGGATGCGGGCCGCCGGGGTGAAATTTCAGGGCTAGAGCCACCCCGCCTTGCGGAAGCGGAAGAAGAGATAGACGTCGATCACCACCATCAGGCCGACGGCGAAGGGATAGCCCCATACCCACCTGAGCTCCGGCATGTGTTCGAAATTCATGCCGTAGACGCCGGCGATCATGGTCGGCACCGCGACCAGCGCGGCGTAGGCCGCGAGCTGCTTGGTGGTCTGGTTTTCGCCGAGCGTGATCAGCGACAGGTTGACCGAAATCGCGGTCGTGACCATGTCGCGCAGGCTGTCGATCGACTGGTTGATCCGCAGCAGGTGGTCATAGACGTCCCGGAAATAGTCCTGGGTGCCGAGGCACACCTCCGGCACGCGGCCACCGTAGAGCTTGCCCGTGGTCTCCTGCAGCGGTCCCGCCGCGTGCTTGAGTTCCATCAGCTTCTGCTTGAGGCCGTACAATTCTTCGATGTTCTCGCGCGCCGGCGCCCCTGAGAAAATCCGCCGCTCCACGCGCTCGAGATCGTCCTCCAGGTCTTCCAGCACCGGGAAATAACGGTCCACCAAGGTGTCGATCAAGGCATAGAGCACGAATCCCGCGCCGTGCCTGAGCAGGTGCGGCTCGCGCTCGCAGCGCTCGCGCACGCTGGCGAATCCCTCGCGGGTACGGTTGCGTACCGAGAGCACGTAGTTCCGGCCGACAAAGATGTGCACTTCGCCGATGTTGAGCTCATCCCCGACGTACTCGACGGTGCGCACCACCGCAAACAGGGAGTCGCCGTATTCCTCGAGCTTCGGCCGTTGGTGGCCGTGGCTCGCGTCCTCCACCGCGAGCTCGTGCAGTCCGAACTCGCGCTGCATCTCGGTGAGTTCCCCGGGTGTCGCATCTTTGAGCGCCACCCACACGAAGCAGCCGGGACGGTTCAGGTAACTGTGGATGTCATGCTTGCCGATATCGGCGAGCTTGCTGCCATCCTGGTATGCGGCGCAGTTGACGAGCACGTCGGGCGACCCTCCCCGCGCATCATAGCGCAAGCCGTGGCGTACGACAGCTGGCACGACCCCCTGCGGCGCAGTGCGCGTCAGTTGGCCTTCGCCGGTTTGGGCGTGCTGAAATTCTGTTTGAGCGACAACAGGACGCCCCCTCTTGGGCGCGGTTGAATGTCTACGGCGCAGCGCGTACTGCCGGCCGATTGTGGATACCCAGACGTCCGAAGATCGGCAGCTTGACCGCAGGGGCCAGCGGATCGAGGCCGAAGGTCAGGCCCAGGAGATTGATTTCGATGCCTTCAGGGCCGCTCGCCAGCACGCCAAGCAGGCCGTAGAGCGAAAACTGAAAGCCCCGGCCGCTCGGGGCACGGGCAAGGAAGCGGTCCCCGAGATAGTCCTTGCCGATCGCCGTGGGTGGCAGATCGGCTGCGAGTTCGGGCGCGGCGCGCGTGAGGTACGCCGTGAAGGTATTGGAATTGGGGCCGGGCCAGACCGAATAGTCCCCACCGTGGGGATACGCGCGTGCGGCCTGGTCAATGCGCCCGATCAGCGCTTCAACTCCGGCTCCGCGCCGTTCAGCGAGCAGCGTAGGCGCGTTCCCGTACCACCGAGCGTCGGGCGGGCGCTCCCGGATCGAAACCGCCGTATCGCTCGAACGCAGCTGCCACCCGATCACCTCGTACACGGTATAGGCATGCGCTCGCGCCGGCTTGACCGCGACCCAGGTATGCACGCCGAAATACCCCCGCCAGCCCCAGGCGCGCGCGGCGTAAACCTGGATCATCGCTTCCGGCGTCGCCGCCGGGTCGGCCGCCAGACCAACCGGCGCGCTACTGGCGGTGCGCCAATCCCGAGCCGTCGCCCCGGCGCCCACGAGCAGCCAGCACGCAAGCGCGCCCGCGACCACGGCCAGCACGAGCAGCGTTGTGTTATGCATCGTCCACATGTCCGGTCCCAGCCCTCCGCCGCGTCATGACCCTTCCCTATGTGACAACGTCGGGCTCGAAGAATATCCACGATATCTCGGGAAAACGCTGCTTGAGCGCCGACTCGCAGGCATTGATCTGTTCGATCAGCCGCGCGGCATCGGCGGACTCGCGCATGCGCACCTTGGCCGCCACCACCACGCGGTCGCCCCACTGCAGCGTGATCAGATTGAGCACTGCGTCCACTTCCGGGCGCGTGGCGACGAAGCGCGCGATTTCCGCGTGCACCAGGGGATCGGCGCTCTCGCCGACGATCATGCCTTTCACTTCGCGCATCACCGCGATCGCGACCACGATCAGCAGCGTGCCGATCGCGAGGCTGCCGAGTGCGTCGAACAGCGGGTTGCCGGTGGCGATCGCGACGAGCACCGCGATCAATGCGAACACCAGACCGAGCAGCGCCGCGATGTCTTCGCCCGCGATCACCATGAGCTCGCTCTGGCGCGTGACGCGAAACCATTCCCAGAACGTGCGGCTGCCCTGGTGCTCCTGGATGATCTTGAGCGCCCCCCACAGCGACCCCATCTCGAGTGCAATGCTGAATGCGAGGATGCCCACCGCAAGCCACGGATCCTTGAGCGGCGCGGGGTGCAATAGCCGCTCGACGCCTTCATAGAGCGCGTAGAGGCCGCCCACCGAAAACAGCATCAGCGCGACGATCATCGACCAGAAATAGGTGGCGCGGCCGTAACCCAGCGGGTGGTCCGCGGTGGCGGGCCGCTGCGATCGCTTGAGCCCGATCAACAACAGCACCTGGTTCGCGCAATCGGCGATCGAGTGCAGCGTCTCCGCCAACATCGCGCCCGACCCGGTCCAGAACGCGGCGCCGCCCTTGGCTACGGCGATCCCGGTGTTGGCGCACAACGCATAGAGTATCGCCCGTACTGCGCCCTTGCCCTGCCCTGCCATCGATATCCTCCTCTGGTGGAGCCCGGCCGACGGGCCGGGTGCTGTCCGATTATCTTATACGAGCCACGGCAGAGCGCCGTGTCGGCGCTGCTCGAACGCCTCGATCTTGGGCAGATGCTGCAATATCAGCCCGACATCGTCGAGGCCCTTCAGAAGCCGTTCGCGGTAGAGCGCGTCGATCTCGAAACGATGGTCCATGCCGTCGGCGCCGGTCACGCGCTGCGATTCGAGATCGACGGTGAGTTGAACGCCGGGGCACGCGCGCAGCTGCTCCCGCAGCGCCCGGCACGTTGCTTCCGGCAGGGTCACCGGCAGCATGCCGTTCTGCAATTCGTTGCCGTAGTGAATGTCACCGAACGAGGACGCGATCACGCAGCGGATGCCGAAATCCATCAGCGCATAGACCGCAGCCTCGCGCGAGGAGCCGCAGCCGAAGTTCACGCCGGCCACGAGGATCTGCGCGCCACGCCACGGCGCCTGGTTGAGGACGAACCCGGGCTGTTCCCTGCCGTCGGCATCGAAGCGCAGGTCGTGGAACAGGTACTGACCGTAGCCGCCCTCGCGCGGCTTTCGCAAATAGCGCGCCGGCACGATCCTGTCGGTATCGACATTCGCCAGATCGAGCGGCGCCGCGACCGCCGTGAGTTTTGTGAATGGCTCCATTTCGAAACCCTGGGTAAAAGCATTAACGCAAAGGACGCGAAGGAAAAACGAAGGACGTGAAGGAAGAACGAGAAGAAAGACCGTCAGGCAGATACTCTGGATGTGATTTTCGACGCCGCCATGGCGTGACCAATATGCAATGATACTGACGGTTCAACCTTGATTTCATATTTCCTTTGCCTGACTTTTCTTTCGCGTCCTCTTTGTGTCCTTCGCGTCAATGCCGCTCACCTAGCAGCGCACGGACGTCGGTGATGCGGCCGGTGACGGCAGCAGCGGCGACCATCGCCGGGCTCATGAGATGGGTGCGCGCACCCGTGCCCTGCCGTCCCTCGAAGTTGCGGTTCGAAGTCGAGGCACAGCGCATGCCTGGCGGCACCGAGTCTCCGTTCATCGCGGCGCATCCCGAACAGCCCGAGCCGCGCCATTCCAGGCCGGCGTCGCGGAAGATACGGTCCAGGCCCTCCGCTTCGGCCTGGCGCTGGATCGGCGTGGAGCCGGGCGACACCCAGCCCGCGACCACGGCCTTCCTGCCTTTCAGCACCGCGGCGGCGGCACGCAGGTCCTCGATGCGCCCATTGGTGCAGGTGCCGATGAAGGCGCGATCGATGCGAATTTCGCTGACCGGCATTCCGGGCTTCAAGTCCATGTAGGCGAGCGCCTGCTCGGCGTGCGCGCGTTTGCCGGCGTCCGCCATCTGGGCCGGGTCCGGCACGCGGGCGTCGATTGCTGCCGCCTCCTCCGGACTGGTGCCCCAGGTCAGCATCGGCGCGAGCCGAGAACCATCGAGGCAGACTTCACGATCGAAACGCGCGCCGTCATCGCTCGGCAGAGTGCGCCAATGACGTATTGCCTGCTCCCAATCCCTGCCCTTGGGCGCGTATTCGCGCCCGTCAAGAAATGCATACGTCGTGTCGTCGGGCGCCACCATGCCGGCGCGTGCGCCAGCCTCGATCGACATGTTGCATACCGTGAGCCGGCCTTCCACCGTCAGCGCCCGAATCGCGGCTCCGCCATATTCGATGACATGACCCGTCGCTCCCGCGGTGCCGATTTCGGCGATGATCGCGAGGATCACGTCCTTGCCGCCGACGCCCGGGCCGAGCGCGCCATCGACGGTGACGCGCAGCGTCCGCGGTTTTCTCTGCCACAGGCACTGCGTCGCGAGCACCTGCTTCAGTTGCGACGCGCCGATGCCGAAGGCAAATGCGCCGAGCGCGCCGTGCGTCGAAGTGTGCGAGTCGCCGCAGGCGAGAGTGAGGCCGGGCTGCGTGTATCCCAGCTCCGGACCGAGGACGTGGACGATGCCCTGGCGCGGATCGTCGATGCCGAGATGCGTGAGCCCGTGCTCGGCGGCGTTTTTTTCCAGCAGCTCGATCATGCGGCGCACCTCGGGGTCGGCGACGGCGGCGAGACCCTGGCTGCGGCCGGCGGTCGGCACGTAGTGGTCGGCGGTCGCGATATTCTGGCGCGGCCGCCGCACCTTGCGGCCTTCGCGCGCAAGCTGGCCAAAGGCAAGGAACGAGCCTTCGTGCACGATGTTGCGGTCGATGTAGATGAGCGCCTCGTTCTCCCCGCGGGCAAGGATCACGTGGCGATCCCAGATTTTCTCGAACATGGTGCGTGGCGCAATCATGCGTAACCCCCGCTTTTCTGGTATGGTGGCATCAATCATGACGACGCGCCACTCTCCCCGGCGCGGCGCGTCCGGCCGCGTGACACGGATCGAGCCAAGCGCCACAGACCCCACCCCCTTGAGCAGCGACGCAGCGGAGGCATACGCATGAGCGCGGACCACACCAGGCGGCCCTCCGTCGCGGACTGGGAAGCCGCCGTCGCGAGGGCGCTCGCTGGCCAGCCCGTGTCCACATTGAACTGGACTACGCCCGAGGGGCTGACCGTCAAGCCACTCTACACCGCCGCCGATCTCGAGGGCTTGCCGGCGCTCGACAGCCTTCCCGGATTCGAGCCGTACCTGCGCGGGCCGCAGGCGACGATGTATGTCGGGCGGCCGTGGACCATCCGCCAGTACGCCGGATTCTCGACCGCCGAGGAATCGAACGCATTCTATCGTCAGACGCTCGCGGGAGGCGGCCAGGGCGTGTCGGTCGCGTTCGATCTCGCCACGCATCGCGGCTACGATTCCGATCATCCGCGCGTCATCGGCGATGTCGGCAAGGCCGGGGTCGCGATCGATTCCGTCGAGGACATGAAGATTCTGTTCAACGGAATACCGCTCGACCGGGTGTCGGTATCCATGACCATGAACGGAGCGGTGCTGCCGGTGCTCGCGGGCTTCATCGTCGCGGGCGAGGAGCAGGGTGTGCCCGAAGCGCAGCTCTCGGGCACCATCCAGAACGATATCCTCAAGGAGTTCATGGTCCGCAACACCTACATCTATCCGCCGCGGCCCTCGATGCGCATCGTCGCCGACATCATCGAGTACACGGCGAGCCGCATGCCGAAGTTCAATTCGATCTCGATTTCCGGCTACCACATCCAGGAGGCGGGCGCGACGCAGGCGCTGGAACTCGCTTTCACGCTCGCCGACGGCATGGAGTACGTGCGCGCGGCGCTGGGCCGCGGCATGAAGGTGGACGAATTCGCGCCGCGGCTGTCATTTTTCTTCGGCATCGGCATGAATTTCTACCTGGAGATCGCCAAGTTGCGCGCGGCGCGGCTCCTGTGGTGCCGGATCATGAAGGAAACCTTCGGCGCAACCGATCCCCGCTCGCTCATGCTGCGCACCCACTGCCAGACATCGGGCTGGTCGCTGGCCGAACAGGATCCGCACAACAACGTGGTGCGCACCACGATCGAGGCGATGGCGGCGGTGTTCGGCGGCACGCAGAGCCTGCACACCAACGCGCTCGACGAGGCGATCGCGCTGCCGAGCGATTTCGCCGCGCGCATCGCGCGCAATACGCAGTTGATCCTGCAGGAGGAAACGCACATTACGCAAGTGGTCGATCCGTGGGCCGGCTCGTACATGATGGAGCGCCTGACCCAGGCGCTTGCCGACAAGGCGTGGGAGATCATCGGGGAAATCGAGCGCATGGGCGGCATGGTGCGCGCCATCGAATCAGGCTGGGCCAAGCGCCGCATCGAGCGCTGTGCCGCCGAGAAGCAGGCGCGGATCGACTCCGGCTCTGACGTGATCGTGGGCGTGAACAAGTATCGGCCCGAGCATGAGTCGCCGGTCGAAACACGCGAAGTGGACAACACCGCGGTGCGTGAAGCGCAGGTGCGCCGGTTGCGGGAGATCCGCGCGCAGCGCGACGCCCGCGCGGTGGAGGCGGCGCTCGCTGCGCTGACCGAGGCCGGCGGGAGCGGCGCCGGCAACCTGCTCGAGCTTTCGATCCGCGCGGCGCGGTTGCGCGCCACGGTGGGCGAAATATCGAGCGCCCTCGAGACGGCATTCACCCGCTACCAGGCCTCGACCGAGCTCGTCTCCGGCGTCTATGGCGCGGCGTTCGGCCGCGACGAGAATTGGCGCGTGCTCAAGCGCGATGTCGAGTCGTTCGCGGCGGAAGAAGGCCGTCGCCCGCGCATCCTCATCGCCAAGCTCGGCCAGGACGGCCATGACCGCGGCGCCAAAGTGATCGCCACGGCGTTCGCCGACCTTGGTTTCGACGTGGACGTCGGACCGCTGTTCCAGACGCCGGAGGAAGTCGCGCGCCAGGCGATCGAGAACGACGTGCACGTCATCGGCGTATCCACGCTTGCCGCTGCGCATAAGACGCTGGTGCCGGCGCTCGCGAATGCGCTCAGGGAGGCGGGAGGGGAGGACGTGCTCATCGTCGTAGGCGGTGTCATCCCGGTCACGGACTACGAGATACTGAAGAAGGCCGGCGCCGCAGCGGTATTCGGCCCGGGCACGGTGATCGCGGAGGCGGCTCGCGAGGTGCTTCAGGCGGTGCGCGAGCGGCGCGGGATCGCGGCAGCAGCGGGGTGATGACGCAGTGAGCCGCTTCCCGCCGGGGATGGATCCTGCGGCAGAAGCGCTTGCCGCCGGCGTGCTTGCCGGAGAGCGGCGCGCGCTGGCGAGGGCCATCACGCTCGTCGAGTCCTCGCGCCGCGAGCATCAGTTGCGCGCCCAGGCGTTGCTGGACGCGTTGTTGCCGCACAGCGGGCGTTCGCTGCGCCTGGGCCTGAGCGGCGCGCCCGGCGTCGGCAAGTCCACGCTGCTGGAGACCCTGGGTATGCACGTCGCCAGGGATGGCCGCCGCATCGCCGTTCTGGCAGTCGATCCCTCGAGCGCGGTGAGCGGCGGCTCCATCCTCGGCGACAAGACACGCATGGAGCGCCTTGCCCAGCATCCCAGCGCCTTCATCCGGCCTTCGCCCTCGGGGGGGACGCTGGGCGGCGTGGCGGCGAAGACGCGCGAGGCGATCCTGCTGTGCGAGGCGGCGGGTTATGGGGTCATCATCGTGGAAACGGTCGGGGTCGGGCAGTCCGAGGTCGCGGTTGCCGGCATGGTGGACATGTTCATCCTGCTGCAGCTGCCCCATGCCGGGGATGAACTGCAGGCGTTGAAGAAGGGCATCATTGAACTGGCCGACCTGGTGGTCATCAACAAGGCAGACCTCGACGCGCGCGCAGCCGAACTCGCGCGCGCGCAGGTGCAAAACGTCCTCACGCTGCTGGCGCCGGCGTGCCCGCAATGGGTGCCGCCGGTACTGGCGGTGAGCGCGCTGACCGGCGCCGGCGTGCCCGAATTGTGGGACGAGGTGGGGCGTTTCCAGTCGGCGATGACCGCGAACGGCGAACTGCGGGCGCGCCGCCGGCGCCAGGCAGTGGACTGGATGTGGAGCCAGATCGATGCCGGGTTGCGCGCACGCTTTCGCCACCATCCGGCGGTGCGCGACAGCCTTGACCGGCTGATTGCCGCGGTGATCCGCGGCGCGCTGACGCCGTCCGCAGCCGCGCGCCAGCTGCTCGATGCCGCCCGCGAACACGACTGAAGGGAGATCCGCATGCAGGACATCATTCGCCAGCTCGACGAGAAACGCGCGGCCGCGCGCCTGGGCGGCGGGCAGGCCCGCATCGACGCGCAGCATGCCAAGGGCAAGTTGACCGCGCGCGAGCGCATCGAAGTCCTGCTCGATCCCGGCTCGTTCGAGGAGTGGGACATGTTCGTCGAGCACCGCTGCGCGGACTTCGGCATGGCCGAACAGAAAGTTCCCGGCGACGGCGTGGTGACGGGCTACGGCACGATCAACGGGCGCCTCGCCTTCGTTTTCAGCCAGGATTTCACGGTGTTCGGCGGCGCGCTGTCCGAGGCCCATGCCGAGAAGATCTGCAAGATCATGGATCACGCCATGAAAGTGGGCGCGCCGGTGATCGGCATCAACGATTCCGGCGGCGCGCGCATCCAGGAAGGCGTCGCCTCGCTCGGGGGGTACGCCGAGGTGTTCCAGCGCAACGTGGAAGCCTCGGGCGTGATCCCGCAGATCTCGCTCATCATGGGGCCGTGCGCGGGTGGCGCGGTGTATTCGCCCGCCATGACCGATTTCATTTTCATGGTCAAGGACACCTCCTACATGTTCGTCACCGGACCCGATGTGGTGCGGACCGTGACCCACGAGGAAGTGAGCGCGGAGGAGCTCGGGGGCGCCGTCACGCACACCACGAAATCAGGCGTTGCCGACCTCGCGTTCGAGAACGACGTGGAGGCGCTGATGATGGTGCGGCGGCTCGTGAGCCTGCTGCCGTCCCACAATCGCCAGAAACCGCCGGTGGTGCCGACCGAGGACCCGGCCGACCGCATCGACCCCTCGCTCGACACGCTCGCCCCCGACAATCCCAACCAGTCGTACGACATGAAGGAGCTTATCTTCAAGGTGGTGGACGAGAGCGATTTCTTCGAGCTGCAGCCCGGCCACGCTCGCAACATCATCACCGGCTTCGCGCGCATGGAGGGATCCACCGTCGGCATCGTCGCCAACCAGCCGCTGGTGCTGGCGGGCTGCCTCGACATCAAGAGCGCAATCAAGGCGGCGCGGTTCGTGCGCTTCTGCGACGCCTTCAACATCCCGATCGTCACCTTCGTCGACGTGCCCGGCTTCATGCCCGGCACCGCGCAGGAGTACGGCGGCATCATCAAGCACGGCGCGAAGCTGCTCTACGCCTACGCCGAGTGCACCGTGCCCAAGGTCACGGTCATCACCCGCAAGGCCTATGGCGGGGCGTACGACGTGATGAGCTCCAAGCACCTGCGCGGCGACGTGAATTTCGCCTGGCCGTCGGCCGAGATCGCGGTGATGGGGCCGAAGGGCGCGGTCGAGATCATCTTCCGCAAGGAGCTCGACGACCCCGCGAAGATCGCCCAGCGCACCGAGGAATACCGCCGGAAATTCGCCAACCCGTTCATCGCCGGCCAGCGCGGCTACATCGACGACGTCATTCTGCCGCACGAAACGCGCAAGCGCGTGTGCCGCTCGCTCGCGATGCTGCGCGAGAAGAAGCTCGAGAATCCGTGGCGCAAGCACGGCAATATCCCGCTGTGAGGCGGTAATGGGTGATGCGTAATGAATAATGGGCGAGCGGCGTAGGGCGGGTTCTCCACCCTCGCAAGAACAAGCATGTTCAAGAAGATACTGATCGCCAATCGCGGGGAGATCGCGTGCCGGGTCATGCGCACCGCGCGCCGCATGGGGATCGCCACCGTCGCGGTCTATTCGGAGGCCGACAGGGACGCGCGCCACGTGACGCTTGCCGACGAGGCGGTGTGCATCGGCGCGCCGCCACCGCGGGATTCCTACCTCGCGGCCGGCCGGATACTCGCGGCCTGCCGGCAGAGCGGCGCCGATGCGCTGCACCCGGGCTATGGATTCCTGTCGGAGAACGCGGAATTCTGCAAACGCATCGAGGCCGAAGGCGTCGTCTTCATCGGACCCAGGGCGGACTCGATTGAAGCCATGGGTGACAAGATCGCCTCGAAGAAGCTGGCGCTCGCCGCGGGCGTGAACGTCATCCCCGGCCACAACGACACGATCGCGAACCCGGCGCAGGCGGTGAAGATCGCGCGCGCAGTCGGCTACCCGGTGATGATCAAGGCGAGCGCGGGCGGCGGTGGCAAGGGCCTGCGGGTGGCGGCGAACGACGCCGAATGCCGCGAGGCCTACGCCGCGTGCCGCAGCGAAGCGCTGAATGCGTTCGGCGACGACCGGGTGTTCATCGAGAAGTTCATCGTCGATCCGCGTCACATCGAGATCCAGGTGCTGGGCGACGCGCATGGCAACGTGATCCACCTGGGCGAGCGCGAATGCTCGATCCAGCGCCGCCACCAGAAGCTCGCCGAAGAGGCGCCGTCGCCATTTCTCGACGCAGCCATGCGTAAGGCCATGGGAGAGCAGGCGGTGGCGCTGGCAAGAGCGGTTCGTTACCAATCGGCCGGGACGGTGGAGTTCGTGGTCGGCGGCGACCGGCGCTTCTATTTCCTGGAGATGAATACGCGCCTTCAGGTCGAGCATCCCGTCACCGAGATGGTGACCGGCCTCGATCTGGTCGAACTGATGATCCGCGTCGCGGCTGGCGAGAAGCTGCCGCACGTCCAGCAGGATGTGACATGGCGCGGCTGGGCGATCGAATGCCGCATCAACGCCGAGGATCCGCTGCGCGGCTTCCTGCCGTCGGTGGGCCGGCTGGTCAAGTACCTGCCCCCGGAAGAGCAGGGGGGCGCGGTGCGCGTGGACACCGGCGTTTTCGAGGGTGGCGAAATCCCGATCCATTACGACTCCCTGATCGCCAAGCTCGTGTGTCACGGCGCGACGCGCGACGCAGCCATCGCGCGCATGCGCGATGCGCTCAATGCCTTCGTGATTCGCGGCGTGTCATCGACGATTCCCTTCCATGCGGCGTTGATGCAGCACCCGCGCTTCGTCGCCGGAGCGTTCAACACCGGCTTCATCGCCGAGGCGTTTCCACAAGGGTTCCACGCCGCCGATCTCGCGCACGACGATCCGCTGCTGCTGGTGAGCGTCGCCGCCTTTGCCCGCGTCAGATACATCACCCGCGCTTACAAGGTGTCGGGCCAGTTCAACGGCCGCAGCCGCGCGGTGGGGCGCGATTGGGTGGTGCTGATGGGCGGGCGCCACTACGCGCTGCAGATCACGCCCACTGCCGGCGGGTATTCCATCGACTGCAACGGCGCGACCCGTGAACTGATCTCAGGCTGGAAACTGGGCGAACTTCTCTTTCAGGGGACGTGCAACGGCGAACGCGTCTGCCTGCAGATCGAGCGCCGGGGACTCAAGTACCGCATCCATCACTGGGGCACGCAGGCCGATCTGATGGTGATGACGGGGCGCGACGCGCACCTCCTCTCGCTCATGCCGGTGAAGCCGGTGGCGGACCTCTCCAAGTTCCTGCTCTCGCCGATGCCGGGGCTGCTCGCCGAAATCGCGGTTGCGGCCGGGCAGGAAGTGAAGACCGGCGAAAAGCTCGCGGTGATCGAGGCGATGAAAATGGAAAACGTCCTCAAGGCCGACCACGACTGCGTCGTCGCCGAGGTGCTGGCGAAGCAGGGTGACGGCCTCGCCGTCGATCAGCCGATCCTGCGGTTCACGTAGCGTTGCGCGCGAGCGCGGTAATGACTTCCGGCGGGGCCTGCACCAGCTCGATCAGCACCCCTTCGCCGCTCACGGGCGCGGTGTCGCTGCTCCGGGGATGAATGAAGCAGATGTCGTGACCCGATGCACCCTTGCGGATGCCGCCGGGCGCGAAGCGCACGCCGCGCGCCGATAGCCACTTGACCGCGGCGGCGAGATTGTCCACCCACAATCCAACGTGGTTCAGCGCGGGATCGTTCACCGCCGGCTTGCGTGCCGCGTCGAGCGGCTGCATCAAGTCCACTTCGCAGCGCAGCGGGCCGCTGCCGATCACGGCGATATCCTCGTCGACGTTCTCGCGCTCGCTGCGGTAGTGGCCGCTGACCGTCAGGCCCAGCGCATCGACCCACAGCGCGCGCAGCCGGCCCTTGTCGAGCGCGCCGACCGCGATCTGCTGGATTCCCAGCACCTGGAACGGCCGCCCGCTCACAGCGCGGCTCGCTGATCCTCGGGCACGCCGTAGCGCGCTTCGAGTTGCTGAATCTCCGGCAGGCCTGCGATGTCGGTGAACTGCTTGAACGTCGCGACTTTGTCGCGCAGATGCGCGATGGAGCCCACGCGCTTCAATTCCCTCAGCAGGCTCTGCATCGCCGGTATTGCCGCGAGGATGATCCAGTTGGGATAGATCGCGAGCCTGAACCCCAATCGACCCAGGTCATCCGCCGGCAGATCGGGCGTCTTGCCGCTCGCCGCCATGTTGTAGAGCAACGGCACCCCCTTGAAGTGATTCGCCACGCGCTCGACTTCCGCGCGGCCAACGGGCGCCTCGATGAACAGCATGTCGGCGCCCGCCTCGCGGTAGCGCTCGCCGCGTGCGAGCGCCGCGTCCAGCCCTTCGACTGCAATCGCGTCGCAGCGCGCGATGATGAGGAAATCGGGGTCGTGACGCGCATCGCACGCCGCCTGGATCTTGGCTGCCATCTCGACCGCCGGGATCACGCGCTTGCCCGCGAGATGGCCGCAGCGCTTGGGCCATGCCTGGTCCTCGATGTGTACGCCCGCCACGCCCGCTTTCTCGTAGTCGCGAATGGTGCGCCGGGTGTTGATCGGATTGCCGTAACCGGTGTCGGCGTCGGCGATCACCGGCAGCCCGGAGGCATCGACGATGCGACTGGCGTTGTCCACCATCTCGCTGGCAGTGAGCAGGCCGACGTCGGGCATGCCAAGGCGCGTGAGGCTGGTGCCGAAGCCCGTCATGTAAACGGCATCGAACCCTTCGCGCGCGACCAGCCGGGCGGCGAGCGCGTCGGCGACGCCCGGCGCCACGATGCAGCCGGGCCGCGCGATCAGCTGACGCAGGCGCGTAGTCTGTTTTTCCACTTGATCTCCTGTTCGTCGCTGGGACGAAGCTCACATTATTTCATGGCCTCGGCAACGCGGCGGATCAGGCACGTTCCAGCAGCCAGGGGGCTCCTGCAATCGCTGGCGGCTTGAGGCGCAGCGGCAGCGCATTGTCGATGGGCGCTGCGGGCGCGGTGATCGCCAGTGCCCGGCATAGCACGCGAAACACCCCGGAGTGGGCGACGATGAGCGGATGCTCACTACCCGCTATGCCCGAGAATCCCGCGAGAACGCGGGCGGTGAAATCCTCGAGACTCTCCCCGCCGGCTGGCGTCGCGCCCCGCACCAACAGCCCCCTCGGCTTGCCCTCCAACTCGCCGAAGCCACGTTCGGCGATGGCCGGCACCTCGACGACCGGCAGTCCCAAAGCGAGTGCGACACAGTCCGCGGTTTGGCGTGCGCGTTTGAGCGGGCTGGAATAGATCGCGTCCACCGCGAGCGCCCGGACCAGCGTCGCCGCCGCCACCGCCTGCTCACGGCCGCGCGCGTTCAATTCGATGTCGGTCGCGCCGGTGATGAGGCCCAGGCGATTGGTCTCGGTTTCGCCGTGCCGCAGATAGTAGAACGGCCGCTCGAACAGCGGGCCGGCGGGAAAACCGCTCATGGTCGTCACACCGTCTCGATTGAAAAGTGGAGGACTGCGCCGGCCCGACTTTACACCATCGCCCCGGCACGGGAGCGTTACGGCACCGCGGCGCGCGCGATCGCGGCTGCATCGGGGAGCGCCGGCAGCGCCCGGCAGGTTTCGATCAGCGCAATCGCTTTCTGCGGCGACAGGATACCCGCGCACAGTCCCGCGACCTTGGCGTCGAGGTCACGGTCGCTCATCGGCCGCTCGCGGCTGCCGATCACCTTCTCGACGTGCTGGACGACCGCGCGGCCATCCTTCAGCCGGCAGGTGGCGCGCGCTTCCACATCGGCGTAATCAGGGTTGGTCCGCGCCTGCGTGCGCTGCCTCAGCCTCGCCACCACCGGATCGTGGACGCGCGCGTCGGTGTACTGATGCTCGCCGGCAGCACCGTCGACGAGCGCCACGGCGGCCGAGTGGTAGAGGCTCCACTTCGACTTGAGCCCGGTCGGCGGCGACTGGATCCCGGCAAGCTCCAGCGCTTTCGGGTGGACCTCGAGTTCGATGCGTTCGACGTCATCCGGGCGCACGCCGTGCGCCTCGCGCAGACGGATGCAGGCCTCGATCGCAGGATGCGCGACCACACCGCAGGCGTAGGGCTTGTAGGTGTTGAGCGC
>Ga0315912_10001268_pt1 | contig 32230 bp, 25 predicted proteins | sample VfabasoilMG_FD_204469 | JGI IMG/M metagenome (GOLD analysis project Ga0315912, IMG submission 204469) | Garden soil microbial communities collected in Santa Monica, California, United States - V. faba soil | ecosystem: Environmental > Terrestrial > Soil > Garden | place: USA: California...
AAATCCGGGCCCTGGTGAAGGCCGACCTGGCGGCCGTCGACGCAATGATCCGCGCCCGTCTCAAGAGCACCGTGCCGCTGGTCGACCAGGTGGCCGAACACATCATCGCCGGCGGCGGCAAACGCCTTCGCCCCCTCCTCTGCGTGCTCGCGGGGCGGGCTTGCGGCATCGAAACCGACAAACACATCGAGGCGGCGGCGTTCATCGAGTTCGTCCATACAGCCACGCTGTTGCACGACGACGTGGTGGATGGCTCGCAGAAACGCCGCGGTCGTGCCACCGCCAACAACATCTTCGGCAACCAGGCGAGTGTGCTGGTCGGCGACTTCGTCTATTCGCGCTCCTTCCAGATGATGGCCACCGTCGGTTCGCAGCGCGTGATGGAGATCATGTCGGACGCAACCAACGTGATCGCCGAAGGTGAAGTGCTGCAACTCATGAATGCGCACGATCCCGAGACCACCGAACAGCGTTACCTCGAAGTGATCTATCGCAAGACCGGCCGGCTGTTCGAAGCCGGTGCGGAAGTCGCCGCGGTGCTTGCCGGCGCCACCGTCGCGCAGCAGGCCGCGCTCGCCCGCTTCGGCAAACATCTCGGCACTGCCTACCAGCTCATCGACGACGTGCTCGACTACAAGTCCGACCCGGCGACGCGCGGCAAGAATCTCGGTGACGATCTCGCCGAAGGCAAACCGACGCTGCCCTTGTTGCACGCCCTGCGCCATGGCAACGATGAGCAGCGCGCGCTGATCCGGCTCGCCATCGAACAGGGTGGCCTCGCGCAACTGGGGCCCATTGTCGAGGCCATCGAGGCTACCGGTGGTCTCGACTACGCCGTCGGTTTCGCCGAGCGCGAGACCACGCAGGCGCTCGCCGCGCTGCAGGTTCTGCCGGAATCGCAGTATTCGCGCGGACTGGGTTCGCTGGCGCGGCTGGCGCTGGAACGAACCAGCTAGGACGTCACTTCAGGCGATTGCTTCAAGCGCATCGAAGGCATGCTGCCGTAGGTCAGCGCGCGCCACAGCCATTCTGCCGGCCCGAACGCGAACCGGTTCAGCCACCAGCGGCTGAATGTTATCTGCAACGCGTACACGACAATGACAATAGCGGTGAGAGCGCAGGTACCGATACGCCCCGCGAGCGCGAGACCGGGGCCAACGCCGAACAACACGAATGCGATCACGAAGCTCTGCGATAGATAGTTGGTGAGCGCCATGCGCCCGCTCCAGGCGAACGGCGCAAGCAGCCGCGCGCCGCGCGGCGTCTGGAAGAACGACACCAGGGCCGATACATATCCCACCGCGAGCACCGGCACCGAGAAGAGGTGCAGGATGTCGGCGAAGAACTCGCGGTGCTCCCACTCCGGCGGCTGCGTCCCGCGAAGCAGGGTCGCCGCACCTTCCAGCAGCAGGCCTGCCGGCAGAAACCACAGCGCCAATCGCTTCCATTGCGGCCGGTACTCGCGCGCCCGCGCGATCCAGCCATGGCGTCCGACCCACGCGCCGAGCAGGAACCGGCCCAGCGCATAACACAGCCAGCTGATGATCAAGCCAGTAGTCAGGTAGTCGATGATCACCCAGTCGAAGAAATTGCGGACGATGCCGAAGTAGTCGCCACTCTCGGAGAGCTTCTGGCGCACCAGCACCGAGGCATCGTCATAACCGCCGCCGGAAGTCGCGAGCGATGCGAACTCGGCGAGCGTCTTCTGAAAGGCCCGCCCCACGAGCGCAAAGATGATGCCGAGCGCGAGCAGGTCACGGTTACTCGCGCGGCGCATGGCGAACAGCACGAAGCCCGCCATCGCGTAGAGGTGCAGGATGTCCCAGGTCCAGATGAAGAAGAAATGGATCAGGCCGATGACCAGCAACACGGCGAGCCGGCGCAGGTACAGCGTCTCGAAGTCCGCGCCGCGCTCCTCGAGCCGCTGCATCTGCAGCCAGAAACCCAGGCCGAAGAGAAAAGCGAACAGCGTGTTCGCCTTGTCCACGATCAGCCAGTGAATGACGTCGCGCAGGGCGAAATCCCAGGGCGCTGTCGGCAGCGACAACAGCTGCTGCTCCGTCGCCATGATGTCGGCGCTGCCGAATCCCGTGAGATTGGCGAGGAACACACCGAACAGCGCCACGCCGCGCAGTACGTCCATCTCCTGGACTCGTCCCGCGGCACCCAGCGGGGTGCCGTCAGGATGCAAACAGGTCTCCGCTCCGGGTCAAAAAAGCCAGTGAAATCCACGCCCTGCCGGACATTTCCAGCCCTCCCTTGTCCGCGCGATGGTACTCCCGCCGGAGACCGGACTCCTTATTTGAATGGCGGCCTGCCGTTCAGTAGACTGCGCGCCCCGCTGCCACCCGCCCGGCCCCAAACCGGCAGGCACCGGGGTCACCAAATCGGGGTGTAGCTCAGCCTGGTAGAGCACTACGTTCGGGACGTAGGAGTCGGAGGTTCAAATCCTCTCACCCCGACCATTTTCACCGTCACCGCAATCATTCGCTGACCGATCTACGGGACGTCATGACACGCCCTTGCTGATACTGGAAATGTGTTGGCAACGTCGTGACGCGCCAACGGCTTTGCTCCCGGTCGAACCGTCGAATGTCGAACGGCTCTCCGAAGGTGCGCGCACCAAGCGCCCATTCTGTGCCGTCGAAGCCGCGGTCTTGCTGCGCTGCCTCTGGCTCCACCGGTGACCGCGTACGCGTTTCGCGCCGAACCATCCTCCAGGTCACGCCGCCGTCGTGAGTTGCGAGCGTTTCTACCTCCTCCTGGCTGTCGTCGATCGACGTAGATTCGCTGTCATTCACAAGTGCAAGTTCGATCTCACCGTTCAGCGCGCTCGAGAAGGTCATGCGCAGAGGATAGTCGGCGTCGCCTCTCGGGGGGCGACCTTGCGACCTTCTCTCGATATGAGTGATCTCACGCCAGGTTTTTCCTGCATCCGTGGAACCGAAAAGCAGCGGCGTCCCGGGTCTTTCGACGGCCCATTGCGCCAGCGCCCATCCGTGCTGACGGTCCGAAAAGGCGACATGGATCAACTCACTACCGAGCACGGGAGGCATCGACTCATGCCAACTCTTGCCGCCATCGCTGGTTCGCAGCAGAACCGAGCGGATCGTGCCGGCATGAACGCGCACGCCTCCAAAGAGAAACGCGACGTCTTTATCGATCGCGCGCAAACCGCTCACCTCTAGATAGACTCCGAATTCGTCTGCTTGTTCGGACATCCAGCCGATGCCGTCAAGATCGAAGCTGTCGGTCAGGAACTCTATGGCGGGTGCCGAGGACTCGGGAACGGGATCGGGACGCTTGTACGCAGCCAGGACCAGCACTGCGAGCGTTAGGGCAGCAGCGCGGGACGTCAAAGACTGCCTTTTGCTGGACAATCGTGCTTCCTCCCGTTTGGGTGCACGAGGGTGACCTTATCTCAGGCGAACGTGAAAGCGAAGTGGAGGCACGAGGCAATCCGCTTCACCCCGACCACTTGTTCCCGCACCTCGCGGCAGACCTGCCGCGTGCAGTCCGTGGGTACGAGATCCGGCAAAGTCGCTCGCTTGCAGTCGGTGAAGGCCTGATGCATGAACGGCAATTGACTGCATCGAAACCGCGGCCCCATGCTCGCGGAACAGGACGACTAGCAGACAAACGCCGCGCGGCGCATGAACGTGGTCGATCAGGTCTTCGTTACGGGAGGATTTCGATGACGGCTCGATTCTGGATGAGTCTTGCGACATTGGCGCTCAGCGCGCCCAACCTCTGTCTTTCGGCACCGCCCGCCGCGCCTGGTCAGATAACGATTGGTGAGCGGTTTCAGCTTCAGTCGCAGAGTCTGGGCGAGATGCGCAGCTACCAGGTGCACCGCCCGCGCAACTACGACCTCGGCGGCGGCCGGTATCCGGTGCTGATCGTTCTGGATGGTCTCGAGCATTTCCAGCACGTGAGCGCGACTGTGGACTTGCTTTCCAACGCCGGAAAAATCCCGCAAATGCTCGTCGTCGGCATTCCGAACACCAGCAACAGCCGCTATCGCGATCTGTCCAACATGCCGGCCGCACCTGGTGCATCGGGACTGCTCAAGTTCGTCACGGAAGAATTGGCTCCGAAGATCGATCGCGACTATCGCACGCGCCCGTATCGCATTCTCGTCGGCTGGTCGAGCGCGGGGCAGTACACGCTGTATTCGTTGCTCCATGCGCCACAGGCTTTCCGCGGCTACATCGCCATCTCGCCCGCCTTCGAGGGCAAACGTGAGTTCCCCAATGCCGTCATTGCCTTCCTCGACGACGCCAAGGATCAGAATCTGAACGCGGATGTATTCGTGGCGACGGAACGTGGCCAGGGATCGGATGTTCGCAGGGTATGGGAGCTCTCTTCCGCCTTTCAGCAGCGGGCCTCGCAATTGCGCGATGTGCGCTACGTGTTTCGGAACTATCCCGAGGAATCGCACATGTCGATTCCGCTACGTGCCGTTCAGGACGGCCTGCTGAGCATTTTCGACGGCTGGCAGATCGAAGATCCGTTCGAGCTCTACGAGCTGGGCGGCCTGGCGGCGATCGAGAAGCACTTTACCTCGCTCGCGGCGCGAACCGGGCTTCCTACGGCCATCCCGGACGCGACACTGCGCGATGTCTACTGGAATCTCTTCAGACGCAAGCGCACCACCGAGGCAGAACAGGTGCTCGCGAGAGCGCTCGAACTTCACCCCGACAGTCTGGAAACGCTGAACTTCGCAGCTCAACGATACAAGCAACACGGGAACACTGCCCTTGCGGTCGAGACCTTGACCAAGCTGCTGCTGCTGTATCCCAACCACTCGGGCGCACGCTCGATGCTCAAGGAGCTGAAGGTCGACGCCAGCGCAATCCCTCCGGAAGTGCCCGTGTCGCAGAAGGATCTCGCGAAATACATCGGAGGCTACGGCGCGTCCAGCGTCGTATTCGAGATAGAGCGGCAGGGCGACAAGATTTCCGGCAAGACCTCGGAACGGCAGTTTGAACTATGGGCGCTGTCCCCCACGAAATTCCGCTTCTCCGAGCACAGCAACGCGTATGCCGATGAAAGCATCGTTTCGTTTCGAACTGACGCTCGCGGGCGGGTGACGGAACTGGTGTTCGAGGACGGCGGGGAGCTCGCGAAACTGCGCTAGGTTGCTGCCGGACCCTCGCGAAATCCTCTCACCCTGACCAATCATTCGCCCGTGATGGCGCGTGCGTGACAACCCTTCGGCTGCGCCTTGCCCGCAAAACGCTCGCGGGTCCAATCCATTACATGTCGATGCAGCGCTGGGCCGGTCACCACCGAGCCATGTGTAGCCCCGGGAAAAATCCAGTAATCCATAGCCTGACCTGCCGCACAGCGGCCTTGCACGTAACCATCCGTCACCGAAGGCCCGATGATTTCGTCGGAAAGTCCCTGGGCGACCAGCAATGGAGAAGGAATCGCAGCGGTCGGAATGTTCTCGTCCATCCGCTTCCCCAGTGCCCCTTTGCTGAGATCGGCCAGCGGTGGCGAATCTCCGAACTTGCCGAATTCTTCGGCAAACGGAGCCGGGTCGAGAACACACTGCCTTGCCATACGGCGGACGCCTTCCAGCGCACGGGAGTCGATCGATTCCTCCAGCTTCACATCTGGATAGAAGTTGCTGTACGCGAAAGCCAGCCACCAGTTGTCCTGCGCAACGTCGAACGAACTCCAGAGCTTCATGGACTTCCTGACATCGGTGACGGGCGCAAGCGCGACCACACCCATCAGCTTGACATCGGGCGCATAGCGCGGACCCACGCTGCCGGCCCACAAGGCCGCGTGTCCGCCTTGCGAATATCCCCAGACAACCGTGCGCTCGCGATCGATCGTCAGCTCCCTCATCTGTCGCACTGCGCGCACCGAATCGAATCCCGCTCGCGCCTCGCCTTCGCCGATGTAGTACTCGTGAGGACTGTCGGCACGACCCGCGGTCGAAAAGTCTGTCGTCACGGCCACCCAGCCCGCCTTCAACATCTCGCGCCAAATGGGGGAACCGTTGGGATATGGCTGCGTAAACAACGATGGCATGCAGCTCTGCGCAATCCCGGCCGAACCATGGAACAACATCAAAACGGGCTGCGCGACGGATGCAGGCTTGCCAGGAGCCAATACGGTCGCAACAGCCGTCGCAGGACTGCCGTTTCCAAACGTCGTCGCATAGAAGATTCGCCATGCCCGCGCCCCTTCAGGAATCTGCCTTCCTTTCAACAGCTCGGCGCGCAAGAGTGTGCCGGGGCGCGGGATCTCGGATGGAGGATCGTAGAAAGAATCGCGCGCTACGTATTCGTAGACCGTGTCCGCTGCTGGTGCAGGAGTGCTCCAGCCCAGAAAGCACCCTAGCGAGAACCCAATTGCCACGGTGCTGCGCAGTCGAATGGCATTGCACCGCGTCAAAGCCTTCTTGTTAGACATGGCGGCTCCCGGCTAACAGTACCAATTGCGTGACTACACCTGACTGACAGTCATTGCAACTGACGGAGTCCGCCTCCGAAACGGTTGCCGCAATTGGTCAAAGCCAGTGGGCCGAGACCGAATACTCCAGGCAAAGGGAGCACTGCACTCCGCCGTGGCGCGTTCCGCCGCAGCGCAACTGTCCTTCCGCGCCGCTTTCGCGCGCATTCACCATCATGTCGACCTGCGAGGTGAAATCGAATTCGCCGTCGCAATCGCTGTACGGACAGCTGAAGCAGAAATAGGCATGCGCGGGCGGGTGGAACACGGTGACCTGCGGCGAGGGAATGAAATCCGTTCGGTCGCTGAAGTTGAATTCCAATTGCAGCGTCGCGAGCTGCGGATACCGCGCGCGTAACGGCTGCGTGCCTGCGCGATCGCGTCGCTGGCGCTCCAGCAGCGCGCTGCGTCCGCCGGCGCGCATGACTCCGGCGAATTTCAAGGCACGTCCGCCGTTCCGCTCGCGGGCGTCGCCGGCGGCGGTTCGGTGGAAGGCGCGGGAGCGACCGTGCGATTCATCTTTCGCTCTATCTTCTGCTGTTGCCGCACCTTGCGGGCATCTTCACGTTGTTTCTTGGCTTGTCGATAGTTTTGTTTGGCCATGTCGATTTCTCTCTAGTTGACACCTGGCGAAGAAAGCAGCGTGAGCTCATGGCAGGACGTGGCGTCGGCGGCATTGCGGCCCGGCATGAGCATGTTCAGGCTGGCGTCGTCGCCGTGGAGAACGCCGTTGACCGTCCGCACATGCCGATAAGGTCCCAGGTGGACAGCCGCCGCGTTCGCGCGGGCTACGACGCGAATGCGCACCGGACCTTCGCATTCCAGCTCGCGATGCACGCGCCCGCTCACGTGCCACAACCCCTCCACGCAGCGCGCGATCACGTAGTTGTCAGGACCACGCAAGGTGCCATCCGCACAAAAACGCACGTACGAGGCGAGCATCAAGGTCGGCGATTCTCCCGGGCCCGCGTGAAAGTTGACTCGCAGCACGCCCGGTCAGCGTCGATGGCCGAAGCCGCCGCCGGAGCGCGGACGGTCCTGGGCCTCGTTCACCTTCAGCGGCCGGCCGCCGAAGTCCTTGCCGCTGAGCGCACTCATCGCGCGCGCCGCGTCGGTGCCAGACATCTCGACGAATCCGAAGCCGCGAGGTCTTCCTGTTTCGCGATCCGTGATCAGGGAGACGCTCTGAACAGCACCGAATTCCGCGAACAGCGCGCGCACGGTGTCTTCGGTCGCCGAGAACGGCAGATTTCCCACGTAGAGTTTGGTCATCGAAATCCCCTGGATATTCCCTGGTCAGAGTAAGAACGCAGCGACGACAGGCGCAGGACACCGGGTTGGGTCGCGAGAACTCGGATGTGTGCGTCTCTAGCTGGGAAAACGCCGGAACCAGCGGCCGGAATGGCGGCGGGCTGAAGGGCGGGCAGTACAAAGATTCACAGGCCGGGCGCCAGTGTACGCCGGTACCGTAGCGGGCGTGGGTCTTTGCGCGCGACCGCCGGACCAGGGTCCGCCAAGGCTTTGCATTGACTCGCGAAAACACCTCGCCCGAACGACCTCCTCACAGCGTCAAGTCATTCACCCGAAATGGCGCGCGCTTGACAACCCTTCGCCTGTGGCTTGCCCGCAAGACGGTCGCGGGTCCAATCCATCAAGGGTCGATTCAGCGTTGAGCCCAACACCAGGGACCCATGTGTTGCCCCGGGAAAAAGCCAATAGTCCAGACTCTGCCCTGCCGCACAGCGGCCCTGCACAAAGTCATCCGTCACGGCCGCTGGAACGTCGTTATCGGAAAGCCCCTGCGCGACCAGCAATGGGAAAGCAATCGCAGCCGTCGGTATGTTCTCCTCTATGCGCTTCGCCAATGCGCCCTCGGAGAGATCAGCCAACGGAGGTGAACCGCCGAACTTGCCGAATTCATCTACAAACGGAGCTGGATCGATGACGCAGAGTCTCGCCACGCGGCGAACACTTTCCAGCGCACGGGCTTCGATTGATTTCTCGAGTTTCACATCTGGATAGAAGCTGCTGTACGCGTATGCCAGCCACCAGTTGCCTTGAGCCAGGTCCGTCGGATTCCAGAACGTCATGGTCTTTCTGATGTCGGTAGCTGGCGCAAGAGCAGCCACACCCATCAGCCTGACATCGGGCGCATAGCGAGGACCCACGATGCCGGCCCACAAGGCCGCATGTCCGCCTTGGGAGTATCCCCACACGACGGTGCGCTCATGATCCAGCGTCAAGTCCTTCATTCGACGCGCCGCGCGCACCGAATCGAACCCCGCCCGGGCTTCTCCTTCGCCGATGAGGTATTCGTGAGGACTGTCTGCATCACCCGCAGTCGCGTAGTCGGTCGCGACTATCACCCAGCCTTCGTCCAACGCCTCGCGCAACGCCGGCACAGCGATGAAAGGCTGCGTCACCAACGAGAGCATGCATTTCTGCGCAAGTCCGGCCGACCCGTGGAACCACATGACGACCGGCCGCGCGCCGGCAGCAGGCTTGCCGGACATCAACACTGTCGCCACAGCCGTCGCTGGACTGCCATTACCAAACGTTGTCGCGTAGAGAATTCGCCATGCCTGCGCACCCGCGGGGATCTGTCTGCCGGTCAGCGGCTCGGCGCGCAAGAGCATCCCCGGCGGCGGAATCTCTGCAGGAGGGTCATAAAATGAATCCCGCTGCACGTAACCGAGTTCGGTGTCCGCAGCTGTTGCGGGATTGACCCAACCCAGCAGATACGAAAGCGAAATGGCAATTGCCGCGCGGCCGCTCAGTCGAGTGTTCTTGCACCGAGTCATTGTCGCCTTGTTGGACATGACCGCTCCGGGCAAACAGCGCCGATTTGCGCAACTAGACTTTACTTCTCATACGACGCCACCGCGACATCATCCAGCCCCACGCGCGCCAGCAAGACCTGAAAGTGCGGATCCTTCCGCAGTGAGGTCAGCCGCGGATCATTTCGCAGAAAGATGAGGCAGTTGGATCGCGCGGCAACGGCATCGTCGAACAGGCTCATCGCACGCTTCTCGTCTCCGAGGGTGAGGTACGCCACGGCCGATTCATATGGACACACATAAGTGCCCACGGCCTCAGCCTTGTGAATCAGCGGAAGAACCTTCTCCTTCTGACCCGCATATCCATACGCCTGCGCAAGCATGATCAATGCGACCGGTGACCCGTCGAGTTTCGCGCCGTGCTCCAGGAGCTGGATGGCTCTTTCGTTGTCGCCGGCGATGTAGGCGGCGACACCCCCGCCTGAGATCAACATGCCGATGTCCGGGTGTCGTTGCATCTGCTTGTCGATCCACGCGCGCGACGCCTCTTTTTCGCCGACCATGAACAGCGCCCAGTTCCCCCAATCCGCCACCTCGGCATCGAGCGGATCGAGGCGCTCCGCGTTGGCCAGGTGTTCCTTGACCTTTTCGGGTATCCCGATTCCGGAGTAGTACAGCGCAAAACCCAGCTCCGTCTTCGCCAGCGTCGGGTCACGGCGTTTCGCCTTGTTCAAGGCGATCCACGCATCCCTCCACCGCCAGGCCATCACATAGGTGAGACCCAACGAGGACCAGGCCTCGGCAGAATCGGGACGCAACTCCTGAGCTTCCGCGATCGAATCGACCACCGTCTGCAACAAGTTGATCGGCGGCTCGAAGTAACCGAACAACTGGCGGTAGGCATCGCTCCTGCCGATGTAGGCGTCGTAGAACGTTGGATCGAGCGCGATGGCCTGATTGAACAGCGCGACCGCGCGCGGGGCCGTCTCCTGGCTGAAGAGGTCCAGTTGATGACGCCCTTCCACGTACGCCTCATACGCGCGGAGATTGCTGGTCGGAAACTCCTCCAGCGCTCGCCGCTCTTCCGACAGGATCGCGACCTTCAGCGACTCCGACACCGCGGCGGCAATGTTGGACTGCATCGCGAACAGATTGGTGTCGTCGGTGCGGCCCTCGTAGTTCTTGTCCCACACCACCAGGCCCTTGCGCAGATCTTCGAGCTCCGCGGTGATCCGCAGGCTGTTGCCCGGGGAGATGCTGACTACCCCGTCGAGCACGTATTGCACGTCGGGTAGCTGTTCACGGATGTGATCGTGCACCTTGTTGTCCTTGAAGGTGAACGCCGACGTCGCCGGGACGACCCTGAGGCCGGATATCTTGCGCAGGTTCAGAATGAGTTCGCGCGTGACCTGGTCCGCGAACGGCCGCCACGTGCCGGACGCGTCTCCGGAGACATCGAAGGGCACGACGACCAGGTAGGGCGAGTTCGCGTTCGCTTGCACGGGCGGCTGGGGAGAGGCGAAGAAGCGCCAACCGACCAGCGCGGCAACCAGCACTCCAATTACGCCCAGCGCCACTTTCCTCGACAGTGGCCACGCCGGCGCTGGCGCGGTCATGCGGCCCGCGTCAGTTTGTGGCGGAGGCCCGCCGACCTCGCCGCCATTCGGGATCTCCGTGACCGGCGCGATGAACTGGTAGCCGCGACCGCGGATTGTCTGAATGGTGCTTTGCAACTCGCCGCTGTCACCCAGGACCTTGCGCGCGCTTTTGACGTGATTGCTCAATGTCGCATCCGAGACCTCGCGACCCTCCCAGACTTCCTTGAACAGCTCCTCCCGGGTCACGACCCGGTCCCGATGTGCGATCAGGTACACGAGCAGATCGAACACCTTCGGCTCAGCGGCAATGGGCGAGTCCCCACTGCTGATTCGAAACCGGGCGGTATCGATGAGGAATTCGGCGATCTGGTATTTCATTTGGCCGGCAGCGGGACCAGCCCGCAAATCATTATCAAACTATTACGCAAAAATTAGCCAGCCATCATGCAGCCCGCCGGCTTGCCGGCCACGTTTGCACCCATTCGAACAACAACGTCTGGGGAGAATCTCGATGCCGACGCCACTGCAGATCCTGATGGATCCCGTTTCCCTGACCGTTCTGGGGCTTTACGGTGCATTGATACTCCTGGAAGCGCTGTTCCCGGCCCGCCCGCTGCCCAGGGTGAGCGGCTGGCGAACCAGGGCCCTGCTGGTCTTCGTTTTCTATTTCTTCCTGTCGTCATATTTGCCCCTGTTCTGGGGTGACGCGCTCGCCCCGTACCGGCTGTTCAACCTGGAAGGGCTCAATCCTTTCGTGGGGGCCGGCGTCGCCGTGCTGGTGTACGAGCTGCTGGTCTATGTCTGGCACCGCACCATGCATCGCGTCCACTGGCTCTGGCGCTCCTTCCACCAGATGCATCACAGCGCCGAACGCCTGGACAGCTACGGCGCCTTCTACTTCAGCCCGCTGGACACTGTCGGCTTCACGTTTCTGACCAGCCTCACGCTGATCGTGGCGGTTGGACTGAGCGCCCAGGCCGTCACGTACTTCATCTACGCCACGATGTTCCTTGCGGTGATCCAGCACATGAACGTCCGCACACCGCAGTGGCTGGGCTACATCGTGCAGAGGCCGGAGAGCCACAGCGTCCATCACGGGCGCGGCATTCATCACTACAACTATTCCGACCTGCCGCTGTTCGACATCTTGTTCGGCACCTTCCGCAACCCAAAGGACTTCGTCACCGAGAGCGGTTTCTACGACGGCGCGTCGGCGAAGGTCCCGCAAATTCTCGTGTTCAAGGACATCGCGGGAGCCGAGTTCGACCCTGCAATGAAACTCGAAGGAGTGCGGCCATGACTATCGCGCGTCGATTCGGTCTGTTCATCGCAGCGGCGCTGGCCGTCGCGGCTTTCGCACCGACGGCCAGCGCTCACGACCGAAGAGGTCCTGTGGTGACGCACCTGGCGAAGTTCGGGAGCGATGACTTCAACGCCGGGAGCACGATCGGTCCCGACGGAGCGCTGTACGTAACGGACGGGAGCGCAGGCACGGTTCTGCGCATCGATCGTCGTGACGGCCGTGTGAGCACCTTTGCGACCGGGTTGCCGCCGAAGGCATTCCAGGGCGGGGACATCGGCGGACCGGTTGATGTTGCATTCGTAGGTCGGACGGCTTATGTGCTCGTCACGCTCGTGAGCGGGTTGGTCTTCGGTGAACCGTTCGACAACGGCAACCCTGACGCCAAGAACGGTATCTACCGCATCGAACGCGACGGCACCTCCACGCTCATCGCCGACATCGGGCAGTGGTCGGCCGACAACCCGCCGCAGCCGGCGATCTTCGTCGACACCGGCGCGCAGTTCGCAATGCAGCCGTACTTCGGCGGGTTCCTGGTAACCGACGGGCACCACAACCGTGTGCTGTGGGTCAGCCAGCACGGTTCGATCCGCGAGGTCGCGACGTTCGAGAACGTGGTGCCGACCGGACTCGAGACAATCGCCGGCTTCGTCTTCGTCACACAGATGGGCCCGATTCCCCACGTGCCGGAGAACGGCAAGGTCCTGGGCCTGGTGCCGAGACGGGAGCCGCTCGAGCTGGCCAGCGGGGCGAGCATGCTCATCGATGTCGAGCGGGGACCCCGTGGCAAGCTCTACGGAATCGCCCAGGGTCAGTGGGATGGCGTCGGAGAAGGCTCAAGGGCATTGGCAAATACAGGGCGGTTGGTCGTCGTGGGACATCGAGGCGAGCTGGCCCCCGTCGTGAACGGTCGCGGTCAGGAACTCGTCCTGGATCGCCCCGTCTCGCTGGAGTTCGTCGGGAACACCGCGTACGTCGTGTCAGTGACCGGCGACGTCTATCGGGTCGAGGGTCTCTGACGGCTCGACGGTGTCGTGGTAGCTAGTTGGCCGCATTCCGCGGCCAACTCTCGCGGCAGATATCCGCTGATGTTCTGGATTGCCCGGGAAACGAATTCTTCTTTCTCGCCGACCGGCGCCACGTAGCGAAGTGCGGCGGCCGCAGCTTCCACGCCTTCCGTACGCGCGATGATCCACGCGGCGAGGTACGGAGAGGCAAGGCATCCCCCCGCCGTCGCCACGTTGCCGTGTGCGACGAAGGGCTGATCCAGGACTTCGACGCCAGCTTCCTGCACCCAGGGCTTGGTCGTCAGATCCGTACAGGCAGGTACGCTTCCCAGCAGGCCCAGCTTCGCCAGGATCAAAGTACCCGAGCACTGCGCGGCGATCAGTTGCCGGGCCGGATCCAGGGCGAGCTCGCGCATCAATTCTGGGTTCGCCACCACCTCTCGAGTCTGCATTCCGCTGCCGACTATCACGGCTGCCGCTGTGCGCACGTCGGAAAGGGATGACTGCGCCCGAACCCTGACACCATTCATCGAGGTGACCTCGGCGTCCGGACAGCAAAGAGTCACGCGCCAGCCCGGCTTCCTGATGCGATTCAGGACGCCCAGCGCGACGAGCGAGTCGATTTCGTTGAAACCCTGGAAAGTTAGTATGGCGATGTGCATATCGAGGCGGTCAGTACACCATACTGTCGCCGCCCGTGACAGACGGCTGCGGGCCCGTAAATAATGTGTCGTCGTTCCAATCAGGGCATGTCATGGCACCGTCACGATTTCCATTCGCTCGAATACTCGTGCTCGTGGCCAGTGCCGCCGGAATCGTTGCCGCCATTGCCGTGCTGGCGCTGTCATGGCCGGCGCCGGCCGGGGCTTTCATGGGACGGCTCTCGGATTCGGTAAACATGGGCATGTGCCTGCTGGTGCTCGGCATCATGCTGCTGGTCGGCTGGCGCGCGGGTAGCCATGCGCCGAACGTCGCCATTGCCCTGTCGCTCACATTCATTTACGGCAGCATCGTCGTTGCACTGTTGTTCGACAGGTTGCAGGTCGCCCCGCCCGTTCGGCAATTCGTGCAGCTTTTGTTGTTCCTGCTCAGCGCCGCCTTCTATATCAGGTCGACGCAGCTGTTTCCGCGCGAGTTGACGACCGCGGACATCGAATCGAGTCCGACCATCTGGGGCAGGTCGGAGCCATTGAAGAAACTGGCGATCCTGCTGCTTCATCCTCCAGCCGCCTGGGGAATCGCGGCCACTGCAGCCGCGGTGATGCTGACCACTCAAAGCATCCACGTGTTCTATCCCGTCTGGATGGCCATCACGGCGACCGGACTCCTCTATTTTTACATCACGTTTCGCGGGCCGGATGTCGAAGCCAGGAACAAGGTGCTGTGGTTCTTCGAAGCCGTGCTGGCTGCGGTCGTCATCACGATCGTTGCCGGCGCACTGAGCCTCGCGCTGCCCAAGTCGATGAGCCCCACCGCCCTTGCCGTGCTGCAGCTCATCCTGACTATCGTGAACAGCCTTGCGATGGTGACCTGCTTTGCCATGGCGGTGTTCTATGCCGGCGCCGTCAGTCCCGCGCTGATCGTCCGCAAGACGCTGGTCTACGGTGCGACAGTCGCGTTGCTGCTCTTCGTCTTCGCCGTGATCGAGATCTACCTCGCGCATAGCGTCATTCACGCGCTGCACGTCGACGATCGTTTTGCCAGCGCGGTACTCGGCGCAATCTTCGGCCTCGCCTTCCATCCGCTCAAACAGCGCATCGAGCATTTCATGAAACGGTTCGCGCCGAAGGACAAGGCCGCCGTCGAGCCGAGACTCGCCGCGCAGCCGGAGAGCCCGGGATAACGGGCAAGAAATCCGGCTGCCCGGTCATGTCCGTTGTGTCCGGATTCGAGCACAGTGGCTGCTCCAACAACGGAGATCGCCATGCCCCTGATTACAGTCCGAACCCTCGAAGGCCTGCTCACCCCGGCCCAGAAGAAGTCCATGATCGAACGCGTCACCACCGCAGCGCTGTCTGTGGAAGGCGAAGCCTACCGGCCGGTGTGCTGGGTGATTGTTGAGGAAATCCCCAGCGGCGCCTGGGGTATCGCTGGCCAGGCGTTGACCACCGAAGTTGCCCAACAGCTGGCGAACGGCAAGGCGGCATGAGGCGTAAGTAATGAGTAAGCCTCCCGGTGAGAGGGTGACGGCCCTAAGATCGTCACTTCGTGCCGGGGGTCTCCTTGATCGGTCGACTGCAACGCTGCCTCACGCTTGCTGCATTTGCGCTGGTGCTGTCGCCGGCAGCGCCGGCCGCGGTGGACTTCGCGCGCGATATCCAGCCGCTGTTCGAGAAACACTGTTACGAATGCCACGGGCCCAAGCAGCAGAAGAACGGCTTTCGGCTCGATCGGCGCAGCCGCGCGATGGCCGGCGTGGTACGCGCCAACATCATCCCGGGCATCAGCAGTGCGAGTCGAGTCTATCGTCGTGTCTTCGATTCGGAGTTCGGCCCGCAGATGCCGCTCGAAGATACGCTGACCGATCAGGAAATCGAGACCATCCGGAAGTGGATAGACGAAGGCGCGCATTGGCCGGATGAACTGGCCAACGAGGTCGACCCACCGCCGCCGGACCCCGCGGCGCTGGCCCTGACCAGGCAGATGCGTAGCGTGCGCCGCGACGCCGCGGCGCGGCAGGCAGTGCTCGACACCATCGCGCGCGAACCACGATTGATCAACGCGCGTGGAACCGACGGCGCAACGCCGCTGATGTATGCGGCACTGTATGGCGACGCAGACTTGCTGCGCGCCATGCTCCAGGCCGGCGGCAACCCCAACATCGCCAGTGATTCGGGTGCGACCGCACTCATGTGGGCCGTGGAAGATCGCGACAAGCTAGCGCTGCTGCTCGACGCGGGCGCAGACGTGAATGCCACCTCGGGATTCGGTCGCACGGCCTTGTCACTGGCTGCCCTCTCCGGCCAGGGCGACGACGCGACCGAACTGCTTCTCGCCCGCGGCGCCAAGGCCGTACCGGCGAACCTGGTCGGTGCTGCCAACCGGAACGAGAAGTCGGTGCACCAGTTGCTCGCGGCGGGTGCCAAGGACAAGGGAGACGCCGCGGGCATGGCGCTGCGCGCAGGTTGCCTCGCATGCGTGAACGCGCTGCTGCCGGGAGACGCCAGGTTGCCACGCGGACTCCTCTACGTTTCGCCCGTCAGCGCGCCGGGAAACCCGGAGCTCGTCAGTGTCGCGCTGGCACGCGGAGCCGATGTGAATGCGCGCGACAACAAGGGGCGCACGGTGCTGATGTTGCTCGCCATTTCGGAAACGGTGACGCCCGAGATCCTGCAGACCATCATCGATCGCGGCGCTGATGTTCAAGCGAAGAGCAAGCTGGGTCTCAATGCTCTCGACTACGCGCAGCGGTTGGGTCGCCAGCCCATCATCGATGTATTCCGGCGTGCCGGCCTCGAACCGGCGGCGCCGAAGCCGGCGACTCCGCAATTCGTCGCCAACAATTCCATCGACGCGGCCGTCAAACGCAGCCTGCCGCTGTTGCAGATCAGCAGCAGGGCTTTTTACCAGCATGCCGGATGCGTGGGCTGTCATCACAACCTGCAGACCGCCATCACGGTGCGGGAGGCGCGGCGCGCGGGATTCGCCGTCAATGAAATGTTAGCTCGGGAAGAGCTTGCAGTCCTGACTCGCGACCTCGAATCCACGCGTGAACAGGCGTTGGAAGGCATGACGGTCCCGGGCGGAATCTCCACCGCCACGGGTTACGTCCTCATGGCGCTGGATGCGCAGCAGGTCCAGGCCGACGAGACGACGGACTCGTTGATGCGGCTGCTGCGGCTCTGGCAGCGTCCCGACGGATTCTGGCCATCACCGATCAGACCTCCGATCGAGTCGAGCGAATTCACCGCCACCGCGGTGGCAGTGCGCGGGCTGCGAACCTACGGAGTGGACAACCCCGCGGCAAACCAGGCCGCGCTGGCACGCGCGCGTGCCTGGCTGGAGACGCGGCAGCCTGCCAATCATGAAGATCGGGTTTTCAGGCTGCTCGGCCTGATCTGGGCGGAGGGCGCCGAGACCGCGACGGAAAACGCCAAGCGCGCGCTGCTCGATACCCAGCGACGCGATGGTGGCTGGGCACAGACTGACTACCGATCGAGCGATGCCTATGCCACGGGTGAGGCACTGTTCGCGTTGCGCACGGCAGGCATGGCAACCGATTCACGCGTCTATCGACGTGGTGTTCGTTACCTGCTCAGGACTCAGCTCGCCGATGGATCCTGGCTGGTGCACACGCGTGCGCATCCGACCCAGAGTTACTTCGAGAGCGGCTTCCCGAATGGCGAGGACCAGTTCATCTCGGCCGCGGCGACCAACTGGGCTACGCAGGCACTGCTGCTCTCGTTGCCCGACGCGAAACACACTGTCACAGCCACCTTCGCTCCGCGGTAAAGTCGATCGTCAGCCAGAACGTCGGCGTTCCTGCGTTCAGCTTTTCCGACACCTCGCGACGTATCGCGTCTGCGGCTTCGATATCGATCCGCGAACCCGCCGGCACCAGGACATGAATCTCCACGAATGTGCCGCGGCCCACCTTGGCGATGTAGCTCGAGTATTCGAGAAACTGGCGTTCCTTCACGACACCGTCCATGACGTCATGAACGCGGCGATCGAGCTCGTTCGGCGCGATCTGCAGCACATCGCGCATCGAGCGCCACAAACCGATGAGCGGCAAGGGCAACATGGCAATCGCCATGCAGAGCAGGACGATCGAATCCACGTACGGGATCCAGCCCTGGAAGCGTGTGCGCGTGATCAGCGCGCCGGCGACGAAACCCACCAGCAGCGCGAGACTGAGCAATGCGCTCGCGGCCCAGCTGCGCGCGTCGACCGCGAGCATCGGCGACTTCAGTAGTTTGGCGCGCCGCCCCAGGAACACCGTCATGGACAGGCCGATGACGCACAGCACGCACGCCCACAGGGCCGCCCGGCCATATTCCACTGCATGCCCGCCGCTCGACAGCGTCGTCACAGCATCGACCGCCGCATAGATGCAGGCCACGACCAGGATGCTGTCGCGAAGCACCGCGACCAGCGGTTCGAGATGCCAGTAGCCGTACTGGAATCGCTGGCTCGTTCCCTGCGCGAGCAATTTCACCACCAGCAACGACATGATCGTCGGCACCACATCGACGAAGCTGTACATGCCATCGAAGATGATGGCTTGCGACCCCGTCGCCAGACCGCTGGCGACTCCGAGCACGCCCAGCAGCACGGTCAGTGCAATGGAGAACCTGAGTGTCCGCTGCTCCGCATTCGCGTTCATGCGGCGAGATTACTGCACCACCACACTTCCATGTGCATTCCCGCGGCCAGCCGCCGCGGCCTCGCACCGAAAAAAAGGGTCGGCCGCCCGGACAGGCGACCGACCCTTCGTTCAAACACTGCGTCCGGCGACTAGTTCCTGATCTCGTTGAAGAACAGGTCGAAGTCGCTGACTCCCCGTGTCGACTTGTTGAAGTCGAAGTTCTCGTACGAAGTGCCATTGGAACGCAATCCGAACCTGCTCAGGTTCGTCGGCCCCGGATCCGTGGCACCCCCGCCCTTGGTCGAACCCACCAGGGCAGCGCCGCGCGCGGTCGGACCCCACTTGAGCTGGATCTTGCCGTAATCACACAGCTCGGCAGTGAAGTAGTTCGGATCGCTGGAGAAGAACTCACTCACGCTGACGAAATGCACGGCGGCCGGTTTCGCGTTGGCGTCGACCAGCACCAGGCCCGGGTTGCCCAGCGAGCCGGTCGGGTCGAGATCGGTCCACAGCGGCGAGATGCGTGGCGGTCCGGCCAGGAAGTCCGGCACGTTCGCATCGAAGCTGTCGTCACCCGCACCGAACGAGATGCTGCCGTTCGAGTTCACGAACAGCGAATTGCGATTCTGGCCCTGGAAGAAGAACGGCCTGGCCAGCGGAACCGCAACACTGTCGTCGTCACCGATGGAGACCGGCGTACCACGATACGTGTTGACGTACAGCGAATAACGTCCGCTGTCTTCACCGACGCCGAGGAACTCCAGGTCCGGGTAGGTCGAAACCGCGACCGCGAGCTTGATATCGACATTGACCTGCAGCACCAGCCGTGACAGCAGTCCGTTGCCACCGTCGTCGTCGGTAATGAGCAACTCACCGGTCGTGGCATCGAATACACCGATGACACTGTCGAGGTCGCCGCGCACCACTTCGATAGCGAGGATATCGCCCGCCTTGACGCGGAAGCTGTAGAAGTCGACATCTTCCGGATCGATGACGGTCGCAAACGCGGGATTCGCGCTGTCGAACGGCAGCCGCAGCAACGGCGTCGCCCGGGCGACCGTGTCGTTACGGCGGATCTCGGTCAGGTCGATGATGCGGTTCACGCCCGTGAAGCGCAGCGTGCCACGCAGGTCAACGGCCTCGGAGGTGCTGTTGCCGAGCAGGTCCTCGAAGACCGCGGGCTGGGCAATCAATCCACCGATGGGACCGCGGAAGGCACTCAGGTCGGACTCCTGCTCGAAGCCACTGGTCATTGCGCCGCCGCAGCTGTAGCCGGCCAGGCCATCCGCGGCGCTCAACGTGCCGTAGCTGACCGAGAACGGATTGCCGATGGCTGCGCCCAGGAACTCGCCGACATGGTTCTTCTTGTTGATGGTGATGGAGAACGTGTTGGCGCCGGTGGCCGGGAATTCCGGCACACCCTGCCAGCGAACGGTGAAGCTGCTGGCGCTCTCTTCGAAGATCACGCTGCCGCCGGCTTCGACGTTCAGGTCATCCCACAGGCCCGCGATGCGCGGTGCGCCCGCCAGGTGGGCGAGCGTCGATTCCGACAGTGATCCGTCACCTTGGCCGAACGTGATGCTGCCGTTGGCGTTCGCGAACAGCGAGGTGAAGCGTTCACCGCAGAAATCGATCGGGAATTTCGGGAACAGCTCGACGTAGCCGTCATCCCCCACGGGCAGCGGCGCACCGGGCTGCGGCACGTTGAAGATGACATTGACACCGGTACGCGTGGCCCCTGCCGCAGCCGAGAAGTTGGTCACGGTTCCGGGCGTGTCGGCATTCGTCTCGGCAGCGCCGCTCGCGAATTCCTCTGGTCCCGGCAGGCTGCGCGGCGTAGTCGAGAACCCGCCGTCGAGAATTCCATCGACGAACACCGCGTAGTTCGCGCCGGGGGTCAACCCGGTGAAGCGGTACGTACCGACCACCGCGCTCACCGCGGGATCCGTCTCGTCGGTGAAATCACCGGACAACGCCGAGACCGCGTCGAGGAACGGGTTGGCCACGTTGCGCGCGATGACGTTGATTCCCGAAAGCCGCAGGGTGCCATTCGGGCCGAAAATGGTCCCCGAGATGCTGGCGGTCGTGGCGAAGTAGTTAGCTTCCGGATACAGCCGCGAGATCGACGCGATGTCGTCGCGCCCGAGGCTCTCCTCGCCGAAATTCGGACCGAAGAAGAACGGATACATCGTCTCGAGATATCCGTTGTTGATGAAGTCCGCGACGGTGGGCGCTCCGAAGGTGTTGTTCGGCGCAGGACCGCTCGGCTCGGGCACCTGGACGGCGAGTCCCAGCAGGATGCCGCCGTTGGTCTGGGCGTGCGCGAGGTTGCTGAAGTGTCCGAACTCGTGAACCATGATCGAGAGCGCGGTATTCGGATCGGCCGGATCGAACTCCGGACCATTCAGGAACGAGTAACCCTCGGTGATCGTGCAGGTTGCAGGGTCACCGAACTCAGGGCCGGCAAATCCGAGCACACCCGAATTCGCTCCGAACAGCAGCTCGAAGATGGCCCCGGTGTCGTCATAGACGATGGCACTCAGTCCATCCGGCGCGGGTGCTTCGAGGAAGGGTTCGAAGTTGGTTTCGTCGACGTCGACCGCAAGGTTGGCGCCCTGGACGAAGCTGATCGTCGAGGACGGAACGTTCTGCCACGTGGAGAACGAATTTCCGACGAAGGCGTCGGCCTGGGCCTTGGTCAGGTTGCCGAGCTCGCCCTGGTCGGGATTCCAGGTGATGTTCGCGCCGCCGTTGGCCCAGAGGTAGGGCACACCGTCGGAGCAGTTTGCCAGGGGACCGCTGGCGTACGCGGGAGCGGCAATAAAGAGCGGTGCCGCCAATGCCGCGAGTGCAATGCGCTGGAGGGTTTTCATTTCTGTTCTCCTGCCTGCGATTCGACGATCAGGCGCACCTGCTCGGCGAGCCGCTCGTAGGGCAGCGGACCCTTGGTCACGCCCGCCATCAGGCCTGCGTTGTTCACGCGGTTCGCGGTCGGTTCACTCGGCACCGAGGTATCGATGTCGAAGCAGCCCTGGGCCAGGCCGACCGGGCTGGAGAGCGCGATGCTGCTCTCGGCGGTCAGGAACAGCATGTAGTCCTGTCCAACTTCGAGGATCGGCATGTCGCGGAAGGCGGAAAAGTGCCGCAGGCCACCGGCCTGCTTGGGATCGTCCTTGATGCTGCCGAGCATTTCCACGTCGGCGTAGGTGACATCCTTGAAGGTCGCGAAATCTCCCTTGAAGGTTTCGGTGACCTTGATCCGGTAGATGGTCGTGGCCAGCTCACCGCCGCCGACCTTGACCTTCCCGGCGCGAATGTCGGTCACCGTACCGCGAAACACGCGGGCCGCCGACGAGGTCATGCCCCTGAGATCGAAGTGTTTGACGGTGGTGGCGTCGGCGCGCGGAATCATTGCGAACGACGCGGCTATCAAGCCGGCACAGAGTGCCGCACTTATCAGTTTCATATCCATTCTCCCTGCAAAGTCCTGCACGACACGGAGGAGAGTGAGCAGCTCCACTCACTCGACTCGAGCCGCACGAACTAGCTATTCATTGAAATGCGGTGATCACGGTAATCGCGTGAATGCGTGAATCGATGGAGCTGAGTCGACCGGGAGCGATCCTTCGTCTCCATTTCTTTGAGTTTCTGGTGCTCCCTGCACGCGTCAAGCTTCCGGCAACGGCGTGACGATAGTCAAGCGCCGCTGCGGCTTCCGGCTGCCCTCCTATCTTCTATTTGTGCATAAGCTTGTGCGCCCGCACAGCAGCAGGCGGCCGACCTCACTCGCTTCGGCATCATCCGGCTGCAAGCGTCTCGTTCGCATGGAGAAAGCAGCGCCCGTCCCGGCCATGCTGTGTACGACCATGATCCGATTTGCGGTGAACGCGTATGCGCGGTCACCCCGTCCTTCCAGACCGCCACGGGGTAGGACTGAGCCCACAAGTCGGATCCCGGGCGAAGGTGAGCGGCGGGTCTCACCGCATCCGGGCTTTGGCAGGAAATATCATCAAATTGGCAGGAGCGAACCTTCGCTTCCTCCACTTCCTCTCCAGAATTGAAGTTCGAGTTGAACGCCTAACTAAGTGCCTGCGGGACCGTCCACGGCGGGGGCCAGTCACAGCGGCGGATTCGAGGGGCCGGCGCAGAAACCATATCGGGCGCCATCCGCCCTGTCGCTGGCCCCACGCCGACCAAGATCCTCATGGAATACGGGACCTGATATCGTAGGCCCTGTATTTCCGCCGGCAAAAGAAGAATGGAATCGGCCAGGACCGAAGTCGGAACCCTCAGCCCCTCGATCGAACTAGTCTGGTCCGGCAATGCCAGCACCAAGTTCAGGGCGCCGCGCGTGCGACGCGACGTCGTCGCACGTGACGATCTCGTCGGGCGGGTCCGGGAATTCGCCCTCGAAAAACGCGTGACGCTGGTGCATGCGCCCGGCGGCGCGGGCAAGAGCACGCTGATGGCGCAATTCGCGTCGAACTGCGGGAATGCCATCGTCGCCTGGCTTTCACTCGACGATGACGACAACGACGCCAACCGCCTGTTCGCGTCCCTGCTCACGGCGTTGCGCGGTATCGACCTGGAGTGGGAAGTGGACCTGCAGGTGGTCGCCTCGCAGGTCAATGGATTCGATGAGCAATCCCGCGCGGCGGCCAACCAGATGGTCAACGCGCTGTGCAGCTTCCAGGGTGAACGCCTGCTCATCGTCATCGACGACCTGCATCGTGTCGCGGACGCCAGCGCGCTCAAGTTGCTCGACTACCTCATCGAGAGGCTGCCTCCGGAAGTCGGAATGCTGATCGGTACGCGCGTGTCGCCGGATCTGTCCCTCGCGCGCTGGCGTACTCGCGGCGAGCTCGGGGAATTGCAGATGAACGACCTGCAATTCGACGAGCGTGACGTGCAGGCGCTGGCCGACATCCGACTTTCCGGTGCGGCGTCCGCACAGCTCGTGCGCCAGGCGCTGCAGCGAACCCGGGGCTGGGTCGCGGGGCTGCAGCTCCTGTTCGGAGCCAGCCATCAATCGCAACCGCTGGCCGAGGGTGAAGCCAACCGGCACACCTTCGACTTCCTGGCGCACGAGGTGATCACCGACCTGCCGCGCGATTTGCGCGAATTCGCCACGCGCTGTTCGATCCTGCGCGAACTGTCGCCCGCGCTTTGCGCCGCAGTGACCGGCGATCCGTCGGTTCGCCCGCTTCTGGACGAACTCTATCGCCGCAACCTGTTCCTCACCGTCATCGACGAAGCCACGCCGGTGCTTTGTTTTCACGACCTGTTCCGCGAGTTCCTGCAGCGCGAGCTGGAGCGCTCCGTCTCACCGGAAGTGCTGCGCGACCTGCACGGGCGGGCCGCGCGTGCCGAGCTCACGCCGGCCCGAATCATCAGCCACTGGCTCAAGGCGGAGGCGTGGGACGTGGCGCTGGAAGCGATCGCGCGGTGCGCGCAGCCACTGCTCGCCGAAGGTGGACACGAGCTCGTGGAGCGCTGGATCGGCCACTTGCCGGCCAGCTACCAGCAAGGTCTTCCCGACGTTGCATACCTGCGCGCGTTGTGCGCCTGGTCGAGATACAACCTGAAGTTCATACGCGGGCAACTGGAACGTGCAGCGACGTTGTACCGCGAACGCCGCGACCATGGCGGCCTCGGCCGCACGTTGCCATTGCTGGCGCGCATGCTCAACTTGTCGGGCGATCTCGACACTTGCGATCGGGTCATCCGGGAATGCGAAAGTCTCGACCTGTCGCCCGCGGATCGCGCGGCGTTGAGCGCGGTGCGCGCGCTCAACGCGCTGGCCTTGGGCCATCGCGGCGACGCGGTGGAATCGCTGCGTGCCCTCGTGGAGCTCGCGCGGCAGGACCCTACCGTGCTCTTTCCCGCGATCGCCGACCTGTTCAATTCCTTCTTCTATGGCATACCCGGGGCAAGTGCCGAGTTGCGCGCATTGAAAGCAATGTGTGCGCACGCCGAGCAGGTAAGCCCGGTGCATTGGCAAATCAGCGCGCTGGCGCACAGCGCCTGGTCGGAATTCTGCGCGGGGGACTATTCGGCGGCGACGGCCGCGTTCGCCGACAGGGAGCGATTCCAGCAGCGTCACGCCACCCTGCCGGCGACGTGGCTCGACATCAACCAGCTGCGCGCCGTGTATCTCACGGCGGGCGGCAAACCGGAAGAAGCAAGAACTCACCTCGAAAAAAGCCTGGAGCTCATTCGCAACTCCGAAATCGCGGAGCTTCGCGAGAGCTGGCTGAGGTCGACGGTGTTACATGCCGCTCGCTTTGCCTGGGCGGCCGAAGATGTGCAGGCGCTCAAATCGTACCTGGCCTCACTCGAAGCACCGCGGGCGCCGGCGGAATGGCCGTGCGTCGCGACCGGCATTGCCCTCGTGCGGGGACAATTTGCGCTGCTCGAGGGGCGCCTGGACGACGCCGATCGCGAGTTGCAGGAGGCTGAGCGCCTGCACGTGAAGTGGCCCTACCTGATGCTGAGCCGCTCACCCCGCACCTCGCTGGCTTTCGTTCGCCTCGCGCAAGGTAAACCTGGCGAAGCGTGGGAAGTGTTTGCCCCCGTGTGGCAACTGGCGCAGCAGGACGACACCGTAGGCTTGTTGCTGCTGGAACCCGCAGCGCGGCTTCAATCACTGCTCGATGCGATACCGCTCGCGGTGCGTGCGCAACCCGAATCGCGGTTGTTGCTCGATCGCCTGGCGTCGTGGAAGGCGGCTCCCGAGGTTGCGCGGCAACGGGCGGCCAAGGCCGCAAGCGCCCTGGCCAGCCTTTCGGAAAGGGAGCTCGAAGTCCTCGAGCGTATCGCCGCGGGTGACAGCAACAAGCTCATCGCCCGCACCCTCGACCTGAGTCCGCACACGGTCAAGCGCCACGTCGCCAACATTCTCGAGAAGCTCGGGGTTTCGACCCGCCGAGCCGCCGCCGCGCACTATATAAAGAGTTAGCCCCCCCCCGCGCTCGAGTCCAATGGCTCTCCGAATGGCTCCTCGCGGTCCATTCGCCCCGGCTTCTCCCTGCGGATACTCCCGGCCCTCGTAACAACAGGACGTTCAAGGGAGTATTCGCATGTTTGCGCGTCGCAGCCTCGTATTGGCGCTAGTGTTCTTGCCGTTGTCGGTCTTCGCCGCAGATTCCGCAGGCGATGAGTTCTTCGAAAACCCGTTCGACTATCTGCTCGGACGGCACCTGTTCGAACGCGAAACCTTCGGCGGCAATGGCCGCACCTGCCTCACCTGCCACAGCCGTGAGACCGGCACCGTTTCCCCGCAGGACGCGCGCCGCCGCTTCGCGCGCAATCCGCGGGATCCGCTGTTCCTCGCGGATGGCAGTGACGACGGCCGGGGCAACGGCGCCACGCGCATGCTCGACAGCGCGACGGTCCTGGTGGGCATTTCGCTGCCGCAGAACGTCAGCCTCGCGGACCAACCGGCAGCGCGCAGCGTGGTATTGCCGCGCGGTATTCCTTCCACGCTGAACACGCCCGCCCTCGAACCGGTGCTCATGCAGGATGGCCGGCAGCCCGATCTCGTCGCGCAGGCACGCGGCGCCATCTTCGATCACGCGCAAGCCAGGAGAATGCCGAGGCGGCGCGAGCTCGAACTGATCTCAGCCTTCCAGCACACACCGACGTTCTTCAGCTCGCCCACCATGCTGGCCTACGCGTACGCGGGCATCCAGCCGAAGCTGCCCGCCGGCAGGACCCAGGAGGAAATCCGCGGCCGCCGCTTCTTCATCGACGCGCCGCTCGCCGGCGACTTCAAGACCGGCATCTGCGCGAACTGCCACAGCGGCCCCATGTTGAACGAGACCAACGAATTCGCTCCCTTCCCGCCGTTCCAGCGTGGAGGGCGCTTTCAGAGTGCGGGCGTGTCGGAGATGAACATCGCCGGACATCCCTTGCGTGAGTACCGCTTCCAGAATCCGGATGGCACGACGACGGTGGTGTCGAGCCCGGATCCGGGCCGCGCTCTCATCACCGGAACCACCGACTTCGAGAGCCTGAACGCATTCCGGATTCCGTCGCTGTGGGGCGCACCCCGCACGGCCCCCTACTTCCACGACAACTCGGCCCGCACCCTCGAGGAAGTGTCCGAGCACTACGGACGCTTTTTCGGATCGTTTGGCCTGGTGCTCACCGAACAGGACAAGCGCGACATGACCGCCTACCTGAAGCTGCTCAAATGAAATCCATCTACTTCATCGTTTGTTGTCTGCTGTTCAGCGGCGCGGCGAGCGCGCTGGATTGCTGGATCCCGACCGTCGACAACACGCAGCCGCGGTACCGCAGTGATGTGCTGCCGAACATGCGCAGCTTCGTTTCGACCGTCGAGCAGGTGGTGCGCGACAACCCGCACTTCAAGGCGATGCCGCGTCCGATCCGCATTCGCGCCGCATTCTCGGTCGGGCCGGCGGATGCCCAGGTCAACGTGTACGCCTACCAGCCGCCCGTCTGGACGCCTGGCCAATGCAATGTCGTGCCGGGCGCGGACCGGTGCTGCCACGACGGCTCGATCACGGTGCTGGTCAACGGATCGGCAGCCACGGGCTCTGACTATGCGGTGCGCCCGGGCATCGTGAATTGGTTCAAGGAGCCGAAACGTACCGGGACGGTTGAAGGATTCCCGGAGTACGAAGGCAGGGTCTACATGTCGCTCGACGGAAGGTTGCCGTGGATACCGTTCTCGGTCGATGAGTTTCTCGCCGACCAGGAGCGCCAGGTGCTCGAGCGCCGCGACGAATTTCAGAAGCGCCCGATGGTTTTTGGCAACGATCCGAAGACCATCGAAAAAATGTACGAAGGAATGAAAAGGGTCGACGCGAAAGCCGCCGAAGAATTCCGCGCGAAAATGCTGGCCGAAAGCGAGGTGGCTGCCGCAAGAGACCGCAAGGCGTACGAAGCGGCTGAGCGAAACATTGCGCGGGATCTCGACAAGATCGTTACGTTTCGCGCGGGCCTCACGCCGGCACAGCTTGCCGCCCAGGCGTACCACGGCAATGGCCCGTTCAACCTCGGCCGCGCGGACGATCCCCTGTCCGTCAAGCTGGTCAAACCCAATCGTGACTTCTTCGATCGCAGCCAGGCCGATCGCATACGGCTGATAACCGTGTACGTCGGCGGGGCTCCGAACGATCCCGTCCCCGAACGCCTGGCCACGATGCAGCGAACGAAAGCCACGTTCGACTTCCAGCGCCTGGCCAAATTCCTGCAGTAAGGAGCAACTTCCATGTCGAGTGCATCTGTTGCCGTGGTCTCCGGACTCGGACTATCCAACACTGAAACCAATCTTCGCCGCGAGCGGCGCTTCTTCACCGGCATGGCGATCATGCTGCTGCTGGCGGCTTTCGCGGGCTTCGCACCGTCTTACTACCTGAAGTCACAGTTCGGCGGTGGATCGCTGTCGCCGCTGGTGCACGTGCACGGCGCGCTGTTCACGGCGTGGATCCTGCTGCTGGTCGTGCAGAGCTCGCTGATCGCCGGCGGACGCGTCGACCTGCACCGCAGGCTCGGGGTTGCGGGCGGCCTGGTCGCGGTACTGATGGTCGTGACGGGCGCCTTCGTGATCTGGGGCCGCGCCACGACGACCACGCCCGCGATACCGCACGACTTCATCCTGCGGTTCCTCGCCCTGGCGGTCGTCGCGCTCGCAGTGTTCCCGACCCTGATCGGCTTCGCGCTGTATTTCCGGCGCAATGCGGCGGCCCACAAGCGCCTCATCATGCTCGCGACGACGGTGATGGTCGGCGCGGCCATTCATCGGCTCCTGATCCACGTCATCGGTCCGACGGTGAGTCCGCCGGTGTTCTTCGGCGTGACGGACCTGTTCATCGTGGCGCTCGGGGTATTCGACTACATCAGCCGTGGACGGCTGCACCGGGCGACGTTGTGGGGAGGTCTGCTGGTGGTCGTATCGCAGATCGTTGCGGTGGCGTTCGCCGCATCAGACTGGTGGGTGGCATTTGCCCACCGCGTCACCGGCCTGTGAAGCAATCATTCTCCGACCAGCGTCAGCCCGCCCTTGCGTCTTTCACCCGTGCGCGTCGTGAACTTGGTCTGCACGGGCAGTTGTTGCGCGGCTTGTTTGAGTTCCTTGCACAGGTCGGGCAGCCGCTCGAGCAGCGGCAAAAGGCCGCTGACGGAAACCGGGCGCGAGAACAGGTAGCCCTGCAACGAGATCGCGCGGTGCGGCAGCAGCATGGCCAGCTGCTCCACGCGCTCCACGCCTTCCGCGGTCACGTCCAGCCCGAGGCCGCGGCACAGCGCGATCGTGGCCCGCGCGATCGCGGCTGAGCGGGCGTTGTCGTCGATGCCGGCGATCAGGCTGCGGTCGAGTTTCACACGAGTCAGCGGCAGCCGTTGCAGCGAGGCCAGCGACGAATAGCCGGTACCGAAGTCGTCCAGCGCGATCGCCACGCCGATCGCGCGCAGCTGGTCGAGCGTCCTGATGGTGTGCGCGCCGGTCTGCAGCACCGATTCGGTGAGCTCGAGCTCCAGGCAGTGCGCCGGCAGATCGTATTCGCGCAGCAGTTCCTCGAGCTTGTTGACGAAGCGGTAATCGAGGAATTGCCGTGGCGAGACGTTGATCGCCACGCGCGCGTCGGACCAGGCGCCGCGATGCCAGCGCGCAGCGGTACAGATCGCGGTGCGCAGCACCCAGTCGCTGATCTCGACGATGAGCCCGGACTCCTCCGCCACCGTCAGGAACTCATCGGGTGAACGATAGCCGCCGTCCGGCGTGCGCCAGCGAATCAGTGCTTCCACCAGTTCGACTTCGTGGGTCTCTATGTTGATCAGCGGTTGATAGAACAGTTCGAACTCGTCTCCCTGGATGGCGCGCCGCAGGCGCTGCTCGATCGCGAATCTCGCGGAGGCCGTGACCAGCAGCTCCGGCGTGAAGGTCGCGAGCTGGCTGCGTCCCAGCGCCTTGGCGCGAAACAGCGCCGCATCGGCGGCACGCAGCAGCGCCTCGGCATCCTGCTCGTGATCCGGAAACACGCTGGCGCCGACGCTGACGCTGACGATGACCTCGCGATCATCGACCTGCAGCGGCGTATCGAAGGCACGCACGATGGCCGTACCGAAGGCAAGGATTTCTTCGGCATCGGCTGCGCCCTGCTGCACGAGCGTGAATTCATCGCCGCCGAACCTCGCCGCGAAGCCGCGAGCCTGCGCGATCGCCTCCAGCCTGCGCGCAATGGCGATCAGCACGCGATCCCCGTAGGGATGGCCCATGCTGTCGTTGAGTGTCTTGAAATTGTCGATGTCCAGGAAGAACACGCCGATGCGCTCGCCGCAGGTGCTTGCCCGCTGGAGCGCCTCGTTGAGTGCGCCAAACAACTGCCGGCGGTTCGCGATGCCCGTGAGCGGATCCTGTTCCGCGAGCTCCTGCAGCTGGCGCGTGCGTTCCTCGACCTTGGCCTCGAGACGCTGCTGCGCGTCGCGTGCCGCGTCGCGCGCCGTGGCGAGCTGGTGCGCCATCGAGTTGAAGGCCGCGGTGAGCGTATCGAGCTCGCGGATGCCGCCGGTCGCGACCACGCGGGCGTTCTCGCCGCGTGCCAGCCGATGCGTCGCCGCCAGCAGCCGGCGTACCGGTCGCACGATGCTGAGGATGGTCGCGACGCACAGGTAGAACAGCACGACCAGCACCACCGCGCTCACCCACGCCACGAGCGAGCGGTTCGGACCGGCATCCGCAGCCGCGGATGCGGGCGTCGTGGCGTCGGATTGCGCGCCCAATTCGAGCGGCGCATCCGGAAAGCCGGCGGGCAACAGCTCCACGAGTTTGCGCAGCTGCCGCGCGAAGGCGTCGTGGGTCGCCATGCGCCGCTCTTCATTCCTGAAGAGCGCCACCCGCGTGGTCGTAAGCGCCTGCACGTCACTGCTCATCACCTGGTACCAGTCCGCACCGGCCGAACGGCGCAGCGCCGGCTCGCGGGTTCGCAGCGTGGCCGCGAGGGATCGCTCCGCGCCCGCAAGCGCACCCGTGTCCAGTTCACGCGCGTCGAAAGCACCGCGCGCGGCGAAGGCCGCACGCACCGCGTCGATCTGCGCCCGCACCTCGAGCAATGGCTCACGCGCAGCCGCGCGGCTCGGAGTTTTCCAGCTTTGCTCGATCGACGTGCGGGCCCGCAGATCCATGCCCGTCACGAGCCCGGAATATTTCGTGAGCAGTTCGCGCCGCGCTCGACGGGCCTGCACCAGCTGGTCGGCGCTGCTCTTGTGCTCGGCGATGAGACGCGCCAACTGCCCGGGCGTCGCACCGGTCTCTGCGAGGTATTTGCCGAGAGTGCGATCCAGCGCATTGCGCGTATGCACGTAGCGCTCGGCGGACGCGCGCGAGTCCGCGTCCGCGTGCTCCTGCACCGCGCGATCGAATTCGCCCAGTGCGCTCAGCAACTCGGCGGACTTCGCCGCAGTTCGGGCACGGCCCATGGACTCGCGCAGCGCAATGATCTGCTTGGCGTCGAGTTCACTGCGCTCGAGCGCCACGGTGCGCTGGTGTTCGAGGATGGCAACACCGTTTTCGACGATGAGGTTGGCGGTGGCCGCCAGGGCGCCCACGGAAGCAAATGCGATGATCAGCCGCGGCAGGATGCCGATGCTTCCCAACGTGAGCCAACCCTTGAGGCGCACGTACTGACGTTTGAACAAGTGACGAGCGTTCACATCACCGTCCTGATTTGCTCCCCGGCATCAGGTTGGTTGAAAGTGCGCTGCAGTGTGCCTGTTCAGTTCACGGTTTTGTGTAGGTCGGGTCCGATAGTTGCGGCGCCGCATTGATTTGGATCAATGCCCTAGGGGACAAACCTTCGGCGCCGGGTCCGGTCAGGGCCCCGGCAGCACGGCGTGCATCTTGATGGACACCAGCACATTCGCCAGCTCGGGTCCGAGCCTGGTCACCGAGCGGACCGGCGGGTCGACCGGAAAGAACTTGGCGTATTCCTGGTTCAGGCCTTCGAAGTCTCCGGGCCGTGCCAGCAATACCTGGACCTCGACCACGTTTTCCAACGACGCACCCGCCACGCGCAGCACCGCCTGGCAATTGACGAGCGACTGGCGCACCTGCTCCTGGATAGTCGCGCCGAACACATTGGTCTTCGGGTCGACGCCCAGCATGCCGGTGACATAGATGTCGCGACCCACCCTGACGGCCTGGCTGTAGAGCGGATTTCTCGGCGCGTCCGGGGTGCGAATGATTTGTTTCATGGGTTGAGTGGCCTGATTCGGGCGGGAAGGCTCGGCGCCAGCGTTGAGGTGGAGCAGCACGCAGCACCCGCCGATGCCGACCAGTTGCAGCAGGTATTTCGCAGCGGCGTTCGTCATGCGCACAGCCTCTCGCAAGTACCGGCGCCAGTCCCGGGATAACACCGGGATTTCGCCGGGACTGAAAAACCCATCGACCCGGCCCGTTCCCGCGCGTTATCTTGTGCGTTGGTCAATCTACTTCGCGGCGGATCCTGTGCGCCGATGAACAACCCGACTTCGGCACGCTGGCAACGAGTTCAGCAGTTGTTCGAGCAGGTCCTCGAGGTGGAACCCGGGGAGCGCTCCGGGTGGCTCGCGCTCCAGTGCGAAGACGACCAGGCGTTGCGCAAGGAAGTCGAAGCGCTGCTCGCCGGTGATGCCGCTACCGGCAAGACCTTCGACGGCGCAATGGATCGCGCGATCGCCGGCTCGCTGCAGTCTTTCGACTCCATCCCGGCCGGGGAAATCTTCGGTCGCTACCGGATACTGCGCCTGCTCGGCCGCGGCGGCATGGG
>Ga0315912_10001269_pt1 | contig 32227 bp, 24 predicted proteins | sample VfabasoilMG_FD_204469 | JGI IMG/M metagenome (GOLD analysis project Ga0315912, IMG submission 204469) | Garden soil microbial communities collected in Santa Monica, California, United States - V. faba soil | ecosystem: Environmental > Terrestrial > Soil > Garden | place: USA: California...
GGCATGGTGGTGCTGGCATTCGCCGCGCAGTTCGGCGGCGTCGCGCGGCGCGTGATCAGCATCTCCGGCAGCCCGGCCGCTTCGCCCTTCGCCATCGCGCTGCGCTCGCTGCAGCGGGACGCCATCCTCACCGATTCCGACTGGCAGGACGGCCAGTACCAGGGCGACGTGCGCCCGACCACCGGCATGCGGCTGGCGCGCAAGCTCGGCACGATCACCTACCGTTCGGCCGCCGAGTGGAAACATCGCTTCGGGCGCCGCCCGGCCTCCGACCGGCGCTACGAATCACTGCCGCCCGGCCGCGCGCATTTCCCGGCCGAGTTCGCGGTGCAGGACTATCTGAACGCGCAGGCCGACAAGTTCGTGTCGGTGTTCGACCCGAACTGCTACCTCTATCTTTCGCGCGCCATGGATCGTTTCGACCTGGCGGCACACGGCGGCAGCGCGGCGGCCGCGCTGAAGCGTGCCGCGGCCGAGAAGGCCCTGGTGATCGGCGTCGAGTCCGACATCCTGTTCACCATCAAGGAACAGAACGCCATCGCGGAGGCCTTCGAGCAGGCGGGCACCGAAACCGAGTTCGTGCCGCTGGCGTCGCTCGAAGGGCACGACGCCTTCCTCGTCGACATCGAGCCGTTCGCCGCGGCCATCGGGCGTTTCCTCGCGTACCGCGGCCCGATCAACGGCGTCGATTCGGGACTCTGACCGCGCCGGGACCCGCAGGTTCCGCTGTCGCAATCTAACTACTACGTTCGAGCGTGGCTCGGCGCGTGTAATCGCGCCGTAGTCTGCCGTTAATTTCCCCGCAAGCTCGAGCCACCAACATGCGCGCCGAACGCGAAGAGGCGTTCGACACCTGGGGAAATTGTCATGAAATCTTCAAACCTGGCGTGGCGCATGGACGACGCCGACGCCGCTTTCGATCCGCGTCAGGACTCGGCAGGAGAACGCCCGCTGCGCGCCGTGCAGCGCCCACGTTTCGACGTGCGTGACTTCGACATCCGCGCCTTCGATGCGCGCAGCATCGTCAGCCGCGATCCAGGACTGCCGCTGTTTCGAGTCAGGTAAAGCTCACCTTCGGCGCTTCGCGCGCCTCGGGCTTGGCGATCTCGAGCAGCTGCGCCGGCGTGAAATTGAACATGCCGGCGACGATGCTGCCGGGAAACATCTCGCGCTGGTTGTTGTAGCCCATGACGGCGTCGTTGTACGCCTGGCGGGCGAACGACACCTTGTTCTCCGTGGAGGTGAGCTCTTCGGACAACTGCATCATGTTCTGATTGGCCTTCAGGTCCGGGTAGGACTCGGCCAACGCAAACAACCGGCCGAGCGACGCACCGAGCTGCGACTCCGCGCCGGCGAGGAGCGTCATGGCCGAGGCGTCGCCCGGATTCGCGGCGGCGGCCTTCAGCCCGCTCAATGCGGAGTTTCGTGCCTTGATCACGGCTTCGAGCGTCTCGCGCTCGTGTTTCATGTAGCCCTTGGCAATTTCGACCAGGTTCGGGATCAGGTCGTAACGGCGCGTGAGCTGCACGTCGATCTGGGCGAAGGCGTTCTTGTATCCGTTGCGCGAACCGACCAGCCGGTTGTACAGCGAGATCACGAAGAACACCGCCAGTACGAGCAGTATCAGCAGAATCCAGCCCATTGAGGCCTCCCTGGCGCCACGTGGCGCGCGTGAAATATGGGTATTGCGCCCAGGGATTGCAAGAAAGCGGTCCGCGGCCTGCGAGTCGGCGGCTGCCAGGAATCGGCCATTATGTACTTGCCGGATGTGACCCGGATCACGTTCAGCCGCCATTCATCGCCCCCGCCAAACCACTCGTCAGCATGCCGACACGCGGCTCCGGCGCGGAGGCAGGATGCAGCCATGAAAAAGGTCTCACGCGGCTTCACCTTGATGGAGTTGATGATCGTCATCGCGCTCGCCGCGGTCATCATGGGAATCGCAGCGCCGAACTTCACCGCGTTCAGGCAGAACGCGCGCATGACGAACACGGCCAATGACGTGCTGACGGTGATCGTCAAGGCACGTACCGAAGCCATCAAGCGCCAGGGTCCGGTCTCGATATGCGCCTCGGCCAATCCGACGGACGCCGCCCCCACCTGCACCGATGGCTCCAACGTCGGCTTGATTGCATTCGCCGATACCGATGGTAATTGCGAGCGCAACGGAACCGAAACAGCGGTTGCCTCGATGAACTTCGATCACACCATGACGGCGATTCCGCTGACCGTGAAAGCGAATGGCAATTGTCTTTCCTTCGCCGATACCGGCTTCCAGCGCGACGTGGCCGGCAAGACGAGCGTCACGCGCCTGATGTATTGCGACATCCGCGGCAAGGCGGCGGTTGACGGCGCCGCCGTTTCCGCGGCGCGCGGAATCATCATCACGCGCACCGGCCGGGCCAAGATCACACGCCTGCTCGGCGGCGGCAGCACAGAGGACATCACGACGTGGACCGGAGCACTGGACTGCCCATGAACACCGTACGTCATTCGGCACCTGGCTTGTCGGCGCGGCAACGCGGCGTGTCCATCGTGGAAGCGCTGGTCGCGCTGGTGATCCTCTCCGTGGGCATGCTCGGTATCGCGGGCCTGTATCTCGAGAGCGTGCGGACCAATCGCACGGCGCTGGCGCGCACCACGGCGATCCAGCTGGTCAATGACATGGCCGACCGCATTCGCGCAAACCGCGCCGCCCTGGATTCTTACGCCCTCGCACTGGGTGTTGATCCCGGCACGCCGACCGACTGTGCCGGAGCCACGGTCCACTGCACGCCGCAACAGGCCGCCCGCTTCGACCTGGCGAATTGGCGCACGGCTGCCATCGCAGCGCTGCCGAAGGGTCCCAACAACGCCGCCGCCAACGACGCACAGGTGGGAGTCGAGTACACCGACGCCACGCCCACGGTGCCGCGGCGCTACGTGATCACCGTGAACTGGCTGGAGCCAGGCAGCGCCGATCGACTTTCCACCCAGCTGGAGGTGCAGCTGTGAACACCCGTTCGCTCCGCCGCAGCCGCGGCCTGACCATGATCGAACTGCTGGTCGGCCTCGCGATCGGCTCTCTGGTCATCGTCGGCGCGGTGTTCGTCTACTCGCAGAGCCGGACCACCTACGCGATCAACGAAGCCGTGGCGCGCCTGCAGGAAAACGGCCGCTACGCGCTCGCCGTGCTCGAGCCGGATATCCAGCTCGCCGGCAACTACGGCTTCACCAACGATCCGACACTGGTGAACTACATGATCGGGAGCACCCCGACGCCGACCAGTTCGCTCGATGGCAACGACACTCAGCTCGCCGGCGTGCCGACGGGCGTCCATACCTGCGGCGCCAACTTCGGCATCAATCTCTGGATGCCGGTGGAAGGATCGAACGACTCCTTCGGGCTGCTGGCCGCCTGCAACCCGACCGTCGGCACGTATATCGCCGGCACCGATCGCCTGACTACCCGCCGCGCGTCGACCGCCGCGGAAGTGGGTCCGACCGGCGGGCGTGTGCAGATCTTTGCGGACCGGCTGAACCTGCCCCTGCAGATCATGTTCTCGAACGCCGCCGCCACCTACACGCCCGACGCCAACCATGAAATCCGCAACCTGCTGGTGCGGAGCTACTACCTCAGCAGCGCGTCCGGAACCACGACCACCCCGATTCCGACGCTGTGGCGCAAGAGCCTGGCTATCAACTCGGTGGTCGATGAAGAGATCCTGGCGGGCGTCGAGGACTTCCAGGTGATGTTAGCCGTCGATACGGGCTCTCACGACGGCGACGCCACATTTGACGTCAACGACGACTCCGAACCTCTCGTGCCGGACCTGACCAATGGCGTCATGTCGCGCTGGGTCGCGCCGGGCAACGCGATTTTCGGACCGCCCCCCGGCGGCAATCGTGCGCAGGTCGTGGCGGTGCGCGTGTGGCTGATGGTGCGCGCCGAAGCGCCCGAAGTGGGCTACGTGGACACCACGCCCCGGACCTATGCCGGCAAGACATTCACGCCCACCGGCGCGCAGACGGGTTTCCGTCGCACGCTGATGTCGCGCACCTACTACCTGCGCAATGCGCGGTACTTCTGAGAACCTCATGAACGCTCACAGCATTCGCAAACAACGCGGCGCGGCCCTGATCGTCGGCCTGATGCTGCTGGTCATCGTCACGATACTGGCGATCACGGCCGTCGGCACCGCCAACACCGAGCTCATCATGTCCGGCAACGAGCAGTTCCGGCAGCGCGCGGCGCAGGCGTCGGATTCCGGAATAGAACGATCGATGATGACTCTGCGAGTCGACGTCGAGCCCGTGCCCGGCAGCTTCGACGAGAAGCTCAACGTGGCGATCCCGTCGTTGACCGGCGACCAATACACCTCGCGGGCCGAATACATGGGCGAATCGTCCATCAGCAACAACGGCAGCGTGTTCACGACATTCCTTTACCGCGTGCGGAGCACGGGCACGTCCCGGCAGAACGCACGCATACAGACCGAGGTAGGCGCCTGGGCACCGGGCCCGAAGATGCCGGGCTTCGTTCCGCCGTGCCCGGTCGCGATGTGCCCGGGCCCCCTCTAAGCAGACACAAATTATTTTTCGGAGAAGCTCATGCGCAGCATCCCAATCCTGTTGACCCTCGCCTGCATCATCGCCAGCGGCAGCCTGGGCGCGCAGCCGCCGGTGCTCGGCGGCGTGTACGAACTGCGGTCGAAGGGCATCGAGCTGCCTTCGGGCAAGGTGGGCCTGGTCAAGGTGACCGCCTGCGAGAAGTGCGTCACCAAGGTGCTCCGGATCACGGAAGCAACCACTTTTCATCTGAACGCCGAACCCGTCCCGATCGAAACCTTCCGCCGCGAGCTCGGCAGGGTTGACACGGTCGTGGTGCTGGAGCTGTTGCCGGACCGCGTAGAGGTCAAGAGCATCACGCTGCCGCTGCCGTACTGAATTACGCCGGAGAAAGTCCATGAAGTCCCGCAAGACACATCTGAACCGACTGGCCGCAGCACTCATCGGAATGCTCTGCGCGTTTCCCGCGCTCGCCGATGACTCGGAGATCTACCTGAGCACGACCACGGCCGTCGCGGTCAAGCCCAACATCCTGCTGATCGTCGACAACTCGTACAGCATGAACGCTGACGACGTGTTGAACGAGAAGGTGCCCTATAGCCGCAGCACCACGTATTCGACCTCGGGCAACTGCACCGCGAACCGGATCTTCTTCCGCCGCAAGGGCGACCCGATGCCCGACTGCAGCTCGAACAACTATTTCGATTCGACTGCCTCCGGCACCGTCGGCAACAATTGCGACAAGCTGCACAAGGCGGCGATTCCATCCCAAACGACGGCCATCTCGGGCCGCTGGACCGGCAAGGCGGCGCAGTGGACGGGTGGAACCACCAATGCCTGGGCGGACCTGCGCCCGGGCAACACCACCACCGATGTCATCGAATGCCAGGCCGACGACGACGTCCATGGCCAGTACGGCGGCAGCAGCTCGGCGAAGTACGCGCAAAACGGTAACGCCAGCGCCAAGTGGACCTCGCTCTCGACCAACCGCATCAACTGGTCGCAGCGCACCACCTACAACTTCTATTCGGCCAATTGGCTGAACTGGAGCCGCACCACCGGCACCACCACCGAGCGCCGCATCACGTCCGTACGCAACGCCGTGGTCGACATGGTCTCGTCGGTCGACGACGTGAACATGGGTTTCATGATGTTCAACCAGGCGGACAGCGGTTCGGGTGACAACCAGTATACGGGTGGTCGCGTGACCAACCGCATCCAGTTCATCGATACCAACCGCGCCACGCTCATAAGCTCGATCACCAACAACAACGGCACCAACAACATGAACGAGGGCGGTTACTCGCCGAACTCGGCCACACCCCTGACCGAAACCCTCTACGAGGCCGAGCAATACTGGAGCGGCGGCGCGGTGTGGTCCGGCGGCTCAGGCGACGCGCTCGCCATGTCGGGAGGCAACTACATCTCCCCGATCACGCACCAGTGTCAGCGCAATTTCACCGTCATCCTCACCGACGGCCGGCCGACCTACGACAACGAACGGGACGGCGTCATCCAGGACGCCACGCATCTGGGTGGCAGCTGCGACGATGAAAACCCGGGCGACTCCAGCATCAGCGGCGATGTGACCGATGGACGCTGCCTCGACGATCTCGCCGGCTGGATGCGTGACCATGACCATTCGACGCTCACCGGCACGCAGGGCGTCACGACGTACACCATCGGCTTCGGCGGCACGCTTGTGACCGACGGTGGCCAGACGTTTCTCCAGGACGTTGCCAACCGCGGTGGCGGCGCATTCTTCCCCGCACAGAACGCCGCGGATCTGCAGGAGATCTTCGACAGCATCACCGGAGAAGCTCTCGACGTCTCGACCACGTTCACCTCGGGCGCGGTCAGCGTGAACGCGTTCAACCGCACGTTCAGCCGCGACGAAGTCTACTTCTCGGTGTTCGCTCCCCAGGACAAGTACCGTTGGGACGGCAACATCAAGAAATACAAGATCGCGGTGGTCGATCCGGACGGCACAGGTCCGCAGAAGCCGCACTACATCTTTCGTGGCTCGGGCAGTGCAGCCGACGTGGTCGATCCGAATACGGGATTCTTCATCGCCACGGCGCGCAGCTACTGGTCGACGGCAGATGACGGCGCGAACGTGACCGCGGGCGGCGCGGCGAACATGCTGCCGGCTTACGGCTCGCGCAGGATCTATACGCACCTGGCGACCAATCCGAAGGGCGGCACGGGCGCCAATCGGAACCTCATCCTGATCACCGACACCACCGTCAACGATACCGTGCTCGGCACGAGTGCCACGAGCCCGACGAGAGCCGAGGTGCTGGACTTCGCGCGCTCGCGCGATGAGAAGCGCATGGGCGATCCGATGCATTCGTCACCGATTGCGGTGACCTATGGCGGAACGACCGCATCGCCGATCGACGTGGTCTACGCCGCTACCAACGACGGCTATGTGCACGCATTTGACGCCAACACCGGTGTCGAAAAGTGGGCGTTCATCCCCGAGCAGATGTTGTCGCGGCTCAAGACGTTGATGGACAACCCCACCATCGCCTCGCGTACGTCCTACGGCATCGACGGCGATCTGCGCGTGCTGATCTTCGACCAGGACCAGGACGGCCAGATCGAGTCCGGCGACAAGGTTTACCTGTACTTCGGCATGCGCCGCGGCGGCAAGTACTACTACGGCCTCGACGTGACGGATCGTGACGACCCGAAGCTGCTGTTCAAGATCGGTCCTCCGGCCAACCTGCCGACCGTTACCGACTCCGACCTGCCGGGCATCGGCGAGACGTGGTCGCCCCCCACCATTACCCGCATGCTCGTTGGCAGCGGCACCAACCAGAATGGCCAGCGCCTGGTGCTGGTGTTCGGCGGTGGCTACGCCGCGACGCAGGAAGGCACCACCCAGGTCGACGATACCGAGGGACATCGCATCTTCATCGTCGACGCGAAATCGGGCGTGAGACTCTGGGCGGGTGGCGGCGGTACCGGAGTCACCACCGGTCTCGACAAGAGCACCTGGACCAACATGAAGAACTCGATCCCCGGCTCGATCGTCGTGCAGGATCTCGACGGCGACCAGTTCGCGGATCGCATGTACGCCGCGGACACGGGCGGACGCATCTGGCGCTTCGACGTGTTCAATGGCACATCGGGCACCGACTTCGTGACGGGTGGCGTCTTCGCGGCGCTCGGCCAGGGCGGCGTCGGAACGCCGGCCATCGCCGATACGCGGCGTTTCTACTATGCACCCGACGTCACGCTGGTGACGAGCCGCGGCGCGGCGCCGTATTTCAACGTCGCCATCGGTTCCGGCTATCGCGGGCATCCGCTGCATCGCGCGACCATCGACCGCTTCTACTCGTTGCGCGACCAGCAGCCGTTCCTGAAGCGCACGCAGACGCAATACAACTCGCTGACTGCGATCACCGACGGCAACACCCTGGTCAAGGACGTGACCTCGAATCCGATGGGTTCCACCGTCGCTTCGACCGACCTCGGCTGGAAGTATCGTTTCGAGGCCACCCCGGCGAGCGGCGAGAAGATCATTTCGCAGGTGACCTCGGGTGACGGCGACGTGTTCTTCTCCACGTACACGCCGCTCGATCCGACGGCGGCCGATCCGTGCCGCTCGCTGAATCGCAATCGCATCTACCAGTTGAAGCTTGCGAACGGCCGCCCGGCGCGCGACATGAGCGGTGACGGCGTCATCAATAATTCGGACATTTTCAAAGAAGTGGAATTCGACGGCATCCTTGGCCAGACCAACGTGTCATTGCCGCCCCCGGACTTGGTGAACACCTTCCGCGAGGCCTGCGTGGCGAGCGGTTACAAGCAGGACTGCACACCCAAGACCGACACGGACGGCGACGGTGACATCGATGCCAATGACAGCACGGAAGCCAGCGGCGGCGTTCCGGGCAGCGGGCCTTCGGGCGGCGGCCTCGGTGGCGGCGGCACGTTGTGCAACACCGGCCCGATCATTCACGGCTCCTGCCTGGACGGAAACAGCCAGGGCCGCATCTACTGGTTCCGCCCTGCGGACACTGGAAACTGAGGAACGACAATGGCTCACCACTCTCGCCAGCGCGGCATGACATTGATGGAATTGCTCACGGTGGTCGTGATCGTCGGCATCCTGGCGACGATCGCGGTGCCGAGTTACCGGCGATACCTGCAGCGCGCCAATCGATCGGATGCGACCACGATGCTGCTGCGCGCGGCGGCCGCGCAGGAGAAACATTTCCTGCAATACAGCACCTATGTCACCACGACGGCGAACCTTCCCAACACGCACGCCGCGGGTGGCATCGGCGTGCCGATCGTTTCCGAGCGTGGTTTCTACGCCCTGACCGTCGCTGCCACCGCGACGGGCTACACCCTCACCGCGGCGCCGATCGCGGGTGCCGGACAGACGGACGACACGGATTGCGCGACGTTCACCTTCACCGAGGCGGGCACCAAGGAAGCCCGCAACTCCGCCAGCGCGGTCAACACGAACAGCTGCTTTCGCTGAAGTGCATACTTGCGGGGCATGAAGCCCCGCAAGTCCTTTCTCGTTGCCTCGTTGATCGTTGCGGTCACAGGCTTCGCCAGTACCGCCCACACTCCCGCTGAGCTCAAGCTCGCCACCTGGAACCTCGAATGGTTCATGCGGCCGGAGACGCTGCGTGCGCTGACGCCGGCCTGCACACCGCCGGACGCGCCGCGTGACGGCGCGAGGCGCTCCGTCCCCTGCGACGTGGCGCACGAGCTGGTCCGCAGTGGCGAAGACATCGCGGCGTTGCGCGGCTACGCCAGCAGGCTCGATGCCGACGTCATCGCCTTGCAGGAAGTCGACGGGCCGGATGCCGCGCGGCTGGTGTTTCCCGACTACCAGTTCTGTTTTTCCGGACGCATTGCGGTGCAGAACAATGGGTTCGCGATTCGCCGCGGCCTGCCGTTCTCCTGCAACGATCTGACCGACCTGTCCCTGTCCGATGACGTGCGCCGTGGCGTGGAACTGAGACTTTTTCCCGCTACGCCGCGCGAGCTTCGATTGCTGTCGGTACACCTGAAATCCGGCTGCGCACGCGATTCGCTGACCGGCTCGAGGCCCGCCTGCGGCGAGCTGTCGCGCCAGATCCCGGTGCTCGAACGCTGGATCGATGCCCAGGCCAGCGAGCTCAAACCCTTCGCCATATTGGGGGATTTCAACCGGGACCTGCGCCGTGAGCCCGCCGGAACCACGGTCTGGGGCGAGATCGACGATCACGATCCTCCTGAATCCGACCTCGTCAATACCGCCGAGGGTCAGACTTTTCAAAACTGCATGAATTCGCAGACCTTCAGCGGCTACATCGACTACATCGTTCTGGGCCGTCGGATGGCCCGGGGACTGGTCCCGGACTCGTTTGGACGGGCTCTTTACCGACCCAGGGACGCCGTGCGGCGCAAGCTGTCAGATCACTGCCCGGTATTCATAAGGCTGAGGGTGGCAGACGCCACGGACCCGTCGTCGTAAACCGAAAACGTGAAATTTTTTGCGAAACCCATTAAGTTGAGTTGGGTTCAAACGCGCTTCTCGCAGGGCAATAATCCTCTTAGGAGAGCCTGATGAGCAAAACTACAACGGCGGGGATCCAGTCGGTGGAGCGCAGACTGCATACACGGCATCGTGCGCGGACCACCGTCTATATCACCACGCCATCCGGCCGGAAAAAACTCTGCCGCGCGATCAATCTTTCCGCCACCGGCGTGTTCGTCGAAACCACGAACCTCGGATTGCGCAAGGGTCAGCAGGTCGAGCTGGCCTTCGCCATCAATCTCGGCGCGGTCACCAAGCTGCATCGTCGCACTGCCGTCGTCGCGCACGTCTCGCGTGGCGGCACCGGCCTCATGATGGACGCCTACACCGCTCGTTAGAACGAAGCACTCTTCATTGAACTACTTGGACGCCGCCCCCTGGGCGGCGTTTTCCGTTGTGAGTTCCGAGCCCGGCGGACCTTCCACCACGCAGCCCTTCTCCTTCAACTTCGCCACGTAGATCCATGGGTTCATGACCACGTGTATGGGTAACACCGCGAACGTCGACGCATTCGTGCGGAGCGCGGCATCGGCCGCCTCGATCCATTCGCGCTGCGCCTGCGCGGCGGCCTGTGCCTGCAAGTCCTGCTGCTGCTGGATGAGGTCGAAGCCCCGGCGCAGCTCCTTCGGCAGATCGGCATCCTCGCGCTTCAGGGCGACGTTCATCGAAACCGTGACGCAATCCTCGGGCACCAGCGCAGGATCCGGGGCTGGCAGGGCGCGCAGTCCCGCGATGTCACCTCGCGCCCAGGCATTGATCGACGACACGTCGAACACCGGCGGCCCCAGCGCGTCAGCTTTCTCCATGCGCTCGAAGTTCCGGCCGACACACTCGCCTTCCGCCAGGTTCTGGTCGCGCGCGGCCTTCAGGATGGCGCGGGGTTTCTCGACCTTTATCTCGTGGACCACCCACGGCAAATCGTTGATGCGCACGTCGTGTTTCTTCGCGAGCTTGCGCACCACCTCGTCCACGGACCTGAACTTCAGGCCCTTGTATGGATTGAGCGACTTCTTCGCCCTGGCGTTGCTCAGCTTTTCTTCCGCGACCATCGGCCGGTACTTTTCGATGTCGTCGTCGTCATCGAGGTATTTCTGCTTGAGCCGCAGCCAGCGCGCGTAATCCTCGGCGCTGAGCACGTCCTTCAATGTGGCGCCGTCGGGATTCTTCGCCGCCTTGAACGCCAGCGACACCAGCGTGAGCGCCTGGAAGGCGCTGATGTCGAGATCCACGCGCGGCCAGCCCGGGTACAGCACTTCCTGCGATTCGGCGATCCGGGCTTCCAGCTCCTTCGTGCGCCACTTGATGGTGTCGGGCACTCCGCCGATGGTGCCGAGCACCCACATCACGTGCCCGTCGCGCGAGACCTTCCACAGGCCTGGTCCCGGCTGCTCGCCGGTGACCAGCACGGTTTCCATCTCCTCCTGCTCCTGGGCAAGAACGGCCGATGAAAGACTGCAGACGATCGCCGCGGCCACCGCGCCGGGTAGTTTGATCATGGTTATCGTTTTTTTGGGAGCCGCCTGCTCGGACAGCGCCCCCGCGGAAATGTTCCGCGCGGCGATTAGCCGGCTTTGGCCGACGCGTCCGGCAACAGCGTATCGAGCGAGACGGGCGGCGACAGCTCGAAGCTCTGCACGAAGTCCACGCCGAGCGCGGTGAGCCAGTTGCTGTGATCGCCGCCCTGCACGCGCTTGGCGACGGTCTGCAGTCCCATGACTTTCGCGGTCTGGACCAGTCCCACCACGCGCGCCTGCGTGAGGCGGTGCTCGAGTGCATGGCTGGTGAGCTCGGCGTCGATCTTCAGCAGCCGAACCGCGGGGTGATCGAGGATGGGCATGCCCGCGCCGACCACGTTGAAGTCGTCGATGGCCACCGGCACGCCGATGCGACCGAAGACGTCGAGCGCCGGCACCACCTGCTCTGAATTCGTGAGGCACACGCGCTCGGAGAATTCGACGCCGATGAGCCCGGGCGGCAGCCCCGACTTCTGCATGCAGCTCTCGACGAAATTGATGAAGTGCGGCTCGACCACGGCCGCATCGGAGAGATTCACCGAGAACGCCGGCGGATCGCGTTTCCAGACCAAGGGATTGCGGTGCAGCCACGCGATCAGCTCGCCGATCACGCGCCGATCGATCATCGAGGCGAGGCCGTGGTTCGCGGCCGTCTGCATGACGCGCTCGGGCGACTGCTCCTCGCCATCCACCATGTGGCGCAACAGCACTTCGAAGCGGCGGATCCCTTCGGCCTTGCGCAGGCGCACCAGCTGCTGCACGCGCAGCACGACCTGTTGTTCGCGGATCTGCGCGTACACGGCCTCCAGCGGCAGCGGCACCGGAGCCTTGGGTTTCGGCGGCTTGGCGCGCGGCATCGCGTGCAGGGTCTGGGCGACCTCGGAGGCGATGTCCGTGAGAATCGTCTGGACCGCCGGCGTGAGAAATCGCGCGGCCGGGTCTTCGTCTTCGGGCGGCGTGTCCTCGACCACCAGCAGGCAAACGCCCTGCAACGCCGAGTGCAGGTCGCGCAGGGCCAGAAAAATTGCGCTCCGCGTGCCGTCGCCGCGCAGGAAGCGCGACTCGCGCGCCGCGCCGAGCACGAAAGCGTCGAGCGCGTCGTTCAGAGCCTGGCGGAACTCGATGCCGAAATCCGTGGAGGTGCAGTGGAGCACCTCGCCGCGCGCGTCGTACAGCGCGAGCGCGCGATAACGCGCGTGCGGCAGCGCGCCCTCGAGCGCAGACACCCAGCCTGGCGCGACTTCTATGACCTGCTCGTTGAGCACAGACGCGCGGATGGTCGTCTGGCCCGTGTCTGACGAAGCAGCGGCCAATGTGGACTGGCGTGTGTCCATTCCCTGAAGGTTCTCGAAGCGACGGTCGAAGCGCAGGGTTACAGAATACCGCCACAACCGACGTGATGCGGCTCCCGGTCCTGTCGCAAGTGTTAAAAGCCCTTCCCCGATATTTGACATATCGCGATCCAACTAGGAAATTGGCGAACGTCCGTCCACGTGCGTGGTCGATTTCCCGAATGCCGGCTACCTACCTCGACCTGCGCCTCGCCCACTACCGGATAACCCTCAAGGACTGGTTCCGCGGCCTGGACAAGGCGCTGATCGCCACCGCCGCGGCCCTGACCTTCATCCTCACGGCCATCGTGCTGCTGCTCGTGGTGACGATGGCGCACGCCCTGCAGCTGCTGGCCAGTCCGGATGCCTCGGCCGGCGCTCGATGCGGGGTGGTCGTGAGCTGGCAGGGCGCCTCGCTGCTGTTGCTGCGCACACTGCGCGAAGCCACGTATATGCCGAGGTCACGGGAGTTCTTTGACTCCCTGCCGATACGCGCACACCACAAGTTGCGTGCCGACCTGCTGCTGTCGCTCGCGAGTTACTCGCTGTTGTGGCTGCCCGTGGCCTGGGTGTTGTTCGATCCGCTCGGGCGCGAGGCTGCGGTCGGCGCCGGCCTGGCCTTCGAACTGCTCGAGCTCGCGGCCCTGAGCTTGTGCGTGAACATCACGCTGCTGCGCGGCGCGGGCCGCCACATTGTGGTGGCCGTGGCGGCGCTGGCCGGCTTCGCCTTGCTGAGCGGTCCCGGGTGGGTGCCGCGGCTGGCGCACGGCGGTCTCACGCTCGCCGCGGTCGCGGCGCTGTGGCATTGCTATCTACCCGCCCGGGCGCGCCTGCGACGGGTTGCCAGGCGCGGCGGCCTCGGCGAACGGCTGGTGCTCGGCAGCGGCCTGGTGCTCGGCCTGCTCGGCACCGAGTTGCGTGCCAATTTCCTGGTCCGCATCGGATTCATCGCCGCGACACTCGCGGGCTGTCTGCTGGTGATCCGCCTGCGCACCAACGACACCTCGACGGCCAGCGTCGTGGTGTTCGTCGCCACTGTGGCCGGCCTCGCGCTCTACTCCCTGCCCGCGCTGTGCCGGAAAACGTTGCTGACCAAGGCGGCATTCCTCGCCGGGCAGCCCGCCTTCGCGCGGCGCATGCGATTCACGGTCTACGCGGTACCGATCGGCCTCTACGCGCTGGCACTCACGCTGGCCTGGCAGTTCGACCACTCGGGACGCGCCTGGCTCGACGCGGTCATCTTCAGCGCCTTGTTCTTGCTCGCGGTGATCGGTGCGCGCCTCGGATGGCGGCCGACCACATGGCTCATGCCTTTCTTTTCCATGATTGCGCTGATCATTCTCGCGGCGATGACATGAACGACACCTGCCTCGAATTGAACGCCGTGCGCCTGCCGCGCGGCACGCTTGGCACCCTCACGCTGCAATTTGCGCCGGGCGTGCACCTGCTCACCGGGCCCAATGGCATCGGCAAGACTTCGTTGCTGAATGCGATCGCGGGATCGCTGCCGCTCGCGGGTGGCGAAATCCGCTTCGGCGGAAAGCTTCTGGACCATTCCGCCGCGCGCGTGGTGCTGGCGCCGAACGCGCCGCCGGACATACCGTGGATCCGCTCGGGACTGCTGCTGGATTTCATCGGATCGCTGTATCCGGCCACCCGGCGCGATGCTGCCGCGGCAGCGTCGATCGTCGAGGAACTGGGCATCACGCCGTTCCTGGACGCACCTCTCGGCACATTGTCCGCAGGCACGGCGCGCAAGCTGCTGCTCGCCGCGGCGCTCATCGCCGCGCCTCCCGTGTTGCTGTTCGACGAGCCGACCAACGACATCGATTCGGCCTCGAGCGCGCGTTTCATCCAGCGCGTGGGCGAGGCCGCGCGGCACAGCGTGGTGCTGATCACCACGCACCACACTGCGGACCTGGATGCGCTCGCGCCGCGCGTGCTGCCGCTGGTATCCGCCGGCAGCAGCTAGCTAGTCGGCGTGCGTGGGCCGCGCGGCGTAGGGATTGGCCCGCGCCGACGTGAACTCGCCACCGGAGCTCGCGCCATGGGCGCGCCGCTGGCGCTGCCACCACTGCGGCCGCGGATTCCAGCCCTCCGGGACCTGGAACCCCTTGAGGCGCGCGGCGCGCTCCACCGGGTGCTCGACGGGCGAGTTCATGTTGAACACCCAGCGGGCCAGGCGATACAGGAAGCGCATCAGGTAGAGAGTCAGCCAGAACTCGAACCACGTGATCACGAACGCGTAGAACGGATTGACGATCTCGGCACGCGCATTGAACTTGAGAGCGAGCCGCGCCCAGTTGATCATCACGCTGTCATACAGGCTCGGCACCACCAGCAGCGTCAGCAGCGTGGACACCAGCGTGCCCCCGATGATGGCGACGGCCATCGGCGAGTAGAACTCGCCGCCTTCACCGAGACCGATGGCCACCGGCATCATGCCGGCGATCAGCGCGAACGTGGTCATGAGAATCGGGCGCAGGCGCTGGCGGCCGGCGTGCATCAGCGCCTCTTCGCGGTCCACGCCGCGCTTCTCTTCGTCGCGCGCGCAGTCGATCAGCAGGATGGCGTTCTTGGCCACCAGCCCCATGAGCATGATCACACCGATGAAGCTCATGAGGTTGAGCGTGCCGAGCGTCAGGTTCAACGCGAGCACCACACCGATCAGCGACAGCGGCAGGGACAACATGATGGCGATCGGCGCGGTGAACGAGCCGAACTGCATCACCAGCACCAGGTACATCACGAAGATGCCCATGATGAGCGCGGTGAACATTTCGGTGAACAGTTCCTTCTGGTCGCGCGAGGCGCCACCCAGGTCGATGCCGAAGCCCTGCGGAAACTGCATCGAGTTCGCGATCTTCATGGCTTCTTCGGTGACCTTGCCCGCGTCCACGCCCTGCACGTTGGCGGCCACGGTCACCGTGCGCTTGCCGTTCAGGTGGTTGATGCGCGCCGGACCCTTGTCGATGGTCACGGTCGCGATCTGCTCGAGCGGCACCATCATGTTGGTGCCGGTCACGGAAATCGGCAGGTGCTCGATATTGCTGGCGTCGACGCGATCCTCGGGCGAGAGACGCACGGCGACGTCGCGCGACTCGCCGGTGGGATCCACCCAGTCACCGACCTCGACGCCGGCGAACGCGACGCGCAGCGTCTGCGCCGTGTCGTTCACCGAGATGCCGAGCTGGTTGGCGAGGCCGCGGTCGATCTCGATGCGCAACTCGTCCTTGGGGTCCTGCTCCGAGAGCCCGACGTCGACGGCACCCGGAATCTTGCGCACTTTTTCCATGAACTCGCTGGTGAGATCCATGAGCTTGCGCGAGTCGTTACCGAAGAAAGCGATCTGCACCGGCTTGCGCACACCCTGGTTGAGGTCGTCGAACACCACGTATTCGGCACCGACCAGCTGCGACAGCTTGCCGCGCAGATCCGCTGCCAGCTCACCGAGCGAGCGCGAGCGGTCACCCTTGTCACCCACGTCGATCCACACGCGGCCGCCGGTGGCATTCACGCGCGCATCGGTGTTCTTGGTCTCGGGCATGGAGCGCGCCAGCTCCGCGGCCCTCTCCACCTTGCTGCGCGCGTACTCGAGACTGGTGCTCGACGGCGTGCGCACCTCGACCGCCAGCGTGCCGTAGTCGGACTTGGGCAGGAATTCGCTGCCGCCCCATTTCTGCTGGTAGATGATCGAGCCGATCAACGTGAAGAACGCGCCGCAGACGATGATCTTGCGGTGGTGCAGGGCCCAGGCGATGACCTTGCCATAGCGGTCCGCCTGGTGGTCGAACCAGGTATTGAACACCGCGAAATACTTCTCGATGCCCTTGCGTTCACGCTGCGCGTGCCCGGGCGGGTCGCCCCAGTACGCCGACAACATCGGGTCGAGCGTGAAGGAAATGAACAGACTGACCAGCACCGAGGCGACCACGGTCACGGCGAACGGCCGGAACCACTCGCCGGCGCCGCCGCCCATGAAGGCCACGGGCACGAACACCGCGACGATCGAGAACGTGGTCGCGGACACCGCGAGTCCGATCTCGGCGGTGCCATTGCGTGCCGCGGTCACGCGGTCCTCGCCGCGCTCCATGTGCCTGACTATGTTTTCCCGCACCACGATGGCGTCGTCGATCAGCACGCCGATGGCCAGCGAAAGGCCCAGCAGCGTCATGAAGTTCAGCGTGAAGCCGCACAGCCACACGGCGATGAACGCGGCGATCGCCGAGGTGGGCAGCGACAGGCCGGTGATCAGCGTGGAGCGCCACGAGTTCAGAAAGGCGTACACCACGAAGATGGTGAGGCCGGCGCCGAAGATCAGCGCATGGATCACGTTCGACAGGTTGTCCTCGGCCTCCTCGCCGCCATCGCGCGTGATCTCGAGCTTGGTGCCTTCGGGAAGCGTCTTGTTGATCTTTTCGATTTCCTCGCGCACGCGCTTGGCCACCGTCACGGTGCTGGCTTCGCGCTGGCGGATCACCGACAGGCCGACGTTGGGTTTGCCGGTGCGCAGGCTGTAGCTGCCCGGTTCGGCGAAGCCATCTTCCACCGTGGCCACCTGGCCGAGGCGCACGACTTCGTTGCCCTCGCGCTTGATCACGATGTCGTTGAATTCGCTGGGGCGTTCGATGCGGCCCACGAGCCGAATGTTCTGCTCGTCGAGCGCGCCCTTGACGCGTCCCACCGGCGCGTTGGTGTTCTGCGCACGCAGCGCCTGCACCACTTCGCCGGCCGAGACGTTGTACTCGCGCATCTTCTGCGCGTGCAGCAGCACCGAGAGCTCGCGGCGCAACGAACCGTCGACGTTGACGACAGCCACGCCGTCGATGCCGCGTATCTGGTCGGCGAGCACGTCTTCGGCGAGGCGCGAGATCTCGGCATGCGACTGGCGATTCGAAGACAGGCCGAGATTCATGATGGGCTGCGCGGACGGATCGACGCGGAACAGCACCGGCTCGCGCATTTCCAGCGGCAGCTTGTAACGCACGCCGGCGATGGCATTGCGCACCTCGTCGCCCGCCTCGGTCATCTCCTTCTTGAAGTCGAAGAAGATGAGGAACTGCGCATTGCCGTCCTGGGCCGTCGACTGCAGCTCGTACACCTGCGGAATGCTCTGCAGCGGCTTCTCGACGCGATTGATGATGTCGCGCTCGACCGATTCCGGCGAAGCGCCGGGGTACGGGAAGCTGACCACCATGATGGGCATGTCGACGTCGGGGATCTGGTTGACGCGCAGGTTCTTCAGCGCGAGCAGCCCCAGGCACATGAGCACGATGATGATGGCAACCGTGGTGACCGGCTGCTTGATGCTGAAATTCGAAAGGAACATGGCGAGACTCCGGGACGACCCTTCGGGAGGTCTGTCTACTTCTCCGCGACCACCGCGGGCTTCGCAGCCTCGCCTGAGTGCACTTCCTGCCCGTCCTTGAGCGTGGCGCTCGGGAAGCGCAGCACCTTGTCACCCTCGGCGAGACCGGACGCGAGCGCGTAGGCGCCGGTGCGCGGATCGCGTTCACCCAGCTTCAGCGGGACCTTCTGCAATTTATCGCCGCTCACCTTCCAGGCGAACGAGCTGTCGCCTTCCTTGACCACGGATGCGGCAGGCAGAGTGAGACTCGCGGCCGTGCGAGTTTCGATGCGGCCCTCGGCGTACAGCCCGGCGACGTTCGGTTGTTGTTTGGCGTCGTCGAAGCCCACCAGCACTTCGACCTGGCGGGTGGTGGCGTTGGCCGACGGATTCACGCGCGTGACCGTGCCGATGAACTCGCGCTCGTCGAAGCCGTGGATCTTGAACCACACGTGCTGCCCGGTGCGCACTTCGCCGACGCTGTCGGCCGAGACGAATCCTTCGAAGCGCAGGCTGGACGGATCGATGACTTTCAGCAGCTCCTTGCCGACCTGCGCGGTGTCGCCGGCCGAGACCTTGCGGTCGCTGACGATGCCGTCGAAGGGCGCGCGCACTTCGGTGCGCGCCAGCATCTGGCGCGCCGTCACCACGCGGGTACGCGCGGCTTCGCGATCGCTCTGCGCGGTGTTACGGCGCACCTCGACGTCTTCCACCTGCTGCGCGGAGACCACGCCGGTTTCGCGCAACTTCGCCATGCGCTCGTACTGGCGCTGCGCCTGTTCGTAGGCCTGCGCGGCCGCGCTCATCGACGCCTCGGCCGACATGAGACTGTCGCGGATCGCGGTCTGATCGAGACGCACCAGCAGATCGCCGCGCTTGACCGGATCGCCGTTTTCCTTGATCACGGCGAGCACCACCGCGGAGACTTCCGCGCGCAGGTCCGCGCGCCGTTCCGGTTCCACCGATCCGGTGATCGACGGCCCCGACGTGAGCGCGGCATTGCTCACCACGAACACGTCCTCGCGCGACACCAGCAGCGGCGGCGGAGCCGCTTCCGCTTCCTTGCCGTCGCCCTTCTGGCAGCCGGCGAGCCCGACGACGGAGGCAAGAACCACGATGGCCAGGACGAGCCGGCCGGAAATTCCAATACTTTTCGTCACGCGCGAATCCTTCGAGAGACCTCGGTATACGACGTTCCAGCAACCCAATGGGTTGCACGCCGCGCTGGCAAATGAGCAGTTTCTTTTTGGGATAACACCCCGGGTGCCGAATCAACCCGCGTGTCCCGTGTCAGGAGGGCTGCAGTTTAGTAAGGCTCTGAATCGTTTGAAAGGACGAATGTTCCGTCCACGGCGTGACAAGTGTCAGGCGCACCTCGGGGACACCCCGGGTGCGTGAGCAATCGCGCGATTCAGGCGTTCGCCTGCAGGGTTGTGAGTCTCCGCGGACATATGCGGAGCCCGAAATCGGCTTGTCTCAGGAACCCTTCAGCTCGGCGAACCAGGCATTTGCCGCCGGGCCGATCACCAGGTGAATGCTGCGCGGCACCGGTCGCGCCACCGCGCGCACCTCTCCTGCCAGTGCCGTTGCGTCGATCGCACCCGGATCGCGCACCGTCACGCACAGCCGGCTCGCAAGCAGTCGCAGCTCGTCGATGTTGCCGCGACCACCGAGTGCCGCCAGCACGCGCGCCGCCGCCGGCGCGGCAGTCGCGGCCGATGCGGATGTTGCCGCACCGCCACGCAGTGCACCGCGAATGTCCGAGGCCAGCTGATCGGCAATCGGACCGATCACCACCTGCACGGCGCCCTCCGCGAGCACCAGCACGCCGCGCGCGCCGAGACTCGTCAACGCCTTCTCGTCGATGCGCGATGGATCGGCGAGCACCAGCCGCAATCGCGTCGTGCAGGCTTCCACCGTGCGGAGGTTGCCACGACCGCCGAGCGCGCGAATCCAGCCCTGGACCGGTGAGCCGTCGCTGCCGGCGGGTGCCGCAGCCTCGGCCTCCTGCGTCTCGCGTCCCAGTGTCTTCAGGTCGAAGCGCGCGATGGCATAACGGAACACGGCGTAGTAGATCGCGAAGTAGCCGAGCCCGATGGGAATCAGCATCCACGGGCGCGTGGAACGCGAGTAGTTGAGCACGTAGTCGAACAGGCCCGCCGAAAAGCCAAAGCCGAGGTGCACGTCGAGCGCGTGCATCAAGGCCATCGAGATACCGGTCAGCACCGCGTGGATGGCGTACAGCAGCGGCGCGAGGAACATGAACGAGAACTCGATGGGTTCGGTCACGCCGGTGAGAAACGAGGTGAGCGCCATCGAGAACAACATGCCGCCGACCGCCTTGCGCCGCTCGGGCCGCGCGGCGCGATACATGGCCAGGCACGCGCCCGGCAGGCCGAACATCATCACCGGGAAGAATCCCGACATGAATGCGCCGGCGGACGGATCACCCGCGAAGAAACGATTCAGATCACCGGTGGCATCGTGGTAGCTGCCGATCACGAACCACGCCAGGTTGTTGATGATGTGGTGCAGGCCCGTGACTATCAGGATGCGATTCAGAACTCCATAAGCAAAAAGTCCCCACGAACCCGAGCCGATGACGCCCCTGCTGAGGCCGTCCATGCCCTGCTCCAGCACCGGCCAGGCGAACCCCGCCGCCATGCCGAGTCCCAGCGCGAAGAATCCGCACACGATAGGCACGAAACGCCGGCCGCCGAAAAACGCCAGGTAGCTAGGCAGGCGGATGTCGCTGAAGCGGTTGTACGCCCAGCCGGAGAACAGGCCCGACAGCAGGCCGAGCGGCACCGAGAGCTGTTTCAGCTCGCCGTCGCGGAACGCCGCGGCGGCCAGCGCCGCCAGCTCTTTCGTCAGGCCCGCCACATTTTCCGGCGGCACCTCGATGAGCACACGCGCAGCCTGGGTCGCGACCAGGTAGGCCACCACGCTCGCCAGCCCGGCGGCACCGTGATTCTCGCGCGCCAGGCCCACGGCCACGCCGATGGCGAACAGCAGGCCGAGATTCGAAAAGATCGCCGCGCCGGCGGCCGCCACCGCCGGCATGTCCAACAGGTCGGCCTGGCCGAGGCGCAGCAGCAATGCCGCCAGTGGCAGCACCGCGATCGGCAACATGAGCGCACGCCCCATGGGCTGCAGTTTCGCGATGAGCTGCTTCATGGCTTCACCTCATTCACCAGTTTGCGCACCTCGGCGGAGGTGCCGAGCCCGAGCGCGCGCTGCGCGAGCTCGCGGCATCGTTCGAACGTGAGTCCGCGGACCAGCGCCTTGAGTCGCGGGATGAACGAAGGCACCACCGACAGCTCGGTCACGCCCAGGCCCAACAACAACGGGACCGCGCCGGGATCCGATGCCAGGCCACCGCACACCGCGACCGGCCGGCCGTGCAACGTGGCGCCCCGCGTGGTCGCGGCGATGAGCCGCAACACCGCCGGGTGTACGCCGTCGATGCGCGCCGCGAGCTCGGCGTGGCCGCGGTCCATCGCGAGGCCATACTGCGCCAGGTCATTGCTGCCGATCGACAGGAAGTCCACGGCCGCCGCGATCTGGTCGGCGAGCATCGCGGCCGCGGGTGTTTCGATCATGGCGCCGAGCTGCGGCCTCGCGACGCCGAGCCCGGCGCACAGCGTGTCCAGGCGCCGCGCCACGATGGCGATCTCGGCGACGTCGGTGATCATGGGCAGGAGGATGCGCACCGCCGGCTGCACCGCCAGCAGGGCGCGCAGCTGCACGTCCAGCAGCTCCGGCCGCCACAGGCTGGTGCGGATGCCGCGCAGCCCGAGCGCCGGGTTTTCCTCCGCGGGCAGCGGTAGATAGGGAATGGGTTTGTCACCGCCGATGTCGAGCGTGCGGATCACCAGCGGGCGTTCGCCCAGCTCGTCGGCGACCTGCTGGTAGCAGCGGCGCTGCTCGGCTTCGTCAGGCGCGGTGGCACGATCGAGGAACAGGAATTCGGTGCGCAGCAGTCCGCAGCCCTCCGCACCCTGCGCGACCGCGAAGCGCGTGTCCGCGGCACTGCCGGCGAGGTTGGCGAAGATCTCGATACGTTCGCCGCTTGCGAGGTGACAGGCCTGCTGAGCCTGCGTGACCTCCTGCGCCTGGCGCGCGCTGGCCTGCGCCACGCGGGCGCGCGCGGCCTCGAGATCCGCGGCCTCCGGTGCCGTGACGAGCACGCCTGTTTCGGCGTCGAGTATGACTTCGGCTCCGGCGCGTACGCCGCGCGGCGCCGCTCCGAGGCTGACCACCATGGGCACACCGAAAGTGGCGGCCAGTATGGCCACGTGCGAGGTGGCGCCGCCCGCCAGCAACGCGATGCCACCCAGCCGCGAGCTGTCGAGCTCGATGAGTTGCGACGGAGTCAGATCCTGCGCGATCAGGATGGCGCGCGCCGGGAGGGCCGCGTGACCGGTCTCTTCGTTGGTGAGCGCGCGCAACACCTGGCGCGTGAGATCGGCCAGGTCCGCCGCGCGTTCGGCCAGGCGTTGATCGCCGGTGGCCGCGAGTGCGGCGGCGCTTGCGGCGAGGCTGGCGCGCCAGGCGAAGGCGGCACTCTTGCCGGCCTCGATCGCGCCCCGCGCCGTTTCGATGAGCTGCGGATCGTCGAGCAGCTCCAGGTGCGCGTCCATGATGTCGCGCACCGCGCGATTGGCGCTGCGCGCCCGTTCCTCCAGGCGCGTGCGCACGCGGTTGCGGGCGCGTTCGAGTGCCGCGGCCTCGGTGGCGACACCGCCGCCCTGCTCGGTCACCGCGGGCTCGTCGATCTCGAATGGAAAGGCGGGCCCGACCGCGAAACCGCGGCTGGCGATCACGCCGCAGGGGCGCGTGGTTGCGAATGCAGGGTCGTCCTGGATCAGCGCGACGCGCGGCGCGGCCGCCGGCGGCGCCGGCTGCGCGTCCAGTCCACGCACCAATTGCACGATCTGCGCGACGCCGGCCGCCGCCGCTGCCTCGAAACCGGCGATGACCAGTTCGTCGCCCCCGCGTATCCCGAGCGACATGAGCGCCACCAGGCTGCGCGGATTCGCGGCGCGTCCGCGCGCGCGGATCTCGAGCTCGTAGGGCAGCGACTTGGCGACGCGCGCGATCAGGGCGGCGGGTCGCGCGTGGATGCCATGCGCGTGCTCGACCACCACCGCCTCGCTGATCACGGCGCGTCCGGCGGCACCTTCGGTCGCGGCAACCGTCTCTGTCGGCCCGGTCGCTTCGAGCTCGAACAACACGTCGCCCGACCCGAGCGCGCGATCCAGGCTGGCGCTCACCACCCGGAAGCGCTCGGAGTTGGTGACGAGCACCGGCGTGATGAGGCTGCGCGCCTCGTTCGCCAGCAGGTCGAGATCGAAGCTGATGAGCAGGTCACCGGCGTGCACACGATCGCCCTTGCGCGTGTGCAGCTTGAATCCCTTGCCGCCCAGGGCCACGGTATCGATGCCGACGTGCACCAGGATTTCCGCGCCACCGGGCGCGCGCAACGCCACGGCGTGTCGGGCCGCGGCGATCGAGATCACTTCGCCGTCGCAGGGTGCGCGCAGCTCGTTGCCGGTGGGATCGATCGCCACGCCCTCGCCCAGCATGGCGCGTGCGAACACTTGATCGGGTATCTCGCCCAGCGCGCTGCACCAGCCGGCGAACGGCGCCCGGATCGAAATACCCATGCTTCAGTTCCCGACCAGTTCGAGATTGCCGATGACCCAGATCGGATCGATGCGGTGGCGCGCGAATCTGAAGCACAGGTCGTGTTTGCCGGTCGCGGCGCCCAGGGAAATCGGCGACAACGTAGTCAGCCCGTTGCTGGATTCCGCGGTCTCGAGCGAGACCGTGGCGACCGCGGGTTTGTCGCAACCATCTATTGAGACAACGAAATCGCCGGCGGCGTACTCCGGCTTCTGCAGCGGAATTTTTTCCGCGTCGGCGCCGATCTGGAAATTGAAGGGAATCTGGCCAACGGTGGCGCGCAGCGAGCGAATGCCGGTGAGGTCGGCGTCGCGCCAGATCCAGCAGGGGTTGGTGATGTTGACCAGGAACACCGCGCGTTCGCCCTGCAGCGGCGCATCGTCTTCGAGCGACAGCACGTAACCCTTGCCGCATTGCTCGAGGTCGTGGCTCAGCCGGCGGCGGGGCAGCGGCTTGAGCTGGGTTTCGCGTCCCCAGGTGATCCCGAGCTCGTCATAGCGCTTGAGCTGCGGATCGAGACGGCGCTGGAAATCCGCCCAATCGATGCGTTCGGCGGGGGACCAGGCCACTTCGGCGAGCGCCGCGGCGCGCGGAAACAGCATGTACTCCACGCGCTTTTCGGTGCGCATGTGTTCGGTCCAGAGGTTGGCCTGCAGGCCGAGAATGTGTTTGCGTTTCTCTTCGGCGATGGACGCCGGCACCGGCGTGAAGCGATACACCATCTCGAGCGACAGCGTGTCGCCGCGGCCGGGCGCAAGATCGCCCGCGCTCTGCCAGTGATCGAAGTACAGGTCCGGAGACGGCGCCAGCACCGTATCGTGTCCGGCGCCCGCCGCCGCGATGGCACCGTCGACACCTCGCCACGACATCACGGTGGCGTTCGGCGCGAGCCCGGTTTCGAGGATCTCGTCCCAGCCGATGATCCGCCGGCCGTGCGCGTTCAGGAACTTTCCCATGCGCTGGATGAAGTAACCCTGCAGTGCGTGGGCATCCTTGACCCCCAGCTCCTTCATGCGTGCCTTCACGCGTGGCGAAGCTTCCCACTGCGGTTTGACGGCTTCATCGCCGCCGACGTGTATGTACTCGTCCGGAAAAATCGTCATGACTTCGGTCATGACGTCTTCGAGGAAAGTGAAGGTCGAGTCCTCGACGTTGTAGAGGTTTTCGTACACGCCCCAGTCGGCGGGCACTGCCTTCAGGTTGTTAGCCGCCGGCGCGACCCCGAGCTCGGGGTACGCCACGATGGCGGCACTCGCATGCCCCGGCATTTCGATCTCGGGGATGACACGGATGTTGCGCGCGGCCGCGTACGCCACGATGTCGCGCGCCTGGCCCTGGGTATAGAAGCCGCCGTACAGGCGTGGCTTGCCGGTCTTGTCGTCGATGTCGGCGCGGGCCGCCGGTCCGGCCGGCACTCGCCACGCGCCCACCGAAGTGAGCCTGGGATACTTCTTTATCTCGAGTCGCCAGGCCTGGTCGTCGGTGAGATGCCAGTGCAGGACGTTGAATTTGTGCAGCGCCATCCGGTCGATGAACTGCTTGATGAATTCCGGCGACTGGTAGTGGCGAGCGGAATCGAGCATGAGCCCGCGCCAGGCGAAACGGGGCGCGTCGTGGATCTCGACGGACTGGACCGTCGCCAGCGCACCCTGCAGCGGATACACCGTTGCCAGTTGCCAGAGAGTCACGGCGCCGTAGAGCAGGCCCGCGGGAGTCGCGGCCTTGACGGTCACGCCGGATTCGCTGGAGACGAGCTCGTAACCTTCGCGTCCCAGGCCCGGTTGTTCGGCGACTCGCACGAACGAAATGGAACCCGATGCGGAGTCGTCCTCGCGCGGCGCCTCGAGAAACACTTTCGGATGCTGCTTCAGCTGTTCGACGAAGAAGTTCGCCGCCCGCGCCGCGCCATCACCCCCGGAAAAGATCACCGGCGTCGCCGCGCCGATCTGGAAATACCGCGTGCCCCAGGCGTATTCGCGCGGCACGGGGATCACCGATGGCGGCGTGCCGACGGGTTTTGCCGCGGCCGCCTTGGGCCGCTCGCCTCCGCCCTGCCCGCAGGCCGCCAGCGCCGCAGCGACAACCAGCGCGGCCGCGATCATCAGACCGGTGGTGAACGCCAGTGGATTCTTCTTCATGGTCCGGGGTTCCTGCCTCTACGCGAGTTCCGCGAACCCGAATCCTGCCTGATCGACGCTGGAAAGGCCCGCAGCCCCCAAGGGAGGGGCTGCGGGGACTGCGGGCCAGTCGCTCAGAACTTGAAGCGAAGGTTGATGTAGTACTGGCGGCCGTTGTTGTAGAACGCCGTCGGGGCCGTGGCGTTCTGGTAGTAAGTCAGGTCCGGATTGTTGAGGTTCAACGCATCCAGGCTGACATTGAGCCACTCCGTGGGCTTGTAGTTCAGCGCCAGTGACACGGTTCCGAAATCGTCCTGGTAGTACGGGTTGGCACCCGACAGGCCGATCAGGAACGATGAGCGATAGCTGTAGTTCGCCCGTGCCGAGAACATCTCGTTCTCGAAGTAGACACCTACGTTGTAGGTATCCTTCGATGTACCGACCAGGTTGTTGCTGCCGTCAGCCCAGGTGTGAGCGGTCTTGCCATCCGAGTAGGTGTAGTTGGCGCTGACGCCAAACGAGTCGCCGATCGGTTGCTCGTAGGCCAGCTCCAGGCCCGTCACCGATCCGTTGGAGTTGACCGGGACGGAGACCAGGTACGCCTCGAGCTGGTTCGTCAGCTCGCTGTACAACATCCGGGTCTCGGTACCGAAGGCGACGTAGTCCTTCAGATCCATCGAGAAGGCACCGACGGACAGCAAACCGCGCGGCATGAAATACCACTCGAGGTTGCCATCGAAGTTGGTGGACACCACCGGCTTCAACGCCGGGTTACCACCACCGCCGGTCCTGTTCAGATCCGAACCCCAGCTGGAAGCGCCCAGTGCGGAGTAGTCGGGCAGCGTCATGGTCTGCGAAGCTGCGAAGCGGAACACCACTTCATCGGACATCTGGAACTTCAGGTTCGCGCTGGGCAGCACCTTGCTGTGCTTGTTGTCGGTGTTCTGGTAGATCCAGTTGCCGAACAGGCTGCTGACGTCGGCATTCGCCGCGGACGCAACCGCCTGATAGGAGTTGATCTCCTGGTCGATGTCGACGTAACGCAAACCGACGTTGCCGCTCCAGGTCTCGTTGCCGAAATTCGCCTGCACGTAGGCGGCGAGATTCGTCTCTTTCACCTTCCACTCGCCGCCATAGTTGTGGCGGCCGGTCGGGCCGTCGTCGTCCGACAGCCAGGTGGAGTTGGCCAGGATCGCTTCCTTCAGCGCGCCGGTGGTGAAGTACCAGAAATCGCGCGGGAAGTTGCCGGCGATGTTGTCGGCGAAATCGCCCGGATACAACGCGGTCTGGCCGTTTTGCAGGTCGGCCCAGATGTTGCCTGGGCTCGCGCCTTCCGGCGATTGGGTTTCACGCTCGTGATCTGCAAAGCGGGCGCCGAAGTCGAGCGACTTGAAGACGCCCTTGTCCAGGGACTGCGTGAAATCCAGGTTGATCCAGTCTTCCGAGTCCGTGGCTTTGACCTGCTGATTGCCCCAGGTGCCGAAACCGGTGACGCCGGCCGGACTGCTGTCCCCACCGACACTCCAATCCAGTGGCGAGCTGATGCCATGACTGGTCCAGCTCGCGCCGCCGCCACGGTTCGTGGTCACTTCGGCGATGAACTGCCGCGCCGTTTCGCCCTCACCCTCGGTGGTTCCCAGCTCCGACCTGAAGGTCAGCGAGTCATTGATCTTCCAGTCCGCGTCGAAGTGGACGTAGCTGCTCTTCGCCGAGGCTTCGCGCGAGATCATGTCGTAGACCGCGTAGTCGCGGCCGGCCACGCCCGCATAGGTCGCGCTGGTCAGCACGCCGTTCTCGACCGTGTAGCCCGGCTGCGGCGCCTGCGCGCGGACAAAGTTTCCGCCCCAGAGCATGAAGTTGCGGTTGTAGTTGTTGGCGTCCATGTCCGAATAGAAGCCGCTCAACCCCAGGGTCAGGTTGTCGGAAGGCTTGAACTGCAGCTCGAGCAGGCCACCGGTGCGATCACGCACCTGTTCGAACAGCGTGGCTCCGATGAGTCCCGGAGCTTTCACACCCACGAGGTCCGGGTTGGTGGCAGCAACCGGATCGCCGGCTGCGATCGTGAAGAAGCCGCCCGGAATTTCCTGCGCATCACGGCGCAGTGAACGCTCCTCCTTGAAGACCTGCAGCAACACGCCAAAGGTTTCGCTGTCGTTCTTGTAGTTGAACATCCCCGAAAGCTGCGGATCGTAGGAATCCGCCTGGTCGGCATACACGGTGCCGAGCGAGGCCTCGGCCGTGAACGACTTGTCGAATTGGAACGGCTTGCGCGTGAGGATGTTGACGGTGCCGGTGGTACCGCCTTCCTGCAGGGCGGCGTGCGAGGACTTGTTGACCTCCACCGAACCGACCAGCTCCGACGGCAGCAGCGTGTAGCTGACGCTGCGACCCACGTTGTTGCCCTGGCTCAGCACGAACCAGTCGGCCGAACCCACGCTGTGCCCATTGATGAGCGTCTGGGTCAGGCTCGGGCTGGTGCCACGCAGGCTGACGCGGTCGGATTCGTCGAAGCCACCTTCATCGGCGCTGGACGAGCTGATGTTGACGCCAGGCAAGCCGCGCAGCGCATCGGCAACGTTGTGCGCCGGAAGTTTGCCCACGTCTTCGGCGGTCACCACTTCCAGTCGCGCGTCGGCGTCGCGCTTGACGTCGAGCGATTGTGAGATGCTCGCGCGAATGCCGGTGACCAGGACTGTCTCGACTTCTTCAGTCGCAGGATTCGTATCCTGCGAATCGGCCGCCGCGTGTTTCGCCAGCGCCAGCGACACGGCCGCGGCAATCAACGTGGACTTACTGGTGTTCATGAAAGAGGCTCCCCGTACTTGGTTTTCGTGCATACCACTATGGGTCCAATATAGTACCGGTTAGCCCAAAAAGACTAGCCTTTTTAGTACCACTAATTTTTCAGACGGAATTACGCCTGAAAAACAGTGGGTTAACGGGCAATCACGTATCTCACGGACTCTAAGTGGTATTGCATTGGTAATACCGCGATGGCATGGTCTGCACACTCTCAGGGGGAAATCCAGTTGCCAACTCTTTCGCAGGTCCTGCCGCCGCTCGATGAGTCGAGTGCCCAGCCGCTCTACCAGCAACTGCAGCGCGCGCTGCGCGGCGCGATCGAGAATCGCATCATCGGTCCCGACGACGCGTTGCCCCCCGAGCGCGATCTCGCCGACATGCTCAATGTTTCGCGCATCACGGTGCGCAAGGCCATCGACGAACTGGTCGAAGACGGCTTGCTGATCCGCAAGCAGGGCTCGGGCACTTTCGTCAGCAATCGCGTCGAAAAGAATTTCGCGAAGCTCACGTCGTTCTCGGAGGACATGCGCGCGCGCGGGCGTGCGCCACGCAGCGTGTGGCTGAATCGTGCGCCCGGCACCGTGACACCGGAGGAGTCGCTGACCCTGCGCTCCAGCCCGGGCACTCCCGTGTTCCGCTTTCATCGCATCCGCTACGCGGACGATGCGCCCATGGCGATCGAATACGCCACGGTGCTCGCCTCGTGCCTGCCGTCCCTCGATGCGGTGGAGAGCTCGCTGTACGAAGCGCTCGAGCAGACCGGCAATCGCCCGGTGCGCGCGCTGCAACGCCTGCGCGCCGTGCTGCTCACCGCCGAACAGGCCAAGCTGCTCAAGGCGCAGCCCGGCGACGCCGGCCTGCTGGTCGCGCGCGTCGGTTATCTCAAGGACGGCCGCGCGGTGGAGTTTTCGCAGTCTTACTACCGCGGCGAGATCTACGATTTTGTCGCGGAGCTGAGCGCGAGCACGTGAACACCACGCGGATGTTCCAGGAGGCAGCCGAGGCTCCGCGCGTGGTCGCCACGCAGCTGGCGCGCAATGCCGCGCCGCTGGCCGAGCTCGGTGCCCGCCTGCGTGCCGCGCCGCCTCGTGCCGTGGTGACCTGCGCGCGCGGCAGCTCGGACCACGCCGCGACATTCGCGCGCTACCTCATCGAAGCCCACACGCCCTCGCTCACCTCCTCCGCGGCACCCTCGCTGAGCTCGCTGTACGACGCCAACACCGACATGCGCGGCGTGCTGTTCATGGCAATCTCGCAGTCCGGCAAGAGTCCCGACCTGCTGGCCGCCGCCGAACATGCGCGCGCCAACGGCGCAATGACGGTGGCGTTGTGCAACACGCCGGATGCGCCTTTGAGCAGACTCGCGGACGTCGCCATCGATCTGCACGCCGGGCGCGAGACCAGCGTGGCAGCCACCAAGTCGTACGTCGCGACGCTGAGCTGCGTGGCGCAGCTGGTGGCGAGCTGGACACAGCAGCTCGACCTGTCGCAGGCGCTGGGAAAATTGCCCGCGCAGCTTGAGCGGGCGTGGCATTGCGACTGGAGCGCGGCCGTCGAGTCGCTGTGCGACGCCAGCAATCTGTACGTGGTCGCGCGCGGCTTCGGCCTGGCGGTGGCGCAGGAGGCCGCACTCAAGCTCAAGGAAACCTGCGCGCTGCACGCGGAGGCCTTCAGCTCCGCCGAAGTCCGGCACGGGCCGATGGCGCTGGTGCGCGAGGATTTCCCGGTGCTCATGTTCGCGCAGGATGACGAGACGCGTTCCGGCATCGAGCAGCTCGCGGCGGAATTCGCGGCGCGCGGCGCAAGGGTGCTGCTCGCAGGTGCGCGTGCGCGCGGCGCCGTCTCGCTGCCCGGCATCGTCGCACATCCGGTCATCGAGCCCATGCTCACCATCCAGTCGTTCTATGCCATGGCCAGCAACCTGAGCCTGGCGCGCGGGCTCGATCCCGACAGTCCGCCCCATCTCCACAAGGTCACCGAGACGGTCTGATGCTGCTCGCATTCCGCAATGGCAGGTTGCTCACTGATTCCGGAATCGAGTCCGGACGGTGTCTGCTGGTGCGCGGCGGGCTCATCGAGAGCGTTTGCGGCGCACGAGAAGTCGTCGGCGCGGACCAGGTGGTCGACCTTAGCGGCCAGCTGCTGGTCCCGGGATTCATCGATACGCAGGTGAACGGCGGCGGCGGCGTGTTGTTCAACGACGAGCCGACGGTCGACACCATCGCGGCGATCGCGCGTGCCCACCGGCAATTCGGCACCACCGGATTCCTGCCCACGCTGATCAGCGACGATCTCGACGTGGTCGCGCAGGGCATCGATGCCGTGCGCCAGGCGATTGCCAGGGGAATTCCCGGCGTGCTCGGCATCCACATCGAAGGTCCGTTCCTCAACGAGAAACGCCGCGGCGTGCACGACGCCACCAAGCTGCGTGAGCTCGATGGCGAGGCCGCCAAACTACTGGCGCGCCCGCATGGCGGCGTGACCATGGTGACGCTCGCGCCCGAGCTCACCACGCCGCAGTTCATCCGCCAGCTGAGCGAAGCCGGCGTGATCGTCTCCGCGGGCCACACCAACGCCACCTACGCCGAGCTGCAGCCGGCTCTGGCCGCGGGGCTGCGCGGCTTCACGCACCTGTTCAACGCCATGTCGCAGATGGGTTCACGCGAGCCCGGTGCCGTCGGCGCCGCGCTGGCCCACGAAGCCAGCTGGTGCGGACTCATCGTCGACGGCCACCATGTGCACCCGGAAGTCATGAAACTCGCGCTGCGCGCCAAGCGGCGCGACCGCTTCATGCTGGTGAGCGACGCCATGCCCAGCGTCGGCGCGTCGATGAAGTCCTTCGTGTTGAACGGCAAACCCATCACCGTTGCAGACAACAAGCTGACGGACGAGGATGGCCGGCTCGCGGGCGCCGATCTCGACATGGCGAGCGCCGTGCGCAACGCGGTGCGCATGCTCGGGCTGCCTGTCGAGGATGCGCTGCGCATGGCGAGCGCCAACCCGGCCGACTTCCTCGCACTGCGCGACGTCGGGCGCATCGCGCCCGGCCAGCGCGCCAACTTCGCGCTGCTCGATGACGACCTGCTGGTGAGCGAAACGTGGATAGACGGCCGGTCCGAGCGCGCTCCCGCGGTTGCGGTCGCCATCAGCTAGCCTGGCCGGGGTCAATGAGGCGGAATGATCCGGCCCGTCGGGATGTCGATGAAGGTCGGCAGCGATACGTGAAACCGGGCGCCCACTTCGGCGCCGTTCTCCGCCCAAAGTTTGCCGCCGTGCGCCTCCACGATCGTGCGCGACACGGAAAGTCCCATGCCCATGCCCGCGGACTTGGT
>Ga0315912_10001270_pt1 | contig 32226 bp, 26 predicted proteins | sample VfabasoilMG_FD_204469 | JGI IMG/M metagenome (GOLD analysis project Ga0315912, IMG submission 204469) | Garden soil microbial communities collected in Santa Monica, California, United States - V. faba soil | ecosystem: Environmental > Terrestrial > Soil > Garden | place: USA: California...
CGCCCCGAGACGCCGTTGCCGAACACCGCCGTGCTCGGCGCGGACTTCTCGTCGCTGGCGACGCGTAACGAGCAGCACCCTAGTTCAAGCTCCCCTTCACATGGCTAACGCTTTTCGGTTCAGCGGCGGGCCGCGCAGCGGACCGTCCGCTGCTACCGATGGTTAGCCGTTGAACGCGCGATGCTACCACCGCAAATGGGTTCCGCGCGGCGGCGAGCCCGAGCGAGACGCCTGAGCGGCAGAAGGCGTGCCAGGCTCTTTGCCTCGTTGGGCTGCTTGCTGACGCTGCGGCGAGTAATGACTTTGGGAGCCGTGCACCACAGGAGCGGAATGGACTGGCGTGCCGCGCAGCCCGAAGAACCGACCTCGGGATTGATGGCTCGGGGCGCCGTTGCCGAACACCGCCGCGCTCGGCGCGGACTTCTCGGCTCCGGCGACGCGTAGCGAGCAGCACCCTAGTTCACGCTCCCCTTCACACGGCTAACGATCTTGCGGTTCAGCGGCGGGCCGCGCAGCGGACCGTCCGCTGCTACCGCGGGTTAGGCAGCGGGACACCGACACTACTTGGCCCATTTGGCGGCTTTGTCGACGTAGAGCGCCACTTTCTGGAGACTGGTCATAGGCACATCGTTGGGCGACTGGAACAAGATCGCAGTGCCACCACCCGCCGCTGCCTTCACCGTGTGGGTGGAACCGTCGCCCAGCGTGAACGTGACGTGCAAGTCTTCGTATGGCGCTTCGACATGCTTGTTCGGCACGTTCAGCCCAATGAAGACAGCAAGCACCGGCTGATCGAGCCCCACAATGAGCGCTCCACCCTGCACGGCGTCGTTTACGCGGAAGCCAACCGCGCTAGCGCCAGGAGCGCCATCCAAGGGGCCTCGCTCGACCGCGTACTTGGACACGTCGTGTTCGAAGAGCAGACGACCCTGCTCCTTCGACCCTTGCTGGGCGCCGACAGCCGGAGTGAAGACGGCTGCACCGAGGCTACCGAGCGCTGCGGTTGCCAGAATGACGATGGCGAACTTCATGTGCCTACCTCCTCTGCCTAACGATCTTGCGGTTCAGCGGCGGGCCGCGCAGCGGACCGTCCGCTGCTACCGCGGGTTAGCTGTTGAACGCGCGATGCTACCACCGCAAGCGGGTTCCGCGCGGCGCTGAGGCCGAGCCAGGCGCAAGGGCGGCACATGGAGCGCCAGGCTCTTTGCCTCGGTGGGCTGCATGATGGCGCTGCGGTCACTGAGGACACCTGGAACGGTGCCGCAAGGGAGCGGAAGCGATGGGCTTGCCGCGCGGCCCGGACGGGCGATCTCAGGGTCGCTGACTCTGGGCGCTGGCGCACGAGAGCCACATGCTCGGTGTGGACTCTTCGGCGCCGGCGACGCGTAGCGAGCAGCACCCTAATTCAGGCTCCCCTTCACACTGCTAACCTGATCTTGGATCGGTCTGGCTCTACACCCTTCGCCCAGACCGCGTGGCCAGCGTAGCACCGCCTTCCCGGACCGTCAGCCCGGCAAGTCCCCTCCAGCGGCCATTTTCTGGCTGCCCATCCTCCACTTCCCCGCGTTCGGTGGACCTGCCTAACGCGGCACCGCGGCCCTCTCCCGCGGACCCGCCCACCGCCCACCCGCTTCCCGCCCACCTCACCGGCCCTCTCCGCCTTCCTCCCTCCGCCGCACCCCCATCAGCCGGTCCATCGGGCTGCGCACTCCGGCCGGGCCGCGGTTGAGGACGTGCGTGTAGATCATCGTGGTCGCCACGTCCTTGTGGCCGAGCAGCTCCTGCGCGGTGCGGATGTCGTGGCCGTCTTCGAGCAGGTGGGTTGCGAAGGAGTGGCGGAAGGTGTGGCAGGTGACGCGCTTGTGGGGCAGGGCGCGGTCGCAGGCCTGCTTGACGGCGGATTGGAGCACGGTCTCGTGCAGGTGGTGGCGGCGGCGCTCGCCGGACTCGCGGTGCAGGTAGGTGCGCGTGGCGGGGAAGACCCACTGCCAGGGCCATTCGCGGCCGGCGTGGGGGAACTTGCCGGCCAGCGCTCCGGGCAGCTCGACCCAGCCGGCGCCGGCGGCCAGGTCGCGCTGGTGTTGGGCGCGGCCACGGGTGAGCTGGTCGCGCAGGGGGCGTTCGAGGGCCGTGGGCAGCATCGTGAAGCGGTCCTGGTCGCCCTTGCCCTGGCGCACCACGAGCTGTTGGCGGCCGAAATCCAAGTCCTTCACGCGCAGGTGGCAGCACTCCAGCAGGCGCAGGCCGGAACCATAGAGCAGGCCGGCCATGAGGCGCGGCGTGCCGTCGAGGGCCGCGAGCAGCGCGGCCACCTCGTCGCGCGCCATGACGGTCGGCACGCGGCGCGGCCGCTTGGCGTGGACGAGGCCGTCCAGCCAGGGCAGCTCGACGCCGAGCACATCGCGGTAGAGGAACAGCAGCGCGGCCAGGGCCTGGTTCTGGGTGGAGGCGGCGACGCCGCGCTCGGTGGCGAGCGACGACAGGAAGCCCGTCACCTCCTCGGCCCCCATCGCGGCCGGGTGGCGGCCGCCGTGGAAACGCACGTAGCGCCGCATCCAACCAAGGTAGGTCTTCTCCGTGCGCCGGCTCAGGTGCCGCAGGCGCAGGGCCGCGCGCACGCGATCGACGAGCCGCTCGGGGCCGGGCCGGGCATCAACACGCTTGTCGACTCGCATGACGCACGTGCAGACGTCGCGCCGCCCGCGATGTCACGGCGGGGAGTGCTTGCCGTCAGGCGTCGGGCGCGCGGTGTCGGGAGCCGAGTGCATCGACGGCGCGCTTCACGGTTCGCCTTCCGACCGCTGCCTCACCTGCTGCCAGCTCGAGTACTGGCCAGGGGCGCTTTCATGCTCGTCGAGCCGGCGCTCAGCCGCTTCGCGCTGGGCATCCGTGAGGCCGATCACCGCACTCGATCGCGCGATCTCATCCCAGAGGTCCTGCACATGGAGGATCTTCTCAGAGAGGGAGAGGTCGTCGGGACCGCCCGGAGTCGATGTGCTGTCCATGAGTTGCTGCGCCTCCGATCTCGACCAAGGTTCTCACCGGCTCCATCAGCCCATCACTGCAATTCGGGCCGGGTGGACCAGTCCGGCCTGGAGCCGCATGACCTCCGAGAACGCCTCGTCGAGGGCAGAAACGCAGGGGAGGCGTTCGCGTGACAGCCATCATCGTGAGGCGCACCTGCCGCCCGGTGCAGCCTGGCCGCCCCCAGCCCCGCCCCTACCCCCGCTACCCCGGCAGGCCCTCGAAGAACTCCACCACGCCCGTCTCGAGCGAATACTCCGCGCCCACGACCAGCAGCCCATCGTGCTGCACGAGCTGCTCGATGACCTGCGAGCCGTGCTGCAGGTGATCGACGGACGCGCGGATGTTCGCGCGCACGGCGTGCTGCACGAGCATGTCGGCGTCGTGGCGGAACTCGGCCGAGAGCAGGCCCTGCACCGAGGGCCGGATGCGGTCCACGATCGAACGAAGGTTGCGCGACTGCCGCTCTGTCGGCTGGCGCAGCTCCTCGAGCGTGGCCAGGATGGCGCCGCAGCTCGAGTGGCCGAGCACCACGACGAGCCGCGTGCCGAAGCGCTCGGCGGCGAACTCCACGCTGCCGACCTGCGAGGGCGCGACGATGTTGCCCGCCACGCGGATGACGAACAGGTCGCCGAGCCCCTGGTCGAAGACCAGCTCGGCCGGCACGCGCGAGTCGGAGCAGCCCAGCACGATGGCGAAGGGCTCCTGGCCCGCCGTGAGCGCGCTGCGCCGCGCGTGCACGCGCAGCGGCTCGTGCTGCGATTCGGCGGACACGAAGCGCCGGTTGCCATCGATGAGCTGCTGCAGGGCCTGCTGTCCCTTGATCATGCGAGTCTCCCGAAGGCGGACGTTGGGCGCCGGCGGCCTGCGCCGCGGCGGCGCCCGCAGGCCGGGCTCGCCGGCGGCGCGCGGCGCGCAGGGCGGCAGCGCGGCGATTCTGCCCGACCGGCCGCAAGAACGGGAGGGTCGTGCCGGCTCGGACAGGCGCGGCCGCAGCCGACCGCCGGATCGCCTGCGCGGTGCGCACCCCCGCGGCGCGACGAGGTGACGCCTACCGGCGCCGCCGCGCGCAGCGCCGCTCGCGCACGCCACCCGACGTGATCCGAGCGCTCGCTCCCCGAGTTCCCGGGCGCGCGCCGGCCCGCCGCCTCGCGCGGCTTTCTCCTTGAGAACGACCCGCCGATCGGGTCGAGTGGGCCACCCCTGCCGGCGTCGGGGGATGTGTCACGCCGGCGGGGCGCCTCCGTCATCACACCATGCGCTCGTTCTTCCTCAGCTTGCGGCGCGGCCTGCGTCGCCTGGCCCCCCTGCGCTCGGAGTCCGCCCGGCCCGGGGCGGCGGGCCCCGCGCGCGCGAGCGGCCTTGGCCGGGCCGTCGCGCTCGCCCTGTTGCCGCGGTGCGCGCTCCCACTGCCGCCGCTCGCGCTGCTGGTCGCCGCGCCGTCCCTGCTCGCCGCCGCCTGCCCGGGGGCCTCCGCCGACGTCCTCATCAATGAGGTGGACTGTGACCAGGCGGGCGTGGACACGCTCGAGTTCATCGAGCTCATCGCCGCGCCCGGCGCCGACCTGAGCGGGCTCTTCCTCGTGCTCTACAACGGCGACGGCCCGGGCGACCCGGCCTACGAGGCGGTCGATCTCTACGGCCTGCAGGCCGGCAGCGACGGCCTCTTCGTGGTGGGCGCGGCCGGGGTGGAGCAGCTCGACCTGCTGGCATTCAGCAGCAACGGCCTGCAGAACGGGCCCGACGCGGTGGTGCTCTGGCGGGCGCCGGGCTTCTCGCCCGCCGACTGGCTGGGCCTGCCCGCCGCGAGCCTGCCGCAGGGAGCGCGCCGGCTGGATGCCCTGGTCTACGGCACCGGCGACGCGAGCGACCTCGAGCTGCTGGCCGCGCTCACTCCGGGCGGGCTGCAACTCGACGAGGCCAGCGCCGCCGGGCCGGGCGAGGTGTCGCTGCAGCGCCGCCCCGACGGCGGGCAGCCCTTCGACACGGGCGCCTGGCTGCCCTCGGCGCCCACCCCCGGCCGCCGCAACGGGCCGCTGCTGTCGGTGCCGATCCACGCCATCCAGGGCGCCGGTCACCGCTCGCCCTTCGTCGGCAGCTACATGAAGGATGTCGAGGGCCTCGTCACGGCCGTGCGCGATGGCCGCTTCCACCTGCAGACCGTGCCCGGGCAGGAGGACGACGACGAGCGCACGTCCGAGGCGCTCGTGGCGGTGCTCGGCGGCGGTGCCACCGGTGCGATGGATCCGCCGCAGGTGGGCCAGCAGCTGCTCGTCTCCGGCTGGGTGGAGGAGCACGCTCCCGGCGGCGACGAGGCCAATCTCAGCACGACACGTCTGCTGCTGGCCGGTCCGTGGACCGTGCTGGCGGCCGGGCTCCCGCTCCCGCCGCCGGTGCGCCTCGGCGCGGGCGGCCGTGTCCCGCCCGACCGCATCATCGACGACGACACGCGCGACGGTTCGGTCGGCCTCGGCGCCACGCTCTTCGACCCGCAGTCCGACGGCCTCGACTTCTTCGAGTCGCTCGAGGGCATGCACGTCGAGCTGCACGAGGCGCTGGCGGTGGACACCACCTCGGGCTTCGGCGAGGTGGCCGTGGTGGGCGACGGCGGTCGCCTGGCCTCGGGCCTCGCCGAGACCGGCCTGCTCGTGCGCAGCGCCGGCGACGACAACCCCGAGCGCATCCTGCTGGACGACGGTCTGCTGCCGGTGCCGCTGGTGGGCGCCGGCGACCGCATGCCCCTGCTGCGCGGCGTGCTCGACTACAGCTTCGGCAGCCCCAAGCTGCTGCTGGTCGAGCCGGCCACCGTGCTCCCGAGCACGCGCCCCGATCCGCTGCCCCTGCCGCTCCCGCCCGGCTGGCTGTCGGTGGCCACGCTCAACATGAAGAACTTCTCGCCGCAGACCGCGCCCGAGCAGGTGGCGGCGCTGGCCGACACGATCGTGCGCGCCCTCGGCGCGCCCGACCTGCTGGCGCTGCAGGAGATCCAGGACGGCAGCGGGCCGGCCGACGACGGCACGCTCTCGGCGGCGGTCACGCTGGCCATGCTCACGGGGGCGATCCACACCGCCGGCGGTCCGCACTACCAGGCGGTCGAGATCGCTCCCGAGGACGGCCACGACGGCGGCGCGCCGGGCGGCAACATCCGCGTGGCGCTGCTGCATCGCACGGATCGCCCGCTGCATCTCGTCGCCCACCCGGGCGGCGACGCCACGACGGCGGTGCAGGTCGTGACCGACGCCGAGGGTCGGCCCGGCCTCCGTCCCAGCCCGGGGCGCATCGCGCCCGGCGACCCGGCCTGGGCCGGCAGCCGCAAGCCCATCGCGGCCGAGTACCGCTGGCGCGGGCGCACGCTGTTCGTGGTCAACGTGCATCTGCGCAGCAAGCTGGGCGACACGCCGCTGTTCGGCGACTGGCAGCCGCCGGTCTCGGCCAGTTCGGCTCTGCGCGTGGCGCAGGCAGCGGTCCTGGCCGACTTCGTCGACGAGCTGCTGCGCGCGGACCCGGGCGCGGCGCTCCTGCTGCTCGGCGACTTCAACGACGCCGAGGGCTCGCCCACGCTGCAGCGCCTGCTGCAGGGCGGACAGCTCGTGGACCTGATCGAGACGCTGCCGGCCTCGATGCGCGCCAGCCATGTGTACGAGGGCAACGCCCAGGCGCTCGACCACATCGTCCTGAGCCGCGCCCTGGCCGACGCGCCCCGGCTGTTCCATCCGCTGCCCCTGCACGCGGGTCGCCTCGGCGCGCCCAGCGACCACGACCCGCTGCTGCTCGCCATCGACCTCGACGCCTGGGACGCGACCCTGCGCTGACACGCACGGCACGGAGGCGCACGGCGCGCCCCGGGGCCTCGCCGCGCGGCTTGGCCCCGGTGCGCGACATCGAGTAGGGTGGCGCGCTTCCCTGTCGCCCTGACGGATCCGCTCCATGCGCGCCTCACCCGCCCCCAGCGCCGCCCGCCGCCTCCTCTCGCTCGCCTGCTGCAGCCTGCTCGCCCTGCCGTCGTTCGCGCAGCCCCTCGCCGCCCAGGACACGCCGGCCGCACCCGCCGCCACGCCCGCCGCCGACTACGTCTACGTGCGCATGAACACCTCGCTCGGCGACCTGCTCATCGAGCTGAACCGCACGGCGGCGCCGCTGACGGTGGACAACTTCCTGTCCTATGTGGACGAGGGCTTCTACACCGACACCGTCTTCCACCGGGTGATGAAGGACTTCATGGTGCAGGGCGGCGGCTTCACGGCTGACCTGGTGCAGAAGCCGGCCCGGCCCGGCATCCAGAACGAGGCCGCGAACGGACTGAAGAACGTGCGCGGCAGCATCGCCATGGCGCGGACGAACAACCCGCACTCGGCCAGCTGCCAGTTCTTCATCAACACGGTGGACAACGCGATGCTCGACTACACGGCGCCGACGGAACGCGGCTGGGGCTACTGCGTGTTCGGCAAGCTGATCGACGGCTTCGAGACGCTCGAGGCCATCCGCGCCGTGGCGGTGCACCAGGAACCCAAGATCGGCAACCAGCCTGCGCCCGACGAGCCGGTCGTCATCCTGGGCGCCCAGCGCGTGCCTGCCGCCGAGTGCGCCGGCGCCATCGCCGCCGCCCGCGAGGCCGACGCCGCAGCGACGGCTGCCGCCACGCGCGCGGCCCAGGCGGCCGCCGATGCCAAGGAGCGCCTGGCCAAGCTCAACGAGCAGTTCGGCGACCCCGGCATCGCGCTCGTGGCGCTGAAGGGCGTCGACGCGACGCAGGGCGTGCGCTCGGAGAGCGGCCTGTGGTCGGTGGACACCGTGGTGGGCACGGGAGCCCAGCCGACGCCCGCGCAGACGGTCAAGGTGCACTACACCGGCTGGCTCACCGACGGCACCCAGTTCGACAGCAGCCGCGACCGGGGCGAGCCGATCGAGTTCGCCCTGAACCAGGTGATCAAGGGCTGGACCGAAGGCGTCGGCGGCATGAAGGTCGGCGGCAAGCGCTTCCTGGTCATCCCTTATCAACTCGGCTACGGCGAGCAGGGCTATCCCGGCGTCATCCCCGCGCGCGCGACGCTGGTCTTCGAGGTCGAACTGCTCGGCATCAAGTAGACCGCCCCGCCACCGCCCCCTCCCCGCCCCGGTCGGCGGGCCGTGGCATCGGCGGCGCGGGCTCGATCGACCCGCGCTCCCGAAAAAAGTGTCGCCGAGCCGTCCTCTCCGCTCGCCCCGCGGCGCATGAAGCCCCATAGAATGCGCCCGTCCTGCTGGGGGGAGTCGCGATGTTCGACCGCAGAGCGTTCCTGGGCGGCCTCGCGCTGCCGGCCGTGGCGGCCGCCGTGGCCTTCGATCCGCGCGCGGTGGCGGCCACGCTGGCCGCCGCGGCCAGCGACCCGCGCCCTCCGGACGAGTTCGCCAGCGACGAGGACTTCTGGTTCGAGGTGGCGCGCGCCTTCAGCGTGGACCGCTCGATCATCAACCTGAACAACGCCGGCGTCTCGCCCGCGCCAGCGCTGGTGCAGGACGCCCTGGCGCGCCACCTGGCCTACAGCAACCAGGCGCCGGCCTACACGATGTGGCGCGTGCTCGAGCCGCAGCGCGAGGCGCTGCGCGAGCGCGTCGCGGCGCAGTGGCAGGTGTCGCCCGAGGAGGTCGCCTTCGTGCGCAACGCGTCCGAGGGCCTGCAGACCTGCCAGTTCGGCCTCGACCTCGCGGCGGGCGACGAGGTGCTCACCAGCACGCAGGACTACCCGCGCATGCTCAACACCTTCGAGCAGCGCGTGCGGCGCGAGGGCATCGTGCTGAAGAAGGTCGTGCTGCCGACGCCCTGCGAGGACGATGCCGAGGTCGTCGCGCGCTTCGAGGCCGCCATCACGCCGCGCACGCGGCTGCTGCTGGTGAGCCACATGATCAACCTCACCGGGCAGATCCTGCCGGTGAAGGCGGTGGTGGCCATGGCGCGCCGCCACGGCGTGCCGACCATCGTGGACGGGGCGCACGCGCTGGCGCACTTCGACTTCACGATCGACGAGCTGGACTGCGACTACTACGCCAGCAGCCTGCACAAGTGGCTCTTCGCGCCGCACGGCACCGGGCTGCTCTACGTGCGCCGGGAGCGCATCGGCGACCTCTGGCCGCTCATGGCGGCGGCCGAGACCCAGGCCGACGACATCCGCAAGTTCGAGGAGATCGGCACGCACCCGGCGGCCAACACGCTGGCCATCGGCGAGGCGCTCACCTTCCACCAGGGCCTCGGCCCCGCGCGCAAGGCGGCGCGCCTGCGGTGGCTGCGCGACCGCTGGGCGCGGGCGCTGCTCGAGGACGAGCGCGTGCGCCTGCACACCAGCCTGGAGCCCGGTTTCGCGTGCGGCATCGCCACCGTGCAGGTGCAGGGCCTCGACAGCTCGGCCCTCGCCCGCCACCTGTGGGACCGCCACCGCATCCTCGTGACGGAGATCCAGCACGAGGAGTTCGAGGGCCTGCGCATCGCCCCGAGCGTCTACACCACGCCGACCGAGATCGACCACTTCGTCGACGCCATGCGCGCCGTGCTGCGCGACGGCCTGCCGGCATGACGGGCGGCGCGGCGGCCCTCGCACCGGCGGCGGCCGGCCCAAAGAGCCGCTTCCCGCTGACCGCGCTCGTCGGGCCGCTCCTGGCCTGCCTGCTGTACGCGCCCACCTGGCCCGGCGACCTGCTCGAGGACGACGTGCGCATCGCGAGCGTGCTCGACCGCGGCCAGGCCGAGCCGGCCGTCGACTGGTCGGTGGTGAGGGAGGAGTTCGTCGGCGCCTGGGGCGGCGGGGCAGGCTACGACGGCGGCGTCTACCGCCCGCTCGTCTCGCTCGGCCTGGCGCTCGACTATGCGCGCGGCGGGCCGGCGCCCGGCGTCTTCCACGCCACGAACATCGCGCTGCACGCACTCGCGGCGCTGCTCTGCGGCTGGCTGTGCGCCGCGGCGTGCAGCCGGCAGCCGCGCGCGGCGGCGCTGCTCGGCGGGCTGATCTTCGCGCTGCATCCGATCGCCGCCGAACCCGTGTGCTGGATCGCGGCGCGCACCTCGAGCCAGGCCGGGCTGTTCGAGCTGGCCGCGCTGCTGGCCTTCGCCTGTCATCGGGCGCGTCCGGCGCTGCGCACGGCCACCCTCTGTGCGCTCGCCGCCTGCGCCGCGCTGCTCAGCAAGGAGTCGGCGATGGTGCTGCCGGCCCTGCTGCTCGCCCTCGACCTGCTGCTGGCCGGCGTGTACGGCGGGCCCCTGCGCTGGCGCATGCACCTCGCGCTGCTCCCCCTGTGGGCCGGCTACTGGCTGCTGCGACGCACACTGCTGGGTGAGCACTGGCTCGGCGCCGCCGCGCGGGACGTCGACCTGCCGCTGCTCGCCGGGCGAGTGCTCCAGCAGGCGGTCACGCTCGTCGCACCCCGAGGCGCCGAACAGCTGCCGGTGCAGCTCGCGCTCACGGCCATCGCGCTGACCGGCCTGGGCGTCGTGCTGGCGGGCTTGCTGTCCACGCGCGGCGGCCGGAGGCAGGGCCTCGTCCTGCTCGCCTTCGGCCTGTGCGCCATGGCGCCCGGCCTGCCCCTGCCGCCCGGGGAGGACCTCGGCTCGAGCCGCTACCTCTACGACGCGCTCGTCCCGCTGGCGCTGGCCGCCACGCTGCGGCTCGGCGACGCCGGCGGCACGCGCGTCGGCGCCGCGGGCGCGGCAGGCGCAGGCGCAGGCGCAGGCGCAGGCGCGGGCGCGGGCGCGGGCGCGGGCGCGGGCGCGGGCGCGGCGGGCGCGGGCGCGGCGGGCGCCGCGGGCGCGAGCTTCGGCCCGGCCGTCGGCGCAGACAGGACACGCGCCGCCGCGGCCGGCCGGCATGCGCTGCCGCTGGGCCTGCTCTGGGTGGCGCTGCTGGCCGTGGTCTCGCTGCGGCGCAGCTCCGACTACGTCGAGGCCTATCTCACCACGGCGGCGGTGCGCTCCAGCCTCGTCGAGCACGCCCGCTCGGCCTCGGTCGCATCGCCCCTGGCCGTGCTCTCGGCGCCGGCGATGTGGCGCGGCATCCCCGGCCTGCGGACGACCTCGCTGCACCTGCTCGTCGCGCCGCCGCTCTCCCGACTCGGGCTCGCGGGCGGCAACCCGGCCGGGCCCGCGCTGCAGCACGAAGCGCCGCTCGTCTCGCTCGGCTTCATGTTCCGGGAGACGCCGTATGCCGGTGCACTGCTCGACGACGCGGCGCCCTGGCGCGCCCTCGCCGAGGTCGGCGCGCAGGTGCTGGCGTGGTCGCCGTCCGCGCAGTGCTTCCAGCTGCTGCCACGGGGCGACGGCTCCGAGCCCCCGCGGCTCGAGAGCACGGACGGCCGCCTGTTCAGGCCGGCGCAGGGACGCATCGACCCGCACGGCGTCGAGCTGCTGTTCCTCGAGCCCGGTGCGGCGGCGGTGCGTGCGGAACCGCCGCAGCCTTCGGACGCCGGCCACGTGCGCTGGATCGATGCCGGCGGCGGCGGCGGGCCCTGGCTGTCGCTGCGTGGGGACGGCTCGGCCGGCGGCGCGCCGCGCGTCGTGGACCTCTCGCACGACCTGGCCTTCCTGGCGACCTCATCGCACGGCGGCATCGCCGGCTTCGAGCTGGACGCCGTCGCGGCACAGGGCGGAGCCGTGCAGCTCGTCTGCCGCAGCCGCGTCGGCCCGCTCGCGCTCGCCACGCCGCTGCACGACTTCCGGATGGTGCTGGGTTCGGAGGCCGCCTTGTTGCGCGCGCCGGCGGCACCCGATGCGAGCGCTGCCATGGACCTCGTGCTGCTCGGTCCCGAGCGCGGCCTGCGCCAGCCCGTGACGCCGGGCGCGCCCGTGGAGTTCTCGGGCGAGCTGCGCGCCGCCCTCGAGCGCTCGCTGCCGCGCCGCGCGGCGCGTCGCTACTACTACTACTTCGAGACCGGCGGCGCCCAAACGCAGGCGGCCTCGGCCGCGCCCCCCGCGGCCGGCTGGCCCTGCCGCTCGCGGCTGGACTGGTTCCAGCTCGTGCGCGCGGGGGTGGAGTGAGGCGTCGGCGCCCGGGACGTCCAGCTCAGCGGGCGCTCGCCAGCGGGATGCGTTCCATCGGCAGCGCCTTGCCGAACTTCGTGAGGCTGTCGAGGGCGATGACCTCCAGCGCCGCGTCGATGCGCGCCTGGAGCAGCGCGCGGTCCTGCATGAGCGCCGTGATCTCGTCGGGCTTGAGGTAGAAGTTCCAGACCTTGGCGGGGTGGTTCTTCGAGACGTTGTCCTGCGAGCGGATCTTCTGCTGGATGAGCGCCGTGCCGTAGCCGTGCGCGATGGCGGTCATGTCCGTGAACTGCTCGTAGGCCATGGCCCAGGGCTTCAGGCTGCCCTCCGGCTCGAGGTAGAAGCGCTCGTACTTCTCGCCGAAGATCGCCAGGTCGACCTCGCTCATCTGCGAGTAGTGCAGCGCGTGCCCCAGCTCGTGCGCGAACAGCCCCAGCAGGATGGCGTCCTTCTGCGGGTTGTCCTCCAGGAAGAGCAGCTTGTTGATCGAGACCGTCGAGCCCTTCACCCGCAGGAAGACGCTGAAGTCCGGCTGCGTCTCGCCCAGGCCGCCCTCCTTCTCGATGACGATCTCGAGGTCCTGGTCGTCGAGGCCGTAGTCGAGCGCCACGTCCTGCACGGCCTTCTCGACCATCCACTCCTGGCTGCGGACGACGCGCTCCTCGTCCGCGCTCGAGTCCTTGACGCGGATCGAGGTCTCGCCCGAACGCGGAGCGCTCTGGCAGGCGCAGAGCAGGAGCAGGGGCCACCAGAGGAGGGCGGGACGCGTGGCATGCATGCAGGGGTCTCCGGGACGACGGGAAGGCGAGCACGGTAGCGGCTGCCCGCGCCGGAGAACAGGGGACGGCGCGCGTCAGGGCGCGAGCAGCTCGCGCAGCACGGCCTCGAGTCCATCCACGGCGCGCGTGAAGGACGGCACGTCGAGGCGGCTGCTCGTGTCGGCGAAACCGTGGTAGTCGGGGTTCCTGAACGGCCCGGTGTCGGTGACGACCACGGCCGGATAGTCCAGCTCCCAGAAGGCCCAGTGGTCCGACCAGCCCACGCCCGGCAGGCCGCCCGGCGCCGCGCTGCCCTCCGACGGCAGCGTCGCGTGCGCGCGGAAGCTGGCGAGCACCTGCTTCACGAGCGCCGACGACGACAGGTTGCCCACCACCGCCAGGTAGTTGCCGACGTCCGGGTAGAGGCTCGCCACCACTTCCGGCAGCTCCTGGCTGCCGGGCTCCTGCGAGTAGAAGCCCAGGCAGTCGAGGCTCAGCATGGCCACGACCTGCTCGCCGCGCGCGCGGCACGCGCGGGCGTGCACGAGCGAGCCCATGGCGTCCGTGGCGTAGTGCGGCGGTTCGCGGTTCACGAAGGCCAGCAGGCGCAGACTGCGCGCCGGTCGGCTGTCCGCCAGCGCGCGCGCCAGCTCGAGCAGGGCCGCGACGCCGCTCGCGTTGTCGTCGGCCCCGGGCGAACCGTCCACCGTGTCGTAGTGCGCGCCGACCAGCACCCACTCGGCCTGCCGCGCTCCGCCCGCCACCTCGGCCAGCACGTTGGAGACCGTGCCCTGCGGCAGCGTGTAGCTCTCGCGCCGCGGCGGGAGCCCAGCCGCCTGCAGCTGCTGCTCGACGAAGAGGGCCGCGCGCTCGAGCGCCTCGGGGCGTTCCATCGAGCGCGTGCCGATGGTGTCGGACAGCGCCCGCACGTCGGCCATCAGGCGCGCGGCGCGGTCGAGCTGCGGGGCCTCCGGCGCGGGCGGCGGGCCGCTGTAGCTGCTGCCCGGCATCTCCAGCTGCCGTCGCCAGCCGAAGGCGCCGGCCAGCCCCAGCAGGAGCACGATGAGCAGCACGCGCAGCCACCGGCGCCGGCCGCGGGCCCGTGCGCCCTCAGTGCTCACCGAGGTAGCCCATCTGCTGCAGGTCGGAGACGACGCCCGCGTCGATCTCCTCCTCGCGCGCGATGCCCTCGGGCGGCCGGTGCGCCAGGTTGAACTCGTCGAGCATGCCGCGCAGGCGGCGCACCCATTCGGGCACGGCGGCGGCGATGTCCTGCAGCTCGCCCGGATCGGCGTGCAGGTCGTAGAGCTGCAGCTCGTCGAGCGCACCGTCGGGCGCGTTCCCCCGCACCGGCCCGACCACCAGCTTCCAGCCCTCGAACTGCACGGCATGCGCGGCCTCGGCGTGCTGGCTGAAGCGTGCGCGGTTCAGTTGCCGCTCGGCGCGCAGCGAGCGTCCGGGCAGCCCCGCGGGCGGCGTCAGGCCGACGGTCTCGAGCACGGTGGGCAGCAGGTCGAGGCTGCTGGCCGACTGGTCGTCCACCGTGCCCCAGGGCGGCTCGGGATACTGCACGAGCAGCGGCACCGCGAGCAGCTCCTGGAAGAGCGTGCTGCCGTGCTCGATGCGCCCGCGCGTGAACAGCTCCTCGCCGTGGTCCGAGGTGATGACGAGCAGCCGCTCGCCCGGCGGCAGCAGGCCGTCGAGGCGCGTGATGAAGTCGCCGAGGTAGGCGTCGAGACGCGCGACGGCGGCGTCGTAGAGCGCGGAGACATAAGCCTGGTCGGCCTCGTCGAGCGCCAGCCGCCCGGCCTCGTAGGGCTTGATGACGCGCTCGTGCGTCACGTCGCGCCCGGCGAGCTGGCCGGTGTAGGGTCGCTGGGCGTCCAGGAAGCGATCGTCGGCCTTCCACGGCGCGTGCACGAAGTAGGTCTGCAGGAACAGGAACACCGGCCGCTCGTCCGTGCGCTGCTCGAGCCAGCCGAGCACCTCGTCCCAGTGCGGCTCCTGGAACGGCACCTGGTCGAAACGGTCGAAGCCCTGGTCGAAGCCGAAGGCGGCGCTCACGTAGCCGCCCTCCACCATGGCCCAGGTCTGGTAGCCCGCTCGGCGCAGCAGCGTGGCCAGCGTCGGCGTCTGCGGCGAGAGCACGCGCGGGAAGCGCAGCAGCCCGTGCTGGTGCACGGCCAGGCCCGTGAGCATCGAGGCCGTCGAGGGCAGCGTCCAGTTGCTGGCCGACATGACGTCGCGGTAGACGGTGGCCGAGCGCGCGGCCCAGTCGGCGAGGCGCGGCGTCGTCTCGCGCGCGTAGCCGTAGACCGACAGCCGGTCGGCGCGCCAGGTGTCGACGTCGATGATGACCACGTGCGGCCGGGCCGGGCCGGAGGGCCGGGCGCTCGGCCCGCGCGGGCCCGTGAGCGCGAGGTCGCCCCAGAAGCCGTAGGGCCAGCTGCCCTCGGTGGGCTGGCCGGGCTCGGTGCGCAGGAACAGCGCCAGCGGTCCGTCGGGCAGGGCCGAGAGGTCGACGCGCTCGCGCACGAAGCCCTCCGCCGCCGTCAGGCTGCGCGACCAGAGCGGGCGGCGCTCGCCCGCCACCTCGGCCTCCAGCAGGAAGCGCAGCGGCAGCTCGGCCCACAGCTTCTGCAGCACGCGCCCGGAGTCGTCGCGGCGATAGACGCGCTCGGTCGCCGCCACGACCAGCTCGAGGCTGTTGCCGGTGAGGCCCGCGAGGTCGAGCCGCAGCTCGCTCGGGGCCGGCACGAGCAGCCCCGGCCGGCTGCTGCAGCCCACGGTGAGGCGCTGGCGCAATGCGCTGGCGGACACCGCGGCGGACGGCGCGGCCGCGACCGGGGCGTCGCCCTTCAGCGCGACCTGCTCCTCGCCACCACCCTGCAACAGCTGCGTCTCGCCCGGCGACCAGCGCCCGATGGCCGTGAGCGTCGCGTTGGCGGTGTCCCACCAGAAGATGAGTTCGGCGTTCTCGTCGCGCCACAGATGGTTGCTGCCCGGCTGGCGCCAGGGCTGCAGGTGCCGGCCGTCGTGGCTCAGCTGCGGCTCCTCGTCCGTCGGGCGGAAGCCCACCTGCGGCGTGGCGCGGAAGACGCGCGCATCCTCCGAGAGCGCCAGGCTCAATCGGAAGGGCGCCGGCACGACCTCGCCCTCGACCCACTCGTCGGCCTGCACGACGAGCCGCCCCGTGGTCGCGCGCACCGCTCCCTGCACCGCCACGTCGGGCGGCAGCTGCGTGGCCGGGTACTCGACCACCTGGAAGGAGGCGCCGTGGTCGAGCAGCGTCTCGCCGGGTTGCAGTGCCACCTGCGTGTCGGGCGCCGCCGCGGGCGCGCCGGGCTCGCCGCCGCAGGCCAGGAGCAGCAGGCACAGCAGCGCCGCGCAGGAGGCACGTCGCGCAGGCCACGCACATGGCATGTCCGGCACACCGCACGCCGACGCACCCGACGCACCCCACACACCCCGCGCACCACACGCCGACGCGAACGCGCGGGCCGCCCGATCCCCGAGCGCGCGGGCCGCAGACGCCGCGAGCCCGCGGGCCGCAGTGGCCGCGAGCCCGCGGAGCGGGCGCCGGCGTCGGCAGTGAGGGGCAGGTGGGGACATGGCGCGCGGCGGCTCGGGGCTCGTCAGCTCTCCACCTTTTATCTCAGCGGCAGGCGCGGGACGCGGCGGCAGGGGTCGTCAGCGCCCTGAGCGCCCGCCGGAGGCCGTGGCCTCGCCGGCCCGCCGCGCGTCGGCAGGCTCCTCTTCGGCCGGCGGGGCGCCGAGCGAGACCGCCTCCAGGAAGGAGGCCACCGCCAGGGCCCAGGGGCCCTGCTCGTCGCGCAGCAGATCGCCGTGCCCGCGCCCGGGAGCGAGCGCGGAGACGGCCCAGGGCGCGGCCGCCGCGAGGCGCGCCAGGTCTTCCGGAGGAGCGTAGTCGTCCAGCCCGCCGGTTCCCAGCAGCAGCGGCAGCGGAGGCAGCTCGGAGAGACGCGCGACCATGTCGAGCGCGTCCGCGTCGAGCGCGAGGCGCAGCAGCGCCGTGGCGCGCGTGAGCGCGAGGGCGGGCAGCGCGAGCGCCGACGCGCTGCTGCCGAGGCGACGCTCCACGCGCCGGCGCAGCGCGGTGTCGATGTCCGGATAGAGGCTCTCGAGGATCGCGCCGTCGGGCAGCGGTTCCTGTCCGGCCACGTCGCCCAGCCAGCAGACGGCGGCCGCTGCACCCTGCGAGGTGCCCCACAGGACGAGCGCCGTGCCGGGCCAGGTGGCGCGAGCCCAGGCGACCGCCGCCGCGACGTCCCGGCGCTCGTGCCAGCCGAAGCTCGTGTACTCGCCCTCGCTGGCGCCGTGGGCGCGGGCATCCACGGCCAGGCCGCGATAGCCCTGCGCCGCCAGCCAGGCGAGGCGGTTCGCCTGCCGGCAACCGTCCTTGCCGTGGAAGAGCAGCACCGTGGCGCGCGCCGGCAGCACCGGCTCGACGAGCCAGGCCGCGAGCGTCAAGCCGTCGGAGGTGAGCAGCGTGACGTCGGTCGGCTCGAGCCCGGGCTCGGGCCGCGGCAGGCGGCGCTCGGGCGTGATGAGCACCTCGGCCAGCCAGACGCTGCCCACGACGTAGCTGACGAGCAGCAACGAGACGAGCGCCAGGGCGCGCCGCCGTCTCAAGGCCATCGCCGCCCGCCCGCGGGGCTGCCCGAGGCCGCACTCGCCGGCGGGCGCAGGCGGTAGGTCACGAACTCCAGCCCGCCGGACTCGCCCGCGCGCCGCGCGACCACCTCGTAGTGCAGCTCGATCCAGGCGCGGTCGAAGGGGAAGAGCACATCGCCCGGCAGCAGCGGCTGCGAGGGCACCCAGGTGACGACGAGTTCCACCGGGCGCGGCAGGGGAAGAGCCTCGGTGCCGGCAGGCGCCGCGAGCCGGGAGCCCTTCGGCGTCGCAGAGCGGGAGCCGTCGAGCGTCGAGAGCACCTGCTCGAAGAGCCGGCTGCCACCCAGGATCCACGGCGGCTGCCCGCCCGTCGGCCGCGTGCGCAGCACCCAGGCGCAGGCCGCCGGCAGGCTGTCGAAGGCGCGCACTCCGTCGACGGCGCGACCGTCCGGGCCGGCGTCCGCCGCCAGGCTGGCCGAGACGACGAGGTTGCAGCGCTGCGGCAGCGGCCGGCCGCCGATGGACTCGAAGCTGCGCCGGCCCATGATGATCGTCCCGCCGCGCGTGCAGCGCTTGAAGTGCGCCAGGTCCTCCGGCAGGTGCCAGGGCAGCGCGTTGCCGCGCCCGATGAGCCGCTCGGGCGTCATCGCCACGATGAGCCGGCAGTCGCCGCCGGGGCCGCCGCTGCTGCTGCCGCTGCCCGCCCCGGCCGCGCCGCCCAGGCTCACACCGCCACCTTGAAGGCGATGGCCGGGTGGTGCTGGTAGCCCTCGAGCGTGAAGTCCTCGAACCTGAGCTGCTCGAAGGGCTTGCGGGCGATGCTCAGCCGCGGCAACGGCAGCGGGCGCCGCTCGAGCTGGGCGCGCAGGCCGGGCACGTGGTCGTACTCGGCCATGCTGCCGTCGGCGCGCGCCGTGTAGACGTGCGCATCGACGATGGTGTGCGCGAAGCGGCCGAGCTGCAGCCCCACCTCCTGCGCCAGCATCTGCGTCAGCGTGGCGTAGGCCGCCAGGTTGAAGGGGATGCCCAGCGCCACGTCGCCCGAACGCTGCGTGAGGTGGCAGTTCAGCCGGCCGCCCTGCACATGGAAGGCATAGGTGTAGTGGCAGGGCGGCAGGCGGCTGCTCCAGGCGTTGCCCGGCTCCCAGGCCGTGACGACCATGCGCCGGCTGGACGGGTCGCTGCGCAGCGCGGCGAGCACGAGGCCGATCTGATCGACCTCGCGCACCTGCCAGCGGCCGGCGCCGTCCTTCACGGCGCTCGGGAAGTGCCGCCAGTAGTGCCCGTAGGCCGTCTCGAGCCGGCCCTCGGCATCGGCCCAGGCGTCCCAGATCTTCGTGTGCTGCCGCAGGTTGCGGATGTGGTCCTCGCCCGAGAGGTACCAGAGCAGTTCGCGCAGCACCGACGGCCACTGCATCTTCTTGGTGGTGAGCAGCGGGAAGCCCGCCGCCAGGTCGACCGAGTAGTGCGCCGAGAAGACCGAGAGCGTGTCCACTCCGGTGCGGCTGGGCTTGCGCTCGCCGTGGTCGAGCACGTGGCGGACGAGGTCGAGGTACTCCTGCATCGCGGGGATTGTAGGAGCGCGATGGGGCGAAGTCGCGGGCCGCGTGCCGTCCGCGCGCCCGCCCCGAATCCAGCCGGGTAGGATGGCCCGCTTCCGAGTCCGCCCGATCCAGGGGCCCATGCCGAGACCTGCGCCGACACCTTTCCCGCCCGCCGCGCCCGAGGCCGTGGCCGACTGGCGCTGGCAGCACGTGCATGCGGCTCAGTCACTGGCCGACGTGGAGCGCCTCTTCCCGGGCCGCTTCGACCTCGGCGCCCTCGATCGGCCCGGCATCGCGGCGGCCATCGCGCTCTACGGCATGCGCGCCACGCCCTACTACCTGTCGCTGGCGCGGAGCGCGAGCCCGGCCGACCCGGTCTGGGCGCTGGCCGTGCCGGCGCCGCAGGAGACGACCGTGCTGCCCGAGGAGCGCGAGGACCCGATCGGCGACGAGGCGCCCGAGCTGCGCCCGCTGCCCGCGCTCACGCGGCGCTACCGCGACCGGGTGCTGCTCTACCCGACGCCGACCTGCTCGGTGCACTGCCGGCACTGCTTCAGGAAGCGCATGGTCGGCAACGCCGACTACGCCTTCAGCGACGCGCAGCTCGGGCAGGCCGTGGACTGGATCGCGCGCCAGCCCGAGATCCACGAGGTCATCCTGACGGGCGGCGACCCGCTCACGCTCTCGGACGACAAGCTGCTGAACCTGCTCGCCGCCCTGGACGAGATCGAGCACGTCTGGTCGCTGCGGCTGCACACGCGCATGCCGGTCGTGAATCCCTACCGCATCACGCCGGAACTGGTGTCCGGGCTGCAGCAGCTCTCCAGGCCGGTGCTCGTCGTGACGCACGTGAACCACAGCCAGGAGCTGGCCGAGCCGCTCGTGGCGGCCGTCGCGCGCCTGCGCGGCGGCGGCATCGACGTGCTCAACCAGTCGGTGCTGCTGGCCGGGCTGAACGACACGCCGCTCGTGCAGCGCGAGCTGATCTGGGGGCTGCTGCGCGCCGGCGTCCGGCCCTACGCGCTGCACCACGCCGACCTCGTGCCCGGCACGAGCCACCTGCGCACCACCGTCGCGCAGGGCCAGGCGCTGCTCGCGGCGCTGCGCGGCACGGTGCCAGGCCACGCGCTGCCGCGCTACCTGCTCGACGTGCCGGGCGGTCACGGCAAGGTGCCGCTCGAGCCGCCTTGGGCCCTGCCGGCCGAGGGCGGCGGACTGCGCATCCAGGCGCCCGACGGCAGCACACACCTCTATGGAGCGACGGGCTCGCCCGCACCCTGAGGCACGCGCTCGGCCTGCCGGCCCAGCAGCCGAGTCGGAGGTCCGATCGCGGCTTGTGCCACCCGGATGGCCTTCTTAGACTCCGCCCCGAGTCTGTCGGCGGGGTCCGGGAAAGGGCATTCGCTGGCCGGCTCGGCACCCCGAAGGCCCCCCGCCCCCCGGACCCCGCTCCGCGCGGGCGCGGCCCTGCGGTCGTGCCGTACCTGCTGTTGCCTGCTGCGCGCTGCCTCTCACATCCACCCATCCTTCCCCTTGGTGAGGAGTCGATGAACGCTCCCTCCCTGCTCCTGGCGGGCATGGCCCTCATGGCCGGGCTGCTGCCGACGCCACGAGCGAGCGACGAGGCGCACGGCGACACTGCCGGCCTGCCGCCCGTGCATGGCCTCGACGCGCGCGCGCCGATCGGCGTGCCGCTCGAGATCGACGCCGAAAACTGGTTGCGCGCCCCCGGCGAGGACTGGTTCGCCGCGCGCGCCGAGCAGGAGCCCGGACGCTTCACCTACGTCGAGGAGCTGCTCGACGCCGGCGGCGAGATGGTCGGCGGCTGGAAGGACGCCCAGGGCGAGTTCGCGCTGCGCTACGACGAGGACGAGGAAGAGGTCGCCTACTGGCAGCGCGTCGGCGCCGACCGGCTCACGCGCGGGCGGCGCGACTTCGTGCAGTTCTGCGCCAGCTGCCACGGCTTCGAGGGCGACGGCGCCGGCCGCTCGGGCATGGCGCTGCGCCCGCCGCCGCGCAACTTCCAGCAGCCGATGTTCAAGTTCAGCAAGGTGCCGGGCGACTTCCTGCCCAGCGACGATGCGCTCGTGCGCCTCGTCCAGCGCGGCCTGAACGGCACGCCCATGCTGCCCTGGGCGCTCTCCGACGAGCAGCTGCGCGACATCCTGCAGTACGTCAAGTCGCTCTCGCCCGAGGGGCAGGGCTGGCGCGACGTGTACATCGAGATCCAGGACGTCGTGGAATCGGGCGACGACCCGTGGGCCGGCAAGGAGGCCGAAGGCATCGCGCGCGGCGAAGAGGTCTATCACGGTGTCGCGCGCTGCCACAGCTGCCACCCCGGCTACGTGACGCCGGCGCGCCTGGCCGAGATCAGCGGCACGGCCGGCGAGGGGCGCCCCGACCTGAGCTACCCGGTGGCCAAGGCCACCGACAAGTACACGGTCGGCGGGCACCCCATGCTGCTGCTGCCGCCCGACTTCACCTGGCACGAGGTGCGCTCCGGCACCGAGCTGCGCGACCTGTTCGAGACGATCGGCTCGGGCATCGGCGGCACGGCCATGCCCAAGTGGAAGGACAGCGTGCCGGACGCGGACATCTGGGCCATGGCCCACTACGTGCGGCACCTGATCGACCAGTACAAGGGCAAGACCGAGGCCCGCGCCGCCTTCATGGCCGGGTTGCGCAAGTGACGAGCACGAGCGGAGGAACGAGTGCCGTGAGCCGTGACCAGTCCCACCCGCGCGCGCGTCGCGCCCTGGCCGCGCTGTCCCTGCTGCCGCTGCTCGCGGCGGGCGTCGCCGCGCAGGAGGCCGCCGTGGTCGAACGCTACGGGCCGGGGCCCGCCGCCTCCACCTTCGGCGAGCCCTTCCAGTACCTGTTCTGGCTCATCACGACGCTCGTCAGCGTGAGCTTCGCGATCGTGCTCGTGCTGCTGCTCGTACCGGTGCTGCGCGACCGCGCGCGGCCGGGGCACAAGGCCAGCTACGACCACGGCAGGAGCCTGCACGACAAACGCTTCACGGCCGTGGTGTCGGTCATCGTCTTCGTGGTGCTGGACGCCTGGGTGCTGGTGGTGGCCATGGCCGACCTGCGCGACGGCTACTGGAAGATCCCGCCGCCGGACGCGCCCGGCGTGCTCAAGGTGGAGGTGCTGGCGCAGCAGTGGGCCTGGAACTTCCGCACGCCCGGCGTCGACGGCGAGTTCGGCACGGCGGACGACGTCCTGAGCACCAACCAGCTCACCGTGCCCGAGGGCCGGCCGGTGTCGCTCAACCTGACGAGCAAGGACGTGATCCACGCGCTCTTCCTGCCCGACATGCGCCTCAAGCGCGACGCCAACCCGGGCGCCGTGAACGTGGCCTGGTTCGAGGCCACGCGGGCGGGCGAGTTCGACATCCTGTGCGCGGAGCTGTGCGGCTACGCGCACTACCAGATGCACGGCAAGCTGCACGTGCTCGACCAGGGCGCCTACGACGCCTGGGAACAGGAGGCGAGCCGCCTGGCGGTGGCGGCCTTCGACACCGAAGACACCGAGGCCCACTGGGCCTGGGCCTGGCAGGAGTAGCCGACCGATGAGTGGCGATCACATCCATCCCGAGCCGACGACCTTCCTGCGGAAGCACGTCTTCTCGTTCGACCACAAGGTCATCGCGAAGCAGTTCCTGTGGTTCGGCATGCTCTGGCTGCTCATCGGTGGCGTCATGGCCATGATGATCCGCTGGCAGCTCGCCAACCCGGGGCAGCCGGTGCCCGTGCTCGGCGCGCTGCTCTTCCCGCGCACCGGGGGCGTCATCGACCCGGCGTCCTACAACATGCTGTTCACGATGCACGGGACGATCATGATCTTCCTCGGCCTGACGCCCGTGCTCATCGGTTGCTTCGGCAACTGGTGCATCCCGCTCATGATCGGCGCGCGGGACATGATCTTCCCCACGCTCAACATGCTGTCCTTCTGGACGGTGTTCCTGGGCGGCATGGTCGGCCTGTGGTCGATGTTCGTGCCGCTCGGCGCGAGCGAGGCGGGCTGGACCGGCTACCCGACGCTCTCCACCACCGTCGGCACGCAGGGCACGGGCGAGACGCTGTGGGCGGTCGCCGTGTTCCTCATCGGCGCCAGCTCGATCATGGGCGGCATCAACTACATCACGACGATCATCCGCCTGCGCGCGCCGGGCATGGGCTGGATGGACATGCCGCTCACGGTCTGGGGCCTGTTCTTCACGGCCGTGCTCAACGTGCTGTTCCTGCCGGTCATCGGCTCGGCCATGCTGCTGCTCATCATGGACCGCGTGTTCGGCACGGCCTTCTACGTGCCGGCCTCGCTGCTCACGGGCGGATCGGGCGGCGACCCCATCCTGTACCAGCACCTGTTCTGGATCTTCGGCCACCCCGAGGTCTACATCCTCATCCTGCCGGCCTGGGGCATCGTGGCCGACCTGCTCTCGTTCTTCGCGCGCAAGCCGGCCTTCGGCTACAAGGTGACGGTCGGCGCCATGTTCGCGGTGACGGTGCTCTCGGCGGTGGTCTACGGCCACCACATGTTCACCACGGGCCTCTCGGCGATGCTGGGCGAGAGCTTCATGCTGCTCACCATGATCATCTCGGTGCCGGGCGAGATCCTGTTCTTCAACTGGCTGCACACGCTCTGGAAGGGCAGCCTGCGCCTCACGACGCCGATGCTCTTCGCGATGGGCGTCATCTTCGTCTTCGGCCTCGGCGGCCTCACGGGCCTGTACCTGGCCACGATCTCCACCGACATCTTCCTGCACGACACCTACTTCGTCGTCGGCCACTTCCATCTCACGATGGCGGCCTCGGCGCTCTTCGGGGCCTTCGGCGCGACCTACTTCTTCTTCCCGAAGATGTTCGGCCGCATGCTCGACGAGCGCCTGGGCAAGCTGCACTTCTGGACCACCATCATCCCGCTCACGGTGGTCTTCAGCACCATGTTCGTGAGCGGCTACAGCGGCATGCCGCGGCGCTACTACGACCACACCTCGGCCGACTACCTGAAGCCGCTGCAGCACCTCAACGTGCTCACCTCGGTGGCGGCCTTCGTGCTGGGCGCCAGCCAGCTCATCTTCGCCTGGAACTTCGTGCGCAGCCGCTGGTGGGGCAAGAAGGCGGTCGACAACCCGTGGGAGATCGGCACGCTCGACTGGTCGATGCCCACGCCGGTGCCGCACTACAACTTCAAGGAGATCCCGGTCGTGCACACCGGGCCGCACGAGTTCAGCCACCCGGCCCTCAAGGGCCGTGACTGGATCCCGCAGACCGAGAAGCTGCCGGCCTGACCCCTCAGGGGCCGGGCATCCACCGGCCCCAAGCACCCTGCGCCATGACCGCCACGAGCGCCACCGCCGCCCTGCCCCTGCCGCGCGAGAGCGCCCGCGCCCGCGTCGACGCGACGCTCGGGATGCTGTTCTTCATCGGCAGCTGGTCGATGGCCTTCGGGACGCTGTTCCTGTCGTTCCTCATCCTGCGCGACCGCGTCGGCACCTGGCCGCCGCCGGGCATCGCGCTGCCGAGCTTCCCGCTGGCCAGCCTGGCGACGGCCGTGCTGCTCGGCTCCAGCGTGGCGTTGCACCTGGCCCTGCGCCGTGCGCGCGCCGGCAGGCAGGCCACGGGAGCGGGTACCGGCGCGACGGCCGCTGCCGCGCGGGGCTTCGGCGCGCTCTGGGCCGTGGGCCTCGGCCTCGGCTGCGCCTTCGCGGCGCTGCAGTGGTGGCTGTGGTGGGCGCTGCTCGCGGCCGGCACGCGGCCCGAGGCCGGCCTGTACGAGAGCCTGTTCTTCGGGCTCACCTGGGTCCACGCGGCCCATGTCGCCATCGCGCTGCTCGCCCTGCTCTGGGTGCAGGTCGGCATCGCATGCGGACGATACGGCAGCCAGCGCATCGTCGTGGCGCAGAACAGCGCGCTCTTCTGGCACTTCATGGACGCGGTCTGGGTCCTCCTCTACCTCGGTTTCTTCGTCTTCTAGATCAGGGACAGCGACGGATGAGCATGGCAGCCACCAAGGCGCTCGGTGCCAGCGATGGGCACGATCACGGCCACCACGAGGTCGCCGAAGACAGCCACTTCGGCAAGGCCACGGGCGGCAAGATCGCCATGTGGATCTTCATCGCCCAGGACGGCATGTCCTTCGGCGGCCTGCTGCTGGCCTACGGCCTGCTGCGCATCTTCAGCCCCGACTGGCCGGTGCCGAGCCACGTCCTGGGCATCGGGCTGACGGCGGTCGCCACCTTCATCCTCATCTGCTCGTCGGTCTCCATGGTCATGGCGGTCGAGGCCGCCAAGGCCGCCGACAAGGCCGCCACCGTGCGCTGGCTGATGCTCACCATCCTGGGCGGCCTCTCGTTCCTCGGCATCCAGGCCTACGAGTACACGCACCTGGTCGAGGCCGGCATCACGTTCAGCTCGAGCACCTTCCACGGCGTGGACATCAACGACCGCTTCGGGAGCACCTTCTACGCGGTCACCGGCTTCCACGGCATGCACGTCACCGCCGGCGTGATCTACCTCATCTGCGTCCTGCGCGGCGCCCTGGCCGGCAAGTTCACCACCGGCGGCAACAGCTACAGCCCGGTCGAGATCGTCGGTCTCTTCTGGCACTTCGTGGACCTGGTCTGGATCCTGGTCTTCACCTTCATCTACCTGCTCTGATCGGGCCCCTGCTGCGATGAGCCAGTCCAAGCACACTTCCGGTCACGCCCCGGCGCCTGCCAGCCATGCCCCCGCCTCCTCCGGCCACGCGGAGCCCGGACACGGCGAAGAGCACAGCCACAAGGCCACCTACATCACGATCTTCCTGATCCTCGGCTTCCTCACGGTGGTCGAGGTCTTCGTGCCGCAGGTCTACGCCTCGGCCTACGACCAGCACCTCAAGATGCTGCTGCTGGTCGGCCTGGCGGTGAGCAAGGCCGTGCTGGTCGGCCTCTACTTCATGCACCTCAAGTGGGAGAAGCCCTGGCTGAAGTGGATCGCGCTCATGCCGGTCTACATGGGGATCTTCACCATCATCCTCATGCTCGAGACGGTCTACCGGTGATGAAGCGGCTGCACGCGCTGCGCACGGCCGCCACCGCCGCCGGCGGCGTGCTCGGCCTGGCCGCGCCCGCGCTGGCCTGCCCGTACTGCTCGCTCTCGCAGGGCCTCGACACGCTGGTCTACATCCTGGCGTTCCTGGCCATCCCCTACGCGGTCGTCACCGTCGTCATGTTGTGCATGAAGAAGGTCCTCGCCGGCGAGCAGAGCGCGGGCGAGTGACCGCCGGGCCGAGCCAGCAGGCCCCGGCGCCTCCGGCCCGCCCGCTCACGCTGCTCACGCGGCCCTGGTTCTGGCTGCTGTTCGTCGGCCTGCTGTTCAGCGTGCCGCTCATCAAGGGGCTCGGCGCCGGGTACCCGCAGCCGCTGCCCGGCGTCGAACGGGCGCGCACCGACTTCGAGCTGCCCGACGAGCAGGGGCAGCCGGTGCGCCTGGCCGACCTCGCCGGACACCTCGTCGTGCTGACCGAACTGCCGCTGGCCAACGCGGTGCAGTCCGGGCAGTCGATGGCTGCCTTGCAGGCCCTGCGCAAGCGGCTGCGCGGCCTGGGCAGCGCCGTGGTGTTCGTGAGCCTGGCGCACGGCGCCGATGCCGCCGCGCTCTCGGCGCTGCTCGACGAGTGGACAGCGCGCAAGCCGGTCAACGTGTTCCTGCTCGACGACGGGCGCGCCGTGCTCGAACGCCTGCGCGAGGAGGCCGGCTCGGCCAGCGCCGACTTCCTGCTCTACGACACGCACGGCCGCCTGCGCGGTGTGTACGGCCTTGCGGCCAGCGACCGGCCGATGAGCGCGCAGGGAGAAGCCGCGCGCCAGGCGCTGGACGAGGCCAACCAGACCGAGATCGACCGCCTGGTGCAGGAGGCGGGTCAACTCGCCAACTGGGCCGCGAGCGACCCGTAGGGCCCGGGTCGGTCGACCGCGATGGCCCCCGCCCTCACATGTCGACGTTGTTGATCGCCACGTAGTTCGCTGGCACCACACCCAGCACCTGCACCGACGGGCGCAGGTAGTCGCGCGTCGTGTTGCTCTGGATCACGTGCCGCGCGCCGCCGACGATCGCGACTGCCGGCAGGTTCAGGTTGGGGTTCTTGGAGGCGAAGTGGTTGGCCAGCACGCTCACGTCGTTGGCCGGCGCGATGTCGCCGACGATCACGGCCACCATGTTCCCGAGGCTCAGGTGGTTGCCGGTGATGACGAAGCCGGTGCCGCCGTTGATGCGCACGACGGGCGCATTGCCCGGGTTGTGGAAGTCGTTGCCCTCGATCGTGAGGTTGTTGCTGTCGGAATAGGGCGGCGTGCCGGTCGAGCCGATGTCGATCGTGGCGAGCAGCGCCGTGCCCAGGTTGCGCCCGAAGGTGTTGCCCGCGATGAGGTCGTAGTGCGCGCCGAGCAGGTGCACGATGCGCACGGCCGTCAGCGTGTGGAACGCGTTCTGCGCGATGACCAGGTGGTGGCTCTCCTCGCCGCCGTTGGTGGCCCAGATGGCGGCCTGCACCGGGTCGGTCATGTCGCCCAGCGTGAGGAAGTCGTTGCCGCGGATCTCCGCGTATTCCACGTTCTCGAGCCGGAAGCCGTAGGCCATGTGCGCCAGCCCGCCTGAGTTCTCGAGGCTCTCGGCGGAGGCCACGTTGGACGTGAGGTGCAGGCCGAACACGTGGTGCGCGCGCAGCAGGGTCCAGCCGCGCGCCGGATGGAAGCTGTTGGCGTCCACCCAGAAGCCGGCCTGCTGCCCGAAGCCGTCGGCCGTCAGCTCGATGAAGGCGGGCGTGTTCGCCGCCGCGTCGCCCGCGTCGAAGGTGCACGCACGGATGTGCACGTTCGAGGCGTTGACGCGCACGAGCGCGTGCCCGGCGGCCGGCAGCTGGTCGTGCAGCTCGAGCGCCTCCATGCGGAAGTGGTCGCCCGTCACGTCGAACAGGCCGACGCTCGCGTCACCGCTGCTGTGCAGCACGGCGCCCGGCCCCTGGATGCTGATGTGCGGCACGGCGATCTGCACCGGCGTCGCGAAGCTGTACTCGCCCTGGCCGACCAGGATCGTGCCGCCGTCGGGCAGCGCGGCGATCGCGGCCAGGAACGGCAGCTCGTCGCTGCCCTGGAAGCGCCCCTGGCTGTGCACGCCGTCGCCGATGGTGACGAGCGGGCTGCGCTCGATGAACTTGACGCCGGACTTGGGGTGCGGCGCCAGGAACTGCTGGCCCCTGGCGGCCGGCAGGAGGCACAGCAGGGCTGCGCCCAGGAACAGCACCGACGGGCGGTGCGGCAGGGATCGGAGCGGGAGCACGGGGAGGCAGGCGTCGGGAGGACGCACCGGAGCGGGGAGCCGGGGAGCGCATGCCGGACGGATCGTCTGGTGGCGCTGGCGAAGACTACCCCAGGATGCAGCGCGTGCACGGAAGGGCGCGATCCCGGCCCGCTGGCCGCGCCCATTGATCCGTACACCGCCGGACCGATGATCTCGCGCTGCACCTCCCCGCACTCCCGCCCGCTCTCCCCGCCCTCCCCGCGCTCCCCGCCCGCGCGCTCACCGCCCTGCGCCCTTCCCGCCCCGCGCCGCCTTGCCCTTGCTGATCGCCGCCGAGTCCCGCCTGGAACACCAGGAGATCGTCACGCTCTTCCTGGCGCTCGGCGTGTTGCTGCTCGCGGCGCGGCTGCTCGGCGAGCTGGCCCGCCGCCTGGGCCAGCCCGCCGTGCTGGGCGAGCTGCTGGCCGGCGTGCTGCTCGGCCGGAGCGTGCTCGGACACCTCGCGCCGGAGGCCATGGAGCGGCTGTTCTCCACCGGCGACGTCCCGCTCGTGCTGCACGGGCTGACCACGCTGGGCATCACCCTGTTCCTGCTCGTGGCCGGCATGGAGGTGCAGCTCTCGTCCATCTGGCGCCAGGGGCGCAAGGTGCTCACCGTCGGCCTGCTCGGCATGCTCGTGCCCTTCACCCTGGCCTGGCTCTCGGCGCCGCTCGTCGAGGGGCTGCTCGCGGAGTCCGTCGTCGGCCGCTGGGGCGAGGGCAACGACCAGGTCTTCGCGCTGTTCTTCGGCACCGCGCTCTCCATCACGGCGCTGCCGGTCATCGCGCGGACGCTGATGGACCTCGGGCTCTACCGCACCGACATCGGCATGATCATCGTGGCGGCGGCGACCTTCCAGGACCTCATCGGGTGGATCGTCTTCTCGCTCCTGCTCGGGCTCATCGGCAGCGGCGACCGCGCGTTGCCGATGGGCGCCACGGTGTGGCTCACGCTGGCCTACGTGGCGGCCATGCTCACGCTGGGACGCTGGGCCATCCACCGCGCGCTGCCCTTCGTGCACGCCCACCTGTCATGGCCCGGCGGAGTGCTCGGCCTCTCGACGGCGCTCGCCCTGCTGGCGGCGGCCTTCACCGAGTGGATCGGCGTGCACGCGATCTTCGGCGCCTTCATCCTGGGCGTGGCGCTGGGCGACTCGCACCACCTGCGCGCCCACACCCGCGCCACCATCGACCAGTTCGTGTCGTTCCTCTTCGCGCCCCTGTTCTTCGCGACCGTCGCCCTGCACGTGGACTTCGTCACGCACTTCGATCCCGTGCTGGTGTCCCTGGTGCTGGCCATCGCCACGGCCGGCAAGCTGGCGGGCGTGGTGCTCGCCGGCCGTCTCTGCGGCCTCGGTCGGCGCGAGCGCTGGGCCATCGGCGTCGGCATGAACGCGCGCGGCGCGATGGAGATCATCCTCGGCCTGCTCGCGCGCGAGGCGGGCCTCATCGGCGACCGCCTGTTCGTGGCCCTGGTCGTCATGGCGCTCGTGACGAGCGCGGCTGCCGGGCCGCTCATGCAGCGCATCCTGCGGCGGCGCAAGGCGCGCCGCTGGACCGACCATGTCGGCGCCGGCGCCTTCCTGCCGGAGTTGGCCGCCCGCGACCCTCGCGCCGCCATCACCGAGCTGGCCTCCGTGTGCGGCACGAGCGGCGTCAGTACGCAAGCCGTGGTCGACGCCGTCTTTGCCCGCGAAGCGCTGCAGCCCACCGGCATCGGCGGCGAGATCGCCCTGCCGCATGCGCGCCTGCCGGGGCTCACCGCGCCGCAGATCGCCATCGGCTTCTCGCGCGACGGCATCGATTTCGACAGCGTCGACGGCCGGCCGGCGCGGCTCGTGGCGCTCATCGTGAGCCCGGCCGAGGATCCGGACCTGCTGCTGGAGCTGTACCGGCAGATCGTGGACGCCTTCGGCGACGAGGCCCGACGCGAGTCGGCGCTCGCTGTGCGCAGCTACACCGAGCTGCTGGCGCTGCTGCGCACGGCGACGGAGGGCGGCGCGGCGCGCGGCTGAGGTTCGGCCGGGGTGCTGATGCGGTGCGTCCGGCACCCCGTCCGGAGGAAGTACGCCTGCAAGAATGCGGGGCGGAGTAAGGATGGCCGTCGGGAGCGGGAAGAGTCCTTCCGGGCGCACACCCGGAGAGCCCTTTCCCTTCGAGAGCGCTCGGGATCGAGGCGCGGCCCACCCGGCAAGCCGGCAGGCTGCTAGCCTGGGGCCACGAAGGCCCGATCCCAGGCGTGGAGAGTCCCATGATTCCAGCCCGCGAAAGGCTCCTGCTGGCCGCCCTCGTCGCGCTCACCCTCGCGCCCGTCACGCGCAGCCAGGCTGTGCACATCGTGGCCGGCGACGGCAGCGGCGACTACACCCAGCTCCAGGCCGCGGTGAACGCCGCGGCGAACGAGGACATCATCCTGGTGCGCCCGTACGTCACCCCCTACGACCCGACGGTCATCGACGGCCGCAGCCTGGCCATCGTGGGCGAGAGCGCCAGCCGACCGAAGCTCGACGAGCTCGCCATCCGTCACCTGGCCGCCGGCCAGGCCGTCACCTTGCGCGCGCTCGACATCGAGGGCAGCGCGACGTCGGACGGTTTCGGGAGCTTCATCCTCCACGACGGGCTGATCCTGCTCGACAACACCGGTTGCGTGTGGCTCGAGGACGTCCTGCTGGCGGGCGACACGGGCTTCTCGAACTGGGGCGACCTCGGCTTCGGCCGCACGGGACTCGTGGCGGGCGGCAACGACTGCGTGGTCATCGTCGAGAGCCAGGTGCGCGGCGGCAACGGCGGACTCAGCACGGGTGCGTCGCCCTATCCGGGCGGCCTGGCGGCCCGCCTCGTGGACACGCAGCTCGCCGTCTACGGCTCGACGATCGCGGGCGGCGACGGCCACGCTGGCCTGTACTATCCGCAGCAGTGGGGTGCTCGAGGCGGCAACGCGCTCGACGGCACGCTCTCGGCGGTGTTCGCGAGCGGCTCGCTCATCGACGGCGGCGAGACGGGCGCAGGCCACCAGCCGTCCCCGGACCCCACGGCCTCGGGGCTGGTGATCGACGGATCCGCCGTGCGCGTCGTGGACGCGACGATCCAGCCCGGCGGGGGTGATGCCCTGCAGACGGGCGCGCCGATCGTGGCGCTCGGTGCGCCGAGCGTGGTCGTCGACCTGGTCGACGTGCACCGCAGCCTCAGGGCGCCTGCCACCGTGCGTGAAGGAAACGTGGGCCAGATGACGTACGCGGGCCAGCCGGGCGACGTGGTCCTGTTGCAGGCGTCGTTCAGCGCGGACTTCGTGCCGTACTACGCCGGGCTGAAGGGCGTGGCGCACTTCGGCGGCGTGGTGGCCGGCGTCGTGCTTGGTGTCGCCGGGCCGAGCGGCGCGTTCTTCAAGAACTTCGTCTGCCAACAGCTGCCCGTGGGCGTCGAGGGCTGGCGGGTCTTCGCCCAGCCGGTGATCCTCGCATCAGGCGGCGCGCTGCGCCTGGGCGGACCGTCCACCTGCGTGCTGCTCGACGCCACCATCCCGCTGCCCTGAGCGCGTCGAGCGGCACGACGAAGGCCCCGAAGGCGCCTCCGCGCCACCGTCCCACGCGCCAGCGAGCGGCACCCGCAAGGGCTCGGGCGCCCCGTCACACGCACCACTGTTCCGGCGGCCGCGCTACGCAGCAACCAGAATCGCACCGGAGGCAGATGAGGCGGGGTTCGTAGCTCGGGGTCGCACTCTTGCCGGAATTGCAGCACCGGTGTAGCGTCGCTGGTTGGAGAACGGGCCGCCAGGACGGCTGAGCTGCATCGTGCTCGTCATCTGCCACGAGCAGGAGCACCTCGAGGTCTTCGGGGCCACACTCGTTCCGCTCGGCCGGGAGAACGTATCCATGGGGCGCCCGTCGCATGCTGCAGTCGTGCACTTCTTGTCGATCCTCGTGCTTGGCTCCGTGCCCGCC
>Ga0315912_10001271_pt1 | contig 32139 bp, 26 predicted proteins | sample VfabasoilMG_FD_204469 | JGI IMG/M metagenome (GOLD analysis project Ga0315912, IMG submission 204469) | Garden soil microbial communities collected in Santa Monica, California, United States - V. faba soil | ecosystem: Environmental > Terrestrial > Soil > Garden | place: USA: California...
TCCCACCTCGAAGACCGCCGCTTCCCAGCGTGCCTTCAACCTCCCCGCGCCCGCTGCCGCTCCCCGAGCTCGCAGTCGCGATTGCTCCGCCACCCCGCTCTTATGCCTGGTACGTTGGGCGGACCAATCAAGACGAAAGGGCCGAGGACGGGGTGACGGCGGGACGGGGCCAGGTGGGCTATCATTCGTGGATGGTCAGGATGATCGTTGCGGCGGTGGGCGCAATGCTTGCGGCAGTGTTCTCGGGCTGCTTGCCAGACGGCCCACCGCGCGGGCCGACCTGCTGCTCTTGCCTCAGCATCGACTACTCGACCGGTTGCTTGAAGTCCGGAAAGGTGGAGGAACCCACGGGGTTCGAGGACTGCGAAACGGCCTGCACGGAGGCAGGCTACAGGGGCTGCGGGGAAACCTCGTCGGAGGAGTGCGGGGCTAGCCAGGTCGCCGACCCGTCCGATGCACGAGCGGCGTTCCAAGCGATCTGCAGGGATGGGGCGGCTCCGATTTGCACTTGGCCTTCCATAAACGGCGAACTGATCTCGCAAAGCGGTTCATGCATTTGGGATGGCACTCTCCAGACCTGCCTGCTGAACGGCACCCTCCACCTCTTCGACAACGGCTGTATCGCCTCCGCGCCCCTCGAAAGCGAGGGCTCGTTTCGAGCGTCATGCACCACCGCACAAGACTCCCAGTCCAGCAACGCTCTGGTAGAAAGCTACTCCTACGAGGGCACTCTCGTCGATGATGTCCTCACCACGCGTCGGGTCTTCGAGCAACACGCCCTCGTGAACGGCCAGGTCGTCGATCCGTGCAGCTCGATCCGGGACTTCGTCCTCACGGACCCCACCTGCACCTAGGGCAGTCGCGAGCGACCCGCCCAACTCCGGTTTGCAGCAGACGCCTTCCTCGCGCGCGAGCGCCGCCTTCGAGATTGACCCTGTTCGCGAGCCCAACCTTGCGACGGTTACACTCACCGTCGATGGTTTTCCGAGGAGCCTGGGCCCGCCGGTTCGGGTCGCCTTTGTCTCGGACTGAATCTTGTTCGCGCCCTCGAGCGTCACCGAGTCGAGGGAGAGCAGGCGGCGCCCTTTCGAATCGCTTGCTCCATGTCGGCGAGCGATCGCTTCTGGCCGCGGTAACCGGTGCAACCGAGGAGCGCCGTCGCCGCGTCACTCCGTGTCGCTTCGACCGGCCGGAGTGAAAAAGCGTCGCCCATGGACTCGACGGCGAACTTTGGGCCGGGCCGCCTGGTCTTCATCTTACTTCATGTCTTGCCGCATCGTGGAGCGGCCGACAAGGTTGCGCGCTGCCCGCCGCGCTCCTTCAGTTGCAGGTCGCGACGGCGCAGCCGGAAGGTTCGTCCGCGCCGTCAGCGCAGGTCGTCACGCCGTTGCATACCGAAAACTCCGTGATCTCGATGCCGTTGCAAGTGAGGGCGACCTCGCAATCGGGGAGCTCGTCGGAGCCGTCGCTGCAGTCGTCGACGCCGTCGCAGACGAAGGAATAGTCGATGAACGTGTCGACGTTGCGGCACTTGTAGCCGCCGATTAACACACAGTCGAGCTCGTCTTCCCCGCCGGTGCAGTCCACAAAGCCATTGCATTTGACGTACGACTCGAGGACGACGCCGTCATCACAGGTGAAGGGTTCGATGCCGATACACTGGGTGAAGCAACGAGCCACGCTGCCCTCGTAGGCGCAGTAGAAGTCCGCGACCTCGCCGCAGGGCGCTTCCCTCAAGCACTCGGTTTCGCAGACCTCCGCGGCGTCGCCATAGTTTGCGCACTCGAAGCGCCCCGCACCGAGCACGTCGCATTCGCGAAGCCGCGACACGAGCGTGCCGCAGTAGCCGGTCGCACTACCGCCGCCGCCGTCGTCGTCGTCGTCCGCCCCGTCGGACCCTCCGCAGGCGAGAACGGCGAACCCGCCCGCCACCAAGATGATGAGACCCTTCATCGTCGCTTCCTTTTGCCCGGGTTGCTGCCCCCCGGCCGATACTAGCCCGACACTCCCGTTGGGCGCACAAGGTTTACCTTCACGCGGGGTTCGCTCCGGATCTTCTCTTGGTTCGAGCGAAACGCGAGCGCGAGGTACGATACAGCATGCCAAGCGTTGTCGAGGCTGCCGTAGGCACGTACATCCGCGCGGTGAGCGAGCGCGATCCGGGGGCGCGGGCACTCCTCCTCGAGTCCTGCTTCGCCGATGACGTTCGCATCATCGCGCGCAGCCGAGAGATCCGCGGGCGAGCTGCCGTCGCCGACGAGATCGCGAGGGCACTTGCAGATCCGCAGGTCCTCGCCATCCGAGTCATCAGCGCGATTGACGCGGGGGCCACTACGTTTCGATTTCGGTCGGTGATCGAACGTCGTGACGGGACGCAGCTCGAGTTTTTCGACGCCGGCCAAGTGGACGCCACCGGCCGCATTTCGCTCATCCTCACCTTTGCGGGGGCTCTCGAGTCCCTCGTCAGTGATACGGTCTAGCCGGCGCTCACCTCGGAGGTTTTCATGAAGCGAGTCACCGGCATCGGCGGCATTTTCTTCAAAGCCAAAGACGCTTCGGTACTGCAGGCTTGGTACAAGCGGCATCTCGGTATCGATGTCCAACCCTGGGGCGGTGCGGCGTTTACGTGGACGGACGCTGAAGGCAAACCTGCTGCCGGAACGACGATCTGGTCCATCAGTTCGGCGCAGAGTGATCAGTTCGCGCCCAGCACTGCGCCCTTCATGATCAATTACCGGGTCGAGGACCTTCTCGCTCTGGTCAAGGTGCTGCGCGAGGAAGGCTGCAACGTGCTCGAAAAGATCGACGATTCCGAGTACGGGAAGTTTGCCTGGGTCATCGACCCCGAAGGCAACAAAGTAGAGCTCTGGCAACCGCCAGCGGGTCAATGACCCCGACCCTGGCGACCGTTCATCTCGTGTGTGGCTTCCTTGGGGTCGGGAAGACCACGTTTGCGGTCACGTTGGCGCAAGAACTCGGCGCGGTCCGATTTTCAGTCGACGAACTCTACCTCCGACTTTTTGCCGAAGGCCCGACGTACGACTTGGATCAGAGAGCCCTCGATCGCTTGTTTGCTGCCCTCGAGGATCTTTGGCCCCAGGTGGCCCGAGCTGGGCCCGACGTGGTGCTCGATTTCGGATTCTGGAGTCGAGCGCTTCGCGATCACGTTCGGCAACATGCGCAATCGCTCGGGTTGGCATGGCGGCTTCACTGGGTGCGTTGCCCGGACGAGGTCGCGCTTCGTCGGTGCCTGAAGCGAAACGGTAGCCCCGGTGCTTTCCTGATTTCGGAGGAAGGTTACTGGGAACTGAAGACACGCTTCGAGTGCCCTGCCGCGGACGAAGTTTTCGAGATTGTCGAGACGGCTCAGAATCGTTAAGACCGAGATCAGTTCCGAAGCCCTCGCCCCTTGCGCGTGACGCGCGCGAGCGCCGTGTTGGGGCTCGTTTCGAGCGCACCGGCGTCGTTCTCGCCCGCTGCGAGACGGTGACTGCCGGCATAGCCGATCATCGCGGCGTTGTCGGTGCAGGCGCGGAAGGGTGGGACCACCAACGTGAGCCCGTGCGCCTCGCAGCGTGCCTTGGCGCGTTCGCGAAGTTCGCGATTGGCGGCGACACCGCCCGCGAGCACCAGCGACGTCACGCCTTCGCGCGTGGCCGCGTCGACGGCCTTGCCGACCAGCGTGTCGACCACGCGCCGCTGGAAAGCAGCGCAGAGATCCCGGAGTGTCTGGTCGTCGCCGGGAAGGCCGTTTTTTTCGACCCAGCGCATCACGTCCGTCTTCAAGCCCGAGAAGCTGAACTCAAGCGAACCCTTGCGCCGCATCGGCCAGATCAGATCGATCGCCTCGGGATTGCCCTCTTTCGCCAGGCGGTCGATGACCGGACCGCCGGGGTAGCCGAGGCCGATCAGTTTCGCGACCTTGTCGAACGCCTCGCCCGCGGCGTCGTCGCGGGTGGCGCCGAGTTCGCGGATCCGTGAGAGTTCCGGCCCGTCCACGCGGTAGAGCGCGGTGTGGCCGCCCGAGGCGAGCAGCGCGACGAACGGGTACGCCGGCGCCGGGGGCCCTGCCACGTCGGGGAAGCGCAGGAACACCGAGAGGAGGTGGCCGACCAGGTGGTCGACGCCGACCAGCGGGAGATCTCGCGACCAGGCGAGGCCCCGTGCGGCCTGAACGCCGACGAGGAGCGCACCCGTGAGGCCCGGGCGGCAGGTGACCGCAATGCCCGCGACGTCGGCGAGCGAAACTTTCGCGCGCGTGAGCGCCTCCAGCACGACCGGGCGCACGTTCTTCAGGTGGTCGCGGGACGCGAGCTCCGGCACGACGCCGCCATACGGCGCGTGGACCTTCACCTGACTCTGGACGACGTCGCTCAGCACCGTGCCGTCGGCGTGCACCACGGCCGCGCCGGTTTCGTCGCACGATGTTTCGAGGCCGAGGACGAGCATGGGATCTACGCGGAGCGAGCGACCATGGTTTCGGAAACGGTGTCGGTCAAGCCTTTCGCAGCCTTTTTTCACTGCTAGGCTCCTCTCGTGCACCGCCGCCAGGCACTCGGCCTCCTCGCTGCGTCCGGGCTACTTGCGAGCGGCGCGTGCCGGCGCAAAGAAATGAGCACGATGCCCGCCGACACGTCGAAACCGAAATCCACGATGCCCACCATCTTCGTCGCGCACGGCGCGCCGATCCTGATGGACGACGCGGGTTGGGTGGGGGAACTCCGGAGCTGGGCCTCGGCGATGCCGCGGCCGAGCGCGGTGCTGATGATCTCGGCGCACTGGGAAAAGCGACCGGTGACCTTGGGCGCGACGAAGCCCGTGCCGCTTTACTACGATTTCTACGGCTTCCCCGAGAAGTACTATCAGGTCGAGTACCCCGCGCCCGGCGCACCGGCGCTCGCCGCGAAAGTGGAGGCGCTGCTCGCCGAGCGCACGATCGAGGTCGCGCACAAGCCGGAGCGCGGGCTCGATCACGGTGCTTACGTTCCGATGCTCTGCATGTACCCGGAGGCGAACGTTCCGGTGCTTCAGCTCTCCCTGCCGTCGCTCGCTCCGGCGGAGCTCTTCTCGCTCGGTCGCGCGCTCGCGCCGCTCCGCGACGAAGGCGTGCTGATCGTGGGTAGCGGGTTTCTCACGCACAACATGCGCTTTGCGTTTCGCGCCGGGACGCCGGCCTGGGCGACCGAGTTCGACCTTTGGGCCAAAGAGACGCTGGAGAAGCGCGACACGGACTCCTTGCTCGACTTCATGGCCCGCGGCCCCGCGGCCACGATGGCGCTGCCGACGACGGAGCACTTCGTGCCCGTCATCGTCGCGGCGGGCGCCGCAGCGGAAGGCGCCCCGGTGACGTTCCCGATCACCGGCTTCTGGACGCCCGGGGGCGGCGCCTTCACGCGGCGCTCCGTCCAATTCGGCTAGAGCTCGAGGCGGTCTCGGTCGTGGATGCTCGGTCAGAACGAGCAGCCCGACGACTGACGCTTCATGTAGAAGAGCGCGAACCCGGGCTTGCGCTCGGGGCCGGCACTCGGCGGTGGATCGGGAGCGGGCTTGAGCAGGCGGAGCTCGATGTTGTCGTTCTTCAAGAACGAAAGCACGGCGAGCATCGTGCCCTGGCACGTCGAATCGACCCAGGCGAAGAGGTCGTGGTCGTGACCCTCGCCGAACTCGGCTTGCGAGAGAGCGTCGTTTTGCAGCGGGGGGATGGCGCGGAGTGACGCGGTGTCGAAGAGCGGGCGCCCCTTGTCGCTGCAGAACCCTGTCTCCGCGTCATTCGACGCCAGCGTGCCGGGGCGCTCGGCGAGCGACGAGGTGTCGATCCGGAGCTTCATGCCGAGGTCCGGTGGGGCGCCGGTCGGGACGAAGCCCTCCTGGAAGCCGGGCGTTCCGACCAGTGAGCCGCAGTAGGCTGCCGGTGGCTCGGTATCGAAGCGCTCGAGCGACTGGCAGCCGAGGAGCGCCACCGTGACACCGGCGATGGCGAGGCTCAGGGCTTGGTGCCGAGCAGCTTCCACGCCGCTTCTCTAACACGGGGCTCCGGGTCGTGCCTGCCCTGTTGCTCGAGGTGCGGTCGCGCAGCGCGTTCGTCGATGGCGTGGAGCGCGCGGGCAGCGGCTTCCCGCACGAGCGCGTACTCGTCCTTCGAAAGCGCGCGGATCAGCGCGACGAGGACCGGTTCCGGCGCGCCCCGGCCCGCGCGACCGAGCGCGTCAGTGATCGACACGCGAAGGCCCCAATCGGGCTCGACCGCCAGGCGCGCGGCGACGGCGGTGAGCAGGCGGGTATCGGACGGATTCAGGGCGGACAATGCCGCCCGCCGGACGGTCGGCTCCGCATCGTTCACCGCGCCGAGCAGAGCATCACGGGCTTCGGGTTCGGATCGCCGTCCGAGGAACTCGACGGCGGTCACCCGTACCGGTGCGTACGGATGGCGGATCAGCGCACCGAGAACGGGGACCAGTGCGGTGGCGACTGGAGCGAGCGCCTGGTCGACCCGCGCGCGCTCGCTTGCCGGAGCGTCGCCGACCAGGGCCGGGAGCGGGGTGGCGCCGGGGGACAGCCCCAGTGCTTCGACGACGGCGCGCGCTCGCTCGGGTGAGCTCAACGCGAGCGCCGTGCTGGCGCGGGCCAGCATCGGGGCGAGCGCCTCGAGCGCGTCCACACGGTCCTTGGCCGTGTAGGGCCCCGGTCGCAACGCCTGGAGCACGGAGACGAGATCGACCCGGCTTTCGGGTGGGGGCAGCGGATCCTTCGGCGCGCGGTAGCTCTTCGTCGTGAAGGCCACCGCCGCCAGCGCCGCCACCGCACGAACGTCGGCGTCACCGTCGATCAACGCTTCCGCAACGGCATCGGCGGCCTCCGGGGCGCGGAGTTCCGCGAGGGCCAGGATCGCGTTCGATCGCAGCGTGCGGTCGGGTGCACGAGCGAGTTCGGCGAGTACTTCGTTTTCGCCGCGACCACCGAGCATGGCGATCGCGCGGGCGGCGGCAGCTCGCGCCACGTTCCCGCTATCGCCCGAGCGAGCCATGCGCGTGAGCAGCGGCAGCGCGCTCGCGTCCCGGAGCACGCCCAGGCCGAGCGCTCCGAGTGCTCGCAGGCTCGGCGCGTCCGTCTCGAGCAGGGCGACCAAGAGCGGCCGCGCCTTCGGCGAGCCCAGGCGTGCGACCGCCCATGCCGCCGCCAGGGTCACCGGATCGGAGTAGTCGGAGCGGAGCCGATCGTCCGGGGCCAACAGGGCCTTGAAGCGCGGGAGCAGCGCTGGATCCTTCAGCGAGCCCGCCGCGATCACGGCGCGGGTACGAAGGTCGGATTCGGCGTTGCCGCTCGCGTAGGCGAGAAGAGCGGGGCCTGCTGCCCGGCTACCGACGTGCGACAACAGCGTGATCGCCACCTGTTGCTGCGTGGCTCGATCGTCGCCGAGCGCGTCGAGCAAGGGTTTCACCGCGCGCTCACCCAGGCGCTCGAGTGCGTCGCGCGCCTGGGCCGCGTCCGCCGGTGAGCCGGTGCGGGCTCGATGAACCAGAGGGTACGCGAGCGCGCCGTAGATCTCGACCAGGAGTCGCCGGTAGATCGGCCGGTCGGGATTGCCGAGCGCGAGCGGGAGGATCTCTTTCTCGAGCGCTTCGAGCGTGCCGCGTCCGAGGTTCAGCTGGATCGCGAGGCGTGCCGAGCGCGAGACCAGTTCTTCGTCGGACGCCGCCCGGATCACCCGCCGGAGCAGTTGATCGGCCTCGTCGAACTTTTCCATTTCGAGCAAGAGTTCGGCGAGCTCGAGGTAAACGGGGAACGCGCGGTCGTTCTTGATGATCGCCTGGCGAAACTCGAGGACCGCTTTGTCCGGCTGCTGCCGCCTCCGGTACATGCGGCCGAGCTTCGCGTGCCCCTCGGCGTCGTCCGGTCCGAGTTCCACCGCTCGCGCCGCGTAGCGGAGGGCGTCGTCGTCGCGGTAGAGCTCCGCGGCGTACTCCGCCATCCGCTGGTGGTACTCGCGCGAGCGCTTCGGCTCGAGCGCGACCAGGCGTTCGAGTACCTCGATCGCCTCCGCGAGCTTTCGTTCGAGCACCAGCACGCGCTCCAGCCGCTCGAGTGACTCTTGGTCCCCCGGTGCGAGTTCGACCAGTCTGCGCAACGTCCGCTCCGCGCTGGCGTGACGGCGCAGGCGGATTTCGGCCTCGGCCAGCAGGCGGCCCGCCTCGAGATCGGGCGGGTTTTGCTCGAAACGCCTCGAGAGGCCGACCATGCGCTGCGAAAGCTGGCCGCGGAGGCCCCACAGCGTGACCACGTGCTGGCGAGCTTCGCGCGCGAGATCAGGCCTGCCCGCGCTTTCGCGCAGGAGCTTTTCCCACAAGGCGAGCGCTTGATCGTGAAAGCCCCGGCGGGCTTCGGTGCTGGCGGCGCCCCCGGCACGCTCCAACCCGAGCGCGTAGGCCCGTTCGGCGCGCGAGCCGCCCGCCTCGAGCTTGGCCGCTTCTGCCAGCGCCTCCAGCGCTTCCTTGGTGAGATCGTGCTCGAGCAGTACGTCGCCGAGCGTGAGCAGGGCGCGGACGCGGTCGGTGCCGACCAGACGGATCCGCTGCCACGTCGTACGCGCCTTCGCCTTGTCGCCGGCTGCGTAGTAGCGCGTTCCGAGTTCGACCAGGTGCTCGGGGTCGTGACTGCCGGATGCCGCCAGCCGCTCGAGGAGCGCGACGCTGCGATCCTTCTCGCCGATGCGCTGGTAATACTCGACGAGCGCCGAGAGCACGTCCTCGTCGGTTCCGGCCCGCGCCTCCAAGCGACCGAGCTCGGCCAGCGCGCGCGCTCGGTCACCCCTTTCGAGCAGCGCGCCGACCAGTCGGAACACGTATTCGGGGTTGCGCGGCGCCGCTCGGATCAAGGATTCGTATTCGTTGATCGCTTGCTCGAGCGAGCCCTGAGCTTCGAGCAAGCTCACCACCTTGAGGCGGGTGGCCACGTCGCCCGGTTCGAGCCCGAGCACGCGCCGGTGCGCGGCGAGCGCTTTGTCGATGCGGCCCTGCTCCTCGTAGAGCAGGGCCAGCAGCCGCAGCTCTTCTGCGTTTCTCCCGCCTGCTTTTTCGAGCCGGGCCACCAGTTCGGGCAGCCGATCATCGGCGCGGTACACCTCCGTCAGCGCAGCGAGCACCTCGCGCCGCACGCCCGCGGAGGCGCCGGCAACGGAGAGCGCCCGTTCGAGTTCGACCAGCGCTTCACGCCGTTGGCCCGCGCGCGCCAGGGCGAGGCCGAGATCACGCAGGGCCGGCGCGAGCACGCGGTTGTCACCCGCCGCGGCCGTCGCCACTTTGCGGAGCTCTTCCACCGCTGCAGCGTGCTGGCCGCGCGCCAAGAGATCGCGCCCCAGCTCGCCGCGCACGAAGAATGAGCCACCCGCGCGCTTGACGAGCTCCTCGTGGTAGCGCGACGCGGCCGCGGTGTCGCCGAGGTCCAGCGAGAGGCTGCGGAGCGATCGCAGGATCTGCTCCCGCTCGGCGTCGTCCTTCGTCCGGGCAAGGGCCTGATCGAAGTGCTCACGCGCACCGTGGCGATCGCCGCGGCGCTCGAGCAGGCGCGCGATGGCGAGCTCGGCAGCCGGGTTCTTCGGCCGCTCGCTGCTCGCGCGTGCGTAGCGCTCCAGTGCCTGCTCGAGTCGCCCCTCCAGCTGGTCGAGGCCCGCGAGTGCGACCAGGGCGGCGTACCGCTCGTCGGTGCTTGCGCCGACGCGCTTCTCGAGCTCCGCACGGAGGGCGTCGAGGTTGCCGTCGCGTGCGCGGTAGAGCTCAGCCAGACGTTCGAGCGGGAATTCGGCCCCGGGCTGCGCGAGCACGGCGCCGAGGTAGCGCGCCATCAACGCTTCGCGCGCCGGCCCGCGCTCGGGCGTGGTCGGCTTCGCGCTGACGGGCGCACCGGGGTCCTTGGGCTTCGGCGGTGTGGCACGCGGCGGCGCGGGCGTTCGGCCCGCCGCGGCGGGTGCACGGCCGGTCGCGGCCGGCTTGGGCTTCTTGCTGCGCCCTTCGGGATTGAATTGCGCGTGGGCCGTCGCCGACCCGGCGAGCACCAGGGCGGCAAGCAGCCCGACGCGGCGTCCGATCACGACCCTATTGTCCGAACCCCGAGCAAGCGTCTGCGCAGTTCTCGCCCAGGCACAGCGCCGCCGAGATGGCCGTCAGCGCGAGCCCCGCGTCGCCGCCGAAGCACGCGACCCAGCACTCGATCGCTTCATTTCCCTCGAGCCCCGGGCAAGCACCGAGTCCGCAGAAGACGCCGTTCACGCACGCCGGATTACCGAAGCACTCTTGAGCTGCCGGGCAGGTCGTCGTCAAGCAATCGAGGCACGCGCCGGGTGAGCCGGCCGTGCCGCCGACGCCACTGGTTCCGCCCTTGCCGCCCTTGCCGCCGGCGCCTCCGGTTGCACCACCGACTCCGCCCTTGCCGCCGACCGCACCGCCGACGCCGCCCATTGCGCCGACGCCGCCCAGCGCGCCGACGCCGCCCATTGCGCCGACGCCGCCCAGCGCGCCGACGCCGCCCAGCGCGCCGACGCCGCCGGTCGGGACGCCGCCCGAGGCGCCGACCCCGCCATTGCTGCCGCCGACACCCACGCCGCCCACACCCACACCGCCGAAGCCGCCGTCGGTACCGCCGACGCCGTTACCGCCGACGCCGTTACCGCCGACGCCGTTACCGCCGACGCCGTTGCCGCCGACGCCGTTGCCGCCCACGCTGCTGCCGCCCGTCGCGCCGTCACCACCGGCACCGTCGCCGCCTGAGCCGTCGCCGCCTGAGCCCTTGCCGCCCGAGCCCTTGCCACCCTTGCCACCGGTCGACTCGTCGCCGGCCATACCCCCGTCGAAGTACTCGGAGCGGCCGCCACAGGCTGCCATCGCACTGAAAGCCACCGAGACCAGCACCGCCCAACGCATCAGTACTTTCGTAGCACGAAGGAAGGGTGTCGTCCCACGCGGCCGTTCGCGCCTAGGCCAGCTTTGATGTAGTACGGGGCGGCATGAGTGGCTTCGAGGAGCCTCGGAACGAGCCGAACGCTCCCCAGGAGCCGCCCCCTGCTGCCCCCGATGGGTCACCCGGCGCCGCCACGCCCGAGGTGAAGGACGACGGCGTAGCGACCGCAGCGCCGCCCGAAGGTCCAGCGGGTGACAAGACTGACGCGGCAACGGACGCGGCCGCCCCCGCCGTCGCACTGCCGGCACCCGCGCCCGTCGACACCGTGGCGCGTGACCGCTTGCTCACCCAGGCGTCACGGATCGTTCTCCTCTTCACCATGCTCGGCGGTGCATTCGCGGCGTGGACGCAGATCGCCTTTCGCACGCCGTGGCTCGACGCTTTCTTGCTCGAGAACACGCTCGAGCCCGGACAGCGCGGCCGGCTCCTCCGCATCCTCGGGCTCGGCATCATCGCCGGTGCCCTGGCCGGGGTCGGCGCCGTCGCGTGGGAACGCCGGCGCGGGCGGACGCTCGACTTGCTCGAACGCTGGGCCTGGTTCCTTTCGCCACTCGTCCTCTTGCCGTTCGTCCCTCCGCTCTTTCGCGCCAAGGTCTGGGTCAGCCGCTACGAAGCGCTGCTCCCGCCACTCGTGCTGCTGCTGCTCTTCTTCGAGCGCCTGCTCGGCCGCTCGCTCGCCAACGTGCCGTCGGGCGTGCGCGTTTGGTTCAAGGAAGCCCTCTCGCAGGTTCCGCCGGTGGTCCGCCGTCACGGCCCTCTCGCCACCGTGATCATCGCCGGCGCCCTCTACGCCACCTTCTTCATCTTCTTCACGCTGCGCTGGCACTACAAGCTTCGCACCGGCAACTACGATCTCTCGATCAACAACAACCTGATGTTCGGCGGGCTGCACGGGCATTTCCTCGAAAGCCCAGTGGTCTTCCCCAAGGACCCGCCGAAGTACCTGGCGAACCACGCGAAATTCGGCGCCTACCTGTTTTTGCCGATCTACGCGCTGGTGCCGCGGCCCGAGACATTGCTCGTCATCCAAGCCCTGTTCATCGGCTTCGGCGCGCTCCCGTTCTTCGCCTTCGTCCGCCGGCACCTGCCGGATTGGATCGCCGCCGTGCTCTGCCTCGTTTACCTCTCGTACTACCCGCTGCACGGGGCGAGCTTTTCCGAGTTCCAGGCGCTGCCGGTAGCCGCGTTTTTCGTCTTCTCGTCGGTGTGGGCGGTGGATTCCAAGCGTTATCGCCTGCTCGCGTTCACCGTCCTGGTCGCGCTCTTGATGCGCGAGGACGTGGCGATCGGCATCATCGTGCTCGGCGGCTTTCTCCTGCTCACCGGCTACCGGCCGCTCCCGGGGCTCGTGATGGTGTGCGTGGCCACCACCTACTTCTGTTTCCTTCGCTTCTACGTGATGGAACAGGCCGGCAGTTGGTGGTTCCCCAACATGTACAAGGATCTTTGGGCGGACGGCGAGAAGGGGTTCCGCAGCGTGATCAAGACGATGCTCACGAACCCCCTGTTCGTTCTGAACAAGGTGATCGTCGAGAAGAAAATCCTGTACCTCTTGCACCTGCTCGTCCCGCTGGTGTTCCTCCCGGTTCGGCGCTGGTACCTGTGGGCGGCCCTCGTGCCGGGTGCGTTCCTCACGCTTCTGGTCACGAACTACGACCCACCCGTCACGTTTTCGTTTCACTACGTGATGCACTGGGCGCCCTACCTCTTCATGGCGGCGGCGATGGCCCTCGTTGCCATGCGGGCGACGGGCGGTGACGGCGTCGTCCGTTCGCACGCCGCGCTCGGCGCCGTCGTCGCCGCGACCATCGTTCTCTGCTTCAACTACGGGGCTTTCCCTCGGCGCGAGGGCAGCTTCAAGGCCGGTTTCAACCGCATCGAGTTCACGTTCACCGAGGCCGAGAACGATCGCTACGAGCAGCTGCTCGAGCTGATGAAGGACGTGCCGCTCGACGCACCGCTGGCGGCGACCGAGAAGGTGGGGCCGCACTATTCGTCGCGCGTCGTGTTCTTCTCGATGCGGAACGGTCCCCAGACGGCGGAGTACATCGTCGGCTCCGCTCGCGAGCTCAAGCTGTCGAAGACGCGACCCACGCTGAAGGAGGCGCTCGAGTCGGGGCGCTACGGCGTGCTGAAGCGCATCGGTGATTTCGCGCTGATGAAGCGGGGCCATTCGACCGAAGGCAACGCGCAGTTGATGGACGACTGGGCGCTCTGACGCGACCTTGGCAATGATCGAACCGCCGCGCGCGCCCGATCCGATCTCCGAAGCCCAGAAGTTCAAGCGCTGGCTGCGTCCGCTGCTCGGCGTGCTCGCTTTTGCGTTCGTGATCCTTGCAGCGCGCGACGTCGCTCGGCGCTGGGGCGAAAGCACGATCACGCTGGATCCGCTGGACGCGGCGGTCGCTTGTCTGCCCTTGTTCGCGTCGTGCATCGCGCAGGGGTTGGCGTGGATCCTGCTCGTGGATCGGATGAGCGATCGCCGCGTGCCGCGGCTTCCGGCACTCAGTCTTTATCTGTTCTCGCAGCTCGCCCGTTACACGCCGGGCAAGGTCGGGCTCCCGCTGGTCCGCATGGCGGGAGCGCCCGCGCTCGGGCTCACCTCGGCGTTGGTCGGCATCTCGTTGCTCGTCGAGTCCCTGTCCTGGGTCGCAACGGGCGCGATGCTCGGCTTCGGGCTGCTCGCCGTCACGACCCCCGACGCAGGCCTCGGCGGCGTACTCGGAGCGCTTGCGGTGCCGGGTTTCCTTGCTTCCGGCTTCGGCCTGGTCGTGCTCCTCGTCGTCGATCGCGGTCGTTTCCCGGCGCCGGTTCGCCGTTTGCTGGCGCCTGGCGGCGCGGGGCCGATCGTGCCGGTCGCATTGCCGCTCGTCCAGCTCGGGTACTGGGCGCTCGTTGGCTTGCACGGCTACCTGCTCGGTCGCGCCCTCGGTGCCGGGTTCGACGCCGGGATGACGGCGATGGGGTTTTACGTGATCGCTTCGGTGGCGGGCTTCGTCGTGCTGGCGGCACCCGCCGGGCTCGGGGTGCGAGAGGCCGTGCTGCTCTCGGGTCTCACGCCGTCGGTGGGGGCGGCAGGCGCGCTCGGTGCCGTGATCATCTCGCGCGCGGCCTCGCTCGTCGCGGACGTCTTGATCTGGGTGGTCGTTCGTGCTCTTTCCCCGACCGAGCGCTCGGCCTGAGCGCCCTTTCGACTTTTCCGCTCGCTTCCATGCCCCCCGAGTCCGAAGTCACGCTGAGCGATTTCGCTCAATACTTTCCCCACTCGCCGGCGGCGTTGTGTGTGAAGGAGTGCGCGCGGCTCTCGGCGCTGCGCCGCCATGCCTGCCCGGGGCCAATCCTGGACGTGGGCTGCGGCGACGGCATGTTCGCGCGCATCGCGTTCGCGGACGCCGACGTGTGGGGCATCGACATCGACGCCAAGGAGGGCCGCTGGGCGGCGGCGAGCGGTTCCTACGCCCAGGTGATCCTCGGGGACGTGACGCGCGCGAAGTTACCGCAGTCGTTCTTCGCCACCTGCGTCGCGAATTGCTCGCTCGAGCACGTGCCGCGCATCGACCTCGCGCTCGAGAACGTGCGCTCGAGCCTCCGGCCCGGTGGCAGGGCGTACCTCTTCGTGCCGAATCGCGACTGGGCGCGCGAGTTCGTGTCGTTTCGCGCGCTGCAGGCGATCGGTCTCGAGCCGGCGGCAGAGCTGCTCCGCGCCTCGATCGACAGCTTTTTCAAGCATCACCACCTGTACGACGCCGAGGGCTGGCGCGGCGTGGTCGCGGCGTCGGGGCTCGAGGTCGAGGCGGTCGAGCCCGTGCTGTCGTCGGCCACCACCGTCGCCTTCGAGGCGCTGCTCTTGCCCTCGCTCGCCGGTTGGCTGAACAAACACCTGACGACGCGGTGGACGAACTTCCCGCGCGCCCGGCGCCTGGCGGTACGGCCGGTGCACGCGGTCGTCGAAAAGCTCCTCGCCTCCGCGAGCTCGGAGCCGACGGCGGAATTCCTGGTCATTGCGCGGCGGCGAGAGGAGCCGGGCGCCCATGCGTGAGGCGGTCGACTACTTCGAGAACCACCGGTACAAGCTCCGCTTTCCCTGGAGCCTCTACCACGCGCCGATCGTGAAGGCGTTCGAGGCGGCGCTCGGCAGGAGCCCGGGACCGGACGTGCTGAACGTCGGCGCGGGGCCGTTCTTCGAGCTTTCGGCGGTCGACGCCCGCGCACGCCGACTCACCATGTGCGACATCGACGAACGCGCAGTCGAATTCGCGAGGCAGACCCACGGCGCGGCGCTCACCGGTGCCGACACCATCGAACCGGGCGCTCCGCTTCCGTACGGCGACGAGCGTTTCGACCTGGTGGTGGCGATGGACGTCGTCGAACACCTGCACGATCCGCTCCCGTGGCTGAAGGAGCTCGTCCGCGTGACCCGCCGCGGTGGTGAGCTCTTCCTCACGACACCGAACTACGCTTCGAAGAGCCTGGTCGCGATCGAGAACACGGCGCTCGAGCTGGTGGCGCGCAAGAACGGCTTCTCGCGCAAAGAATTGCACCCGACGAAATTCGACGCGCGGTCCCTGCGTGATCTGCTCGAACGCGCCGGGGCCTCGCGCGTCGACGTGGGGTTGCTCTCGCTCGGCTGGGTGCTCGTCGCGCGCTCGACGCGCGTGTGACCGGTCCCACTGCTATTGCGGTCCGGCCTCTTCGTCGTCGGCATCGGCGGCCGGGTCGCCACGCTCGGGCTGGGACGCCGGCGCAGCCGCCCGCTCGAGCGGCCCGCGCACCCAGATCTCGTACGGGGCCATCATGCTCGAGCCGTTACGCCTGACCATCAGCGTGTGCCCCGAGCGCAAGCCGGGCACGGTGCCCTGGAAACAGCGGGGGTTCACGACCACGAACTCGGCCGCGTCGATCAACGCGGGGGCATCGCGTGGCATCGTGCCCGGGCTCCGCGGCTCGGGGAGCTCCTTCATCCGCGGACCGAACGGCGGCGTGCTGAGATCGGTCACCTGGTAGAGCCCGGGGAGATAATCCTTGCCGCAGCTCAGCACCGCCACCGAGTCGTCGAACGGGCCTTCGGGCGCGTTGCCGAGATCGGCGAGTACACCGCTCGCGAGTTGGCGCGCGTTCTCCGCGTAGCGGCGGAGGTAGTCGTGAAAGCGAATGTCCCCGGCGAGGCTATCGGTGCCCTTCGTCTTTTCGGTGCGTGCGTGGATGTGCGTGACGCCGAGCCCTGCGAGCAATGCGTGCACGTGGGCCGGGCTCGGCTGCGACCCGTACTCGATGGCGTACTGCCAGCCCGGATTGTCGAGCACCGTCGTTCTACCGGTGCCGAGGTTGATGTTCGTCTCGTGGAGGAGCACGCGGGCGTCCGGCGGTAATTCCCGGCCGATGGCCTGATAGGAGTTCTGGATCGCGAAGCGCCCGCTGGTCTTGTGCTCGAAACCCGCGCTCAAGAGGTCGATCGACTTCTTCAGCGGCGAGCGCGCCATCGCGTGCGTCTGGAAAAAATAGACGTCGCCGCCCCACACGAGCTGCAAGCCGACGAGCGCTGCGAGCCCTGCCCGCACGATGCCGCCGTGCTGGGTCCAGATCAGCTGCAACATCGCCGCCGTCGTTCCGGCAAAGAGCGGCATCAGGCCCTGGAGGTAGCGATCCTGGTGGTGCACCGAGTACCAGGCGAACAGCGCGACGTGGATCCAACCGACGACGAGCCACGTGCGCTTCGCTCCCCGGCAAAAGAGCAAACACGGAAGGAGCAGGGTGAACAGCGAACCGAACACCGGCACGTCGCGGTGAAAGCGCTTCCAGTCGTGCGGTTCGAAGGAAAAGGTGAAGAGGGCGCGGAACGTTTCGAGCAGGCCGTCGACGTTGCGGTCCGGAGCCCACATCTGCGCCTCCTGGTAGCCCCAGGTGAAGCGGTAGGCGGCGTCTTTAGCCCACGGTTCGGGCGAGAAGAACCGATTGAGCGACGGGTAGAGCGGATCGCCGTACCAGACGAGGTTCTTCAGCCAGAGCGGTGCCGTGGCGACGACGGCGACGGCGAACGCCAAGAGCGGTGTGCGCCACGCGTTCGTTCCGAGCGACGCCGGCACGCGCCCACGGCGGCTTTGCACGAACAGGTAGATGCCGCGGGCCCCGAGCGCGAGCACCGGAACCGGCACCAACATGATCGCGATCGTCTCCTTGACCAGCGTGCCGGCCGCGAGAAAAACCGCGACGAGCAGGGTCGGACCCGGATCGAGCCGGGGCCAGGCGCGAAACATCGTCACGGCGGTCGCGACGACGAAGAGCCCGCCGATGTGATCGGTGCCGGCGCTGATCGAGCTGTCGTAGAGGAGCACGCCGGGAAACAGGAAGCGTGCCGCCCACACCACGCGCGGATCGGCGCGGGGAACGAGCCGCCGCACCAGCGCCGGAATGCCGGCGAGCGTCGTCACCATGAACACCACGAGCTCGAGGTGCGCGCAGAGCAACATCTTGTCGAACAGGCGCGCTCCGGGCAGCAAGAACGCCCAGCTGTAGAGCAGGCTGGTCATGTGCGGGCGCGCGGCGAAGAGCCAACCCTCATCCTTCCGACGCAGGCCGCCGGACGCGACCCAGTCCTCGGCCAACGACATGTGCTTCCACCGCGAGTCGAACTGGACGTTCTCCGGCGTGAGCATCGCGAAATAGATGGCGAAGAAAGCCAACAGGCCGAGCGCGATGGCGGCCAGGCCGAGCGCGCTCACCGGCGGCCGATGACGGGCGAACAGCGTGGCGCCGCGGCCGACGAGCGACCGGACGCCCGGTATGCCGCCGGCGAGGAACACGAGCGGCACGAGGCCGAACGCCGGCGCGCGAAAGCCATCGAGCGCGCCGACCGCGAGCATCATGAGCTCGAACGCAAACAGCCCGACCGCCAGCGCCGAGACGAGGGCCTCGTGGAACGGGAGCCTCAGCCCAAACCCGCGTTCGACCACGACGTGCCCGACCCCGACCACGGCGGTGAGCCACGTGAGTGAGCAGAGCCAGTACCCCGCGTAGCGAAAGAAGAGCCAGTCCTCGAGCGGGTAGTGCTGATGGACGAGATTGGCAAAGAACCCCGCTGCACCGAGCAAGAACGCGAGCACGACGAACGAGCGAGCGTGCTGCTTCGCCAGCGAGAAGAGTCGCTCGAACATCGGGAGCGTTGAAGTAGCCCGGCGCCCGAGCTCTGACAATCGTGTTGTAGACTCGGGCGCGTGCCGTCGCTCCGTTCGCTCGCTCGGCGCCTTGCGCGTCATCGGGTGGGCCTCGCGTGGGGCGCCGTGGTTTTCTTGCTTTCGCTGATGCACGGCGGGCCGCTGGTCGAACACGTCCGTACGTCCCTCGATCGGTTTGCCTTCGCCGACGACGTCCGGGTGCTCGTCCACCCGCTCTACCGCGTCGAGGACGGGTCGCTCTTCCCGCGCGATCCGATGGCGGACTACTACCTCGCGAGCCTGCCGGACGGGTACCACCTCTTCTATCGGCTGTTCGGGCCCTTGGTCGGGGTGATGGCTCTGAGCAAGGCGCTCCCGTACCTGCTCTTCGCTGCGACGCTCGTGCTCCTCGCCGTCGCCGCCGAGCGCCTGGGAGGAACCGCCGCCGTCTTCGGCACGTTGTCGCTCGCGCTTGGGTCGGCGTTCGTGCTCGGTCGCGCTGTCGGCGCGTTGCCGCGTGGGTTTGCGCTGCCGCTCGTCGCGGGCGGTGCCGCGTGCCTCGTCTTTGGGCGTGCTCGCGCGCTCGCTGCCCTCACCGTCCTTTCGGCGGCGTTCTATCCGGTGGTCGCGCTCCTGCTCGGCGTGGCGGTCACTGGACTCGTGCTCCTCCCACCGAACTCTCGCGGGTGTACGGCGGGCTGGTCACTCTCGAAGCGCCTCGTCTTGTTGGCGGTGACGGCGGTTCTTTCGGCTGCGGCCATCGCTCCGTCGGCGCTCCGGCTGTCGCGCTACGGTCCGGCCATCACGCCGGCCGCGTGGCACCGCTTTCCCGAAGCCGGGCCCGGTGGACGCTTCCAGGACGCCGATCGCCCGCCGTTCAAGGCGCTGCCGGCGGCCGCGCTCGCTCCGCTCGAAGCCGCTCTCGTCGGCGCCGAAGTGCCGCTCCTTCGCCTGACCGACGCCCGGCGTTTCGCCTCCGTCTTATGCCCCGCGTTGTTGGTCCTTGCGGCGTGCGGCTGGGTCGCTCAGGCGCGAAAGCGGGCGGAGGCGCTGCGGCTGTCGTTGCTCGCGGCGTCAGCGGTGGTCTGCCACACGGCTTCGTTGCTGCTCGAGCCGCGGTTGTTCTTGCCGGAGCGGCACCTCGCGTACGCGGTGCCGGTCGTCGCGTTGCTCGCCGTACCGTCGACGCTCGGCCTGTTCGCCAACGCCGAGCAGCCGCGACGCCGCGCGCTCCCGTTCGCCTTCGTGGCGCTCGTCCTCGCGCTGCTCGGTGCCCATGGCTCCGGCTGGACCGGGATCACGGTGCGCGTCCCGCCCGCCGATCGCCCGCTCTTCGCCGCCCTCGCGCGCCTGCCGAAGGAAGCCGTGATCGCGGGCTTCCCCGACGAGACCACCGATAGCGTCCCCTACCTCTCGCGGCGCACGGTGTTCGTTGCTCGCGAAACCCACATGCCCTTTCACGAGGGTTTCGCCGCGCTCATGGCACAGCGGATGCGCGCGCTGACAGACGCTTATTTTGGCACGACGGCCGACCCCGTACGAACGCTCCGCGATCGGCACGGTGTCACGCATGTTCTTCTCGATCGGCGGCACCACCGTGCGCCGCCGCCCTACTTCGTTCCCTTCGGCGCCGAAGTGACACGAGCGTTCGAGCGCGGGCGCGCAGGCGGGTTCTTCTTCGCGAACGCTCCGGCGGGCGCGCTGGTCTACGAACTCGGCGAGTACCGGCTCTTCGATCTCTCCAGGCTCTGAAGTCGCGGGAGAAACTATTCCCTGTGAGCTATATTCCAAACTGGAATACATCCCCACGCTATCCCCTTCCTGGGGGAAGTCGGCGCCGACGGCGGCCTGGCCCGCCGTCACGCGGCGGGCGCGCGGACGATGAGCACGCGGCGCACGACGTTGAGGACGATGAACGGCAAACCGCCGCCGAGCCGCACGTCGTGACGGAAGGCGAACGCCCAGATCGCGGTCACGACCGCGAGGGCGAGCAGGATCAGCGAGGCGCGCCGGATCCATCGCGGGTCGGCGTGCCGGGAACCGATAAATCCCTGCGGTGAGACGAGCGTGGTCACCGCGCCGACAGCGAGCGCGGTCGCGAACAGACCGAAGCCCTGAGTTTCGCCGAACAAGGTAACGAGCGGAGCGACGGGCAGGTTGAAGGCCAGTGCTCCAGCGACGAGCCAGAGGTCCGTGCCGACCAGGATCGGGTTCAGCGCGAACCTGCGGAAAAGGACGATGGCGTTGATCGGGACCGCGATCAGCGCTCCGGCGAGAAATCCGCTCGCTGCCTGCGTGATGTCGACCTCACCTTTGAGCACGAACGGAAACGCGAGAACGAGGATCGGGACGAGCTGGATCAGCTCGGCCCAAGGGGGATTCTTCGTGCTCGGCAAAACGCGCGGTGAGCATACCGGACTCGGCGGAGCGCCGTCGGGTGTCGTGGGTACGCCGTGCTAAGATGGCGGGTCATGAAAGCTGTTCGTTCCGCCGCGTTGAGCGCCGTTCTGGTCCTCGGAGCGCTGGGTCTTACCCAGGCGTGCGGCGGTGAGACGGCGGATACCGTGGGTGGGTCGTCGGGCTCGTCGGGAGCGGGAGCTGGAGGGGCGACGGGAGGCTCTGGGGGCACGACGCCTGGACCCACCGGCGGCGCTTCGGGTTCGGCGAGCGGCGCAGCGGGGAGCGGCACGGGAGGCGCGACGGGCGGCTCAGGCGGTAGCTCGACCGGTGGTAGCGGTGGCGCTGGGGCGAGCGGCGGTTCAGGTGGCTCGACCGGTGGCACGACCGGCGGCAGCGAGAGCGGCGGCTCGGGCGGCAGCGATGCGGGCGCGGGCGGCAATGCGACAGGCGGCTCGAGTGGCACGGACCCGGGCACCGGCGGCAGCGCTGCCGGGAGCGGTGGAGCACCCGCCGACACGTTCGACTGCGACCTCAGAAAGGTCACCTGCCGCCGCGCACAACCCGAGTGCGACGTGATGGAGGTGCCGAGCGTCGACGGTACCTGCTACGGCGAGTGCGTTCCGATCGGCGAGTGTCGCTGTGTCGAGGCGGCGGATTGCCCCTTCGAGGAAATGTTCACCTGCCACCGCTCCGCGATGCGGTGCGGGCCGTATGTGACCTGACGGGTCGTTGCGTCAGGTGGTCGTGACGGCTTTCGGTGGCGGCGGCGTGAGCGGCGGGAGGGTGGTGCCGCGGTGGCCGGGGCCCATGCGGCGCGTGCGCACGTAGTACGGACGCTTGTCCTGGGACTCGTGATAGGTGCGCGAGACCACGTCCGCGACCAGGCCGAGCGACAGGAGCTGGATGCCGACCATGATCAAGAGCACGCCGCCCAGGAGCAGCGGACGCGTGGAGAGTTCGGCGTGGAAGACGAATTTGTCGATCGCGAGCCAGCTGCAGATGCCGATACCGGCCGTGAGCAGGGTGAGGCCCGCGAGCCCGAACACCTGCATCGGGCGCGTCAGGTACGACTGGATGAAGCGCACGGTGATGAGGTCGAGGACCACGCGGAGGGTGCGGCCGATGCCGTATTTCGACTGGCCGAAGCGCCGTGCCCGATGGTTCACCGGCAGCTCCACGATGCGGGCGCCGACGCGGCTCGCGACGGCGGGGATGAAGCGGTGCATCTCGCCGTAGAGGCGAAGGTCCTTGGCCACGCTGCCCGTCATCGCCTTCAAGGTGCAGCCGTTGTCGTGGAGCTTCACGCCCGTCGCCAGGCTGATGAGCCTGTTGGCGATCATCGAGGGGAGCCGGCGATTCAAGAACGGATCCTTCCGGTCCTTGCGCCAGCCGGCCACGAGGTCGTAGCCCTCGTCGAGTTTGGCGAGCAGGGCGGGGATGTCGGCCGGGTCGTTCTGAAGGTCGGCGTCGATGGTGATGACGAACTTGCCGCGGGACGCGTCGAGGCCCGCCTGCATCGCGGCTGTTTGCCCGAAGTTTCTGCGAAAACGCACCAGGTTCAGTGACGGATCCGCGTCCGCCATGTGCTCGAGCAATGACCAGCTGCCGTCGGTCGATCCGTCGTCCACGAGCACGAGCTCGTAAGGCCGCCGGAGGTTGCGGAGCGAACGATGCAGTTCGGCCACCAGGTGCGGCAGGCTCTCTTCCTCGTTGTACACGGGGACCACCACCGAAACCTCGAGGGCGAGTTCGTCGTTCTCCATGAAAATGGCTGCCGGGGAGCGTGCACGACCTCCGGCCTCGGTCGCAAGGGCTATTTGGGGCGCTCTTGGCGCGCGTCGCGCCCGCGGTTACGTTCTCGCCCGAAGATGAAGGCGCGCGTCGTCAAGGTCGGCCTGGTGCAGACGTCGGTCGGCGCCGACAAGGCGAAGAACGTCGAGAAGACGGCGGCGCTCGTCCGCGACCTTGCGAAGCGCGGCGCGAACATCGTCTGTCTGCAGGAGCTCTTCGCGTCCGAGTACTTCTGTCAGGTCGAGGACGCCGCGCTGTTCGATCTCGCCGAGTCGATTCCGGGCCCCACCACCCAAGCGATGACCGAGGTGGCGAAGAGCGCCGGCGTCACGCTCGTGGTTCCGTTCTTCGAGCGGCGCGCCGCGGGCGTCTACCACAACAGCTTGATCGTGGTCGGGCCGAACGGTGCGCTCCTCGGGCACTACCGGAAGATGCACATCCCGGATGATCCGCTCTTCTACGAAAAGTTCTATTTCACGCCCGGTGATCTCGGGTTCATGAGCGTGCCGACGCCCGAGGCGTCGCTTGGGACGCTCATCTGCTGGGACCAGTGGTATCCGGAAGCGGCGCGGCTGACGGCGCTCCGCGGCGCCGAGATCCTGGTGTATCCGACGGCGATCGGCTGGCACCCGAAAGAGAAAGCCGAATACGGCGCGTCTCAGCTTGCGGCGTGGCAAACGATCCAGCGCTCGCACGCGATTGCGAACGGCGTGTTCGTCGTTTCGGTCAACCGCGTCGGCCACGAGGGGCCGAAAGACGGCGGGCTCGATTTCTGGGGGCACTCGTTCGTGGCGGATCCGGCCGGCGTCATTCTGGCCGAGGCCGGCGAGGGCGAGGAAACGCTGCTCGTCGAATGCGATCTCGGGCGCGTGGAGGCCGTGCGTCGCGGCTGGCCGTTCCTTCGCGATCGGCGCATCGACGCTTACTCGTCTCTCACCGCGCGCCTCCTCGACGAGCCCGGGCGACCCGGCGTCACGCGATGACACGGCGCGTTCCGAAGCGGCGCTCCCCGACCGAGCCCGCGCACACCCCGTACGCCGAAGGCTTCGCCATGCCCGCCGAATGGGAGCCCCACGCCGCCACCTGGCTCGCGTGGCCCCACGAAGCCAGCGACTGGCCCGGAAAATTCGGTGGCATCGGCTGGGTGTTCGCGGAGATGGCCCGCGTCATCAGCGGCGGCGAACGCGTGCGGCTGATCGTGCGCGGCGCATCGGACGAGCGAAGCGCGCGGCGAGCCCTCGCCGGGTCCGGCGTCGACCTCGGCCGCGTGGATTTCGTTCGGGCCAAGACCGACCGTTCGTGGACGCGCGATTTCGTGCCCACGTTCGTGACGCGAAAAGCGAAGAAGCGGGCGCGTGGTGCGGTCGTCGCGGCCGTCGCGGCCGTCGGCTTCCGCTTCGACGGATGGAAACGCTACCGGAATCACAAGAACGACGCGCTCGCGGGGCGTGCCGCGGTCGCCTCCCGCCAGGTGCCGCTGTTCGAGCCGATCGTCTCCCGCGCCGGGCGGCCGTACCACGTGGTGCTCGAAGGGGGCGCCATCGACGTCGACGGCGAGGGCACGCTGCTCGCGACCGAGGAGTGCCTGCTCGACGGCAAGCAAGCGCGGAACCCCGAGCTCGGCCGGGCGCTGACCGAGCAGGTGCTGCGCGACTTTCTCGGCGCCGAGAAAGTGCTGTGGCTCGGTCGAGGCATTGCCGGCGACGACACCGGCGGCCACATCGACGACTTCGCGCGCTTCGTCGCTCCTGGGCGCATCGTGCTCGCGCTCGAGAGCAACCGGCGCGACCCGAACTACCGTGTGCTTGCCGACGCACGCGAACGCCTGACCGGTGTTCGCGACGCGTGCGGCAGGCGGCTCGAGATCGTCCCGCTACCGATGCCGTCGCCGGTGGCGTTCGCAGGCCAGCGCTTGCCCGCGAGCTATGCGAACTTTTACGTAGCGAGTCACGCCGTGCTGGTGCCCACCTTCAACGACTCTCAAGATCGCGTTGCTCTCGGGGTCATCGCCGAGCTCTTTCCCGGGCGCGAGATCGTCGGCATCCACGCCCGCGATCTGGTGCTCGGCCTCGGCACGCTGCACTGCTCCACGCAGCAGGAGCCGAGCGGCTGATCAGCGCTGCCGGCGGCTGACTAGACGTTTTTTTCTGCTCTCTTTTTTGTGCCTTTCGCATCTCAAAACAGGCGCGCCGTGATGCGAACCGGGTGTTTCGGATCACAAAATTCGGCGCACCCACAAAAGCCCACACGTTCCAGTGAGTCTGCGACTTTGGGGCAACTCTTACTTTCCTGATCTAGAAGCGTGCGCTCCGGGTACCGAATAAGCGTTGTGACAGGAGTGGTCATTCGCCTGCCTTGCCGGGGTCCGGAGCCCGGAGTACGAATGGAGGGCTGGGCCGCCAGTGCGCTTGCTGGTGCCTCCCAGGCCGCCCTCGCCGTGGATAGCATTCCCGTCCTCGAACCCCCCCCGGCAAGCGGGGTGGGGATCAGCCTCGCGAAGGCTGACGACGCCACCCTGGCGCGCGCCCTCATCGACCGTGACCCGCAGGCGCCACGCCTGGTCTGGCAGCGCTTCTCCCCGATGGTGCGCCGGATCGTTCGGCGGTCGCTCGGGCCAGAGCAGGAAGTAGAAGATCTGGTCCAGGACGTGTTCGCCAGTTTGTTTGCGAAACCGTCCCGACTTCGCGAACCTGCTGCCCTCAAGGCGTTCATCGTTTCGGTGGCACTGCACAACGTCAGCTACGAGCTCCGGCGTCGCCGGGTGCGGCGCTGGGTCGGCCTCTCGCAGACTGCCGAGCTCCCCGACATTCGAGTGGTCGAGTCGAACCCGGAGTCCCGCGAAGCGCTGGCTCGCTTCTACCGTATCCTCGACAACGTGAAGACTCGCGACCGCAACGCGTTCGTCCTTCGCTTCATCGAGGGCATGGAGGTCGCCGACGTCGCCGTTGCACTCGACACGTCGGTGCCGACCGCTCGCCGCTGCTTCACGCGCGCCTTCAAGCGGGTGTCGCTGCTCGCCAGTCGTGATCCTTTCCTCGCCGAATACCTGGCGGGCCTTCGCGGAGATAAAGAGTCATGAGCCACGAGGCCCTGACTCCGGTCGAAGGCGATCCGGCGGTGACCGAGTTCGCTCGGCTCGCCCGCGCGGGGATTTCCGGCGACGCGGGCCGTCGCGACGAGGCGAGTTTCGCTCGGGTCGGCGTGAAGATGGCTCAGCGGGCGCAGCGCCGCCGGGTGGCGACCGCCGTGGCATCCGCCGTCACGGTCGTCGCGCTCGGGCTCGGTACCTGGCTCGTCACCCAAGCCCGGAACATCACCTACCAGGTCGTCAACGGGGCGATGGTCGACGGCGACCACGTCGTCGCTGGTACCGATACCAGGATCCGCTTCTCGGACGGCTCGGAGGTCGCGCTCGATCCGGGCGCCGACACCCACATCCGCGCCCTCGACGAGCACGGTGGTCGCGTCAGTCTTGAAGAGGGCCAGGCTCGCGTCGCGATCGCGAAGCGGCCGGGTGCGCAGTGGTTCCTCGCGGCGGGTCCTTACACCGTACGCGTCACCGGGACGGCGTTCTCGCTCCGCTGGTCGAAGCGCGAGCAGGCGTTCGAGATCGCGATGAAGAGCGGCTCGGTCGTCGTCACGGGGCCGCTCGTCGGTGAGGGCATGGCGCTCGCCGCCGGCCAGCGCATCACGACCCGGAACGGCAAGCTCACGCTCGATTCGACGACCGCACCCGCCGACACCACGCGAGAGGCGTCGGGCGCCCGGGCCGAGCTCGAGCCAGCTCCCACCAGTGTGAACGGCGCCGTCCCCGTCCCCGGCAGCCCCGCCCCCGGCGGGCTCGATTGGTCGCGCCGCGCGGCTCAGGGTGAGTTCGGCGCCGTCATCGAGGAAGCGGAGCGCCGCGGCCTGGATGTGACGCTGGCCACCGCCCCGCTCGCGGACCTGTCGGCCCTGGCCGACTCCGCCCGCTACGCACGGCGCACGCCAATCGCGAAGCGAGCGTTGATGGCCGAGCGAAAGCGCTTCCCGGCCTCGGGTGTCGCCCGCGATGCCGCCTTCTTTTTGGGCCGGATTGCCGAGGACGAAGGCTCCGGCGCCATCGACTGGTACGATCGTTATCTTGCAGAAAGCCCGCGGGGGACGTACGCCTCTCAGGCATTGGGCCGCAAGATGATGCTCCTTTACCAGCAGCGCGGGGTGTCTGGCGCCCGCGCCATCGCCGACGACTACCTCGCGCGCTTCCCGAGCGGCCCGTACGCCGCCGCAGCGCGCAAGATCAAGGACGAGCCGGCCACCGCGGCTCCGTGACGAGGCGGGGGAACTCAGCACGGCGCGTCTCACTGCGCTGGGCGATGTTGGCCGTGTCCCTCCTGTTCTTGTTCGCACCGAGGCACGTCGCCGCTCAGTACCGGCACCGCGTGGTGCTGCTCGAGCCGCCGAACTCGGAGAGCAACCTCGAGGTGCGGGCGCGGCTGCGAGGTGAGCTCACCGCCGCCGGCTTCGACGTCGTGACCTTGCAGGTCGAGAACGTCGACGACCCCAAGGCCCTCAGCGAAACGGCCGCGCGTGAGATCCGTCCGGCGGCCGTCGTCTTCATCGTGGAGCGACCGGCGCCGCCCGACGCGCTTCGGAGCGCCGAGATCTGGCTCTCCGATCGCCTCTTGCGCCGCACGTTCGTGCTCACCTACACCGTCGATCCCGCCGATCCCGGCAAGGACTCTGCGCGCGTCGCCGTCCAGGTCGCCGAGATCCTGAAGGCGGATCTCGCTGAACTTTCGGTCACGCGCGACGAGCTCCCACCGCCGCCACCCCCGCCGCCGCCACCCCCACCGCCGCCACCCCCACCACCGCCAATCCCCCGACACGGTGACGGCTTCCGCCTCGAGGCGGGCGTCGGGCTCTTGCAAGGGTTCGACGGGTTCGGCTCGGCGGTCACGCCGCTCATCCGCGCCGGCGGCACCCTGCCGTGGCTCGACGAGGGGCCGCTCTCCATCGACCTCGTGCTGACGGCCTCCACGCTCGGCAGTGAAGTGCGCGTCGAGCTGGATGACGATTCGGTCAGTGTTCGGCAGTCGATCGGGACCTTGTCGTTGGCGGCGCGCATGGCGCCGCGGTTCGTGGTGCAGCCGATGTTGACGGTGAGCGCCGGCGCGTATCGCGTGGACGTGGAGGCCGAGGCCACGCCCCCGAACGTCGCGCATCCCGATACGACGTGGTCGGCCGTGTTCGGTGCCGGCACCGGCGTCTGGTTCCAACCGGCGGGTTCGTTCGCGCTCACCTTGCAGGGGGAAGTGCTGACGGCCGCGGCGCGGACGGTCGTGCAGATCGGGCGTGAAGTGGTGGGGACGGCCGGTTCGCCGATGGTTTTGATCAGTGCCAGCGCCGTGGGGGTGTTCTGATGTCTCGCGCGGTCCGTCGCCTCGGGTTCGCCGGCGCGCTCGTGCTGCTCGCCGGTTGCGAACCGCACGTGGTCGAGGCCGTCGAGATTCCGACGATGGGCGAGAGCGGTACTGGAGGTTCGTCCGGCTCCGGCACGGGCGGAGCCGGAACGGGAGGCGTGGGAGGGAAGGCGTGCCCCGACCCCGAGCGCGATCGGGACGACGACAAGACGCCGGATTGCGACGATCAGTGCCCGGATCAGCCGATGAAGGTCGAGCCGGGCCTCTGCGGCTGCGAGGTCCCCGACGACGACGTTTGCCAGAGTTTGCTCGACGTGCTCGTCCACCGCTACGCGTTCGAAGGGTCGGACACCACCACCACCGTTGTCGACTCGAAGGGTGGCCGCGACGGCGTCCTTCGCGGAGACATTTTCCTCGACGGTTCGGGCGCGGTCACGCTCGGCGGCGGGCGCCGTAACGAGTACGTGGATCTCCCGAACAACCTCATTTCAGTGCTGGACTCCGTGACGCTCGAGGCCTGGGTCATCTGGTCCGGCGGCGCTGGATGGCAGCGCATTTTCGACTTCGGCGACGACGGCAGCGGGATGGAGGACAGCCGTAACGCCGGCCCCACGTCGACGTACCTTTTTCTCACGACACAGCTCCCTCAAGATGCGCTGGAGGGACCCATCGCGCGGGTTGCGTACCAGCGGGGGGAACCTATCGAGGCAAAAACCGACGCAACGCGCGCGTTCGCGGTCGGCACGGAAACACACGTCGCCGTCACGTACGACTCCACGTCGCAGGCGCTCGCGCTCTACATGGATGGCGAGCTCGAGGACAGTCGAGTTTTCGACGCCATGAGCCCGGTGCAGATCGACCTATCGGCGATCAACGACATCAATTGCTGGCTCGGGCGCTCGCTCTACATTGCGGACGCCACCTTCGGCGGAAGGATCCTGGAGTTTCGCATCTACTCGGAGGCGCTCAGCGCGGCCCAGGTGCAAACCAGCTACATCGCCGGAGACGACCCCGATTTCATGCCCTGACGGCCCTCTGCCGGCGCGGTTTTCCGGCCCTGGTTGCCGCCCGGTCGGTCTCATGGTTGGAGTCCCGGACATGGCCCATCGCCTGGTGCTTCTTCGTTTTTTCGGAGCGCTTTCGCTTTTCTGCTCGACCGGTTGCGGGGGCGAGGACGAGCCCGTGGCTCCCGTCGCCGAGAACTTCTGCGGCAAGGTCGGTGGCGGGCCCGGAACCGCGCCGGCGATGACGAGCACGATCGAGGCCGACGACGCCGCGATCCTCTACGCCGGTCGGATGGATCGCGCCGATGCGAAAGGCCCGATCACGTCGGCGCCGGGCGCGTCGGCGACGGTGCGCTTCGACGGCACCGCGCTTTCCGTTCACTTCGAGGACGAGTTCCTGAACGGCAAGAAGAACTACTACGACGTGATCGTCGACCGGGGCAGCGAGTGCGAACGGCGGGCGAAGATCACGCCGAAGCAGGGTGTGACCGAGTACCCCGCGATCTGGGGCCTCACCGACGGCGAGCACACGGCGACGTTCGTCAAGCGCACCGAATCGAGCATCGGCAAGGTGACGTTCCGCGGTTTCTCGTTTCGCGGCGACGTGCTGGAAGCGCCCGAGCCTGCGGCGCGAAAGCTGCAAATGATCGGGGATTCCATCAGCTGCGGAGTCGGCAACGACACCATCCCGAAGGAAGAGCGCCCCGACGACGTCACCTTCGAGAGCATGTGCATGGAGGACGACTGGGGCGTCCCGTATCACAACGCCGACAAGACGTTCGGCGCGCTGACGGCGCGGAACTTCGGCGCCGACATCCAGATCACAGCCGTTTCCGGCATCGGTTTGATGCGCAACTACAGCAGCCGTTACGACGCGCGCCCGATGCCCGAGGTGTACGACACGCTGTTCCTCGAGCAGATGAATTCGCCACCGTGGAACGCTGAAGACTTCGTTCCGGACGTGGTCTTGATCGCGCTCGGGACGAACGACTTTTCACCCGGTGAGGGTGGCGTGGCCGACCCGGCTCCGGCGATCCCGGTCGACGAGTACGTCACGAACTACATCGCCTTCGTCGACCACCTGATGGCGGACGACCATTACCCTGCAGCGGAATTTTTCGTGCTCGGCAGTCCGATGCTCGGCAACGGCTATCCGGACTCGACGTACACCTACCGGGACGACCTCGAGGCCGCGATTGCTGCCGTGGAAGAGCACTACCTCTCGATGGGGATCGAAACGGTGCATGCGGTTCCGATCCACAAGACGATCGGCCGCGGCTGCTCCACCCACCCCGGCGACACCGAGCACGTGGACATCGCCGAGGACGACGTGATCCCGGCCGTTGCAGCCGTTACCGGCTGGTAGCCAAACGCTTGACGCCGCACAAACAGCGGTACTAAAGCGGTTCAGCGATGGTGCCTGGAAGCGCTTTCAGTCGGGCTTTCTTCGTGCGAGCCCTGGCCCTCTGCACGGTGCTCCTCGCGCTCACCGGATGCCTTCGCACGCCCGACCGCAACGCGGCATCGATGCTCGACGTCGACATGAACCCGCCGGCGAACTTCGAGCTCGAGGGAGAGCCGTTTTGCTTCGGCGGCTCCAACAACTACTACCCGCTCTTCAAGCCGCGCCCGGTGGTGGACGATCTGTTCGAGGCGGCGCGCGCGCTCGATTTTCGTGTCATGCGCGTGTGGGCGATGATGGACCGCGGCTCGCTCGACGGCAGCGTGCCGAACGCGGATCCGGACGGCGGCGAAAAACAGGGCGTGTACTTTCAGTACTGGGACCCGGTGAAGAAAAAGCCGGTCTACAACGACGGCCCGGACGGCCTCGAACGCCTCGACTACGTCCTCGCCAAGGCGGCGCAGGTGAACGTGAAGATCAGCATGGTGCTGGTCAACAACTGGCGCGCGTTCGGCGGCATCGACCAGTATTTGATGTGGTACGGCCGCGACAAGCACCACGAGTTCTTCAGCGAGCCCGAGCTCCGGCAGGCCTACAAGAACTGGGTCGAACACCTGGTGATGCGCAAGAACACCATCACCGGGCGGCTCTACCGCGACGACCCGACCATCTTCGCCTGGGGCCTTGCCAACGAGCCGCGCATGAAGGGCGGCGGTTCGTTCGACCGCAGCACCGGTTGGACGAGCGACACGCTCACCAGCTGGGTCGACGAGATGTCGCGCTTCATCAAGTCGCTCGATCCGAACCACATGGTGTCGGTCGGTGACGAAGGCTTTCTGAACGGCGGCGGCGACCACTGGGCCTACAAGGCGAACGACGGCGTCGATCACGCGGCGATCACCGGTCTGCCGGGGATCGACTACGGGACGTTCCACATGTACGTCGATCAGTGGGGGGCAAAGCCCGAGTGGGGCGAGAAGTGGATCGTCGATCACATCCGCGTGGCGCGCGAGCTCAACAAGCCCACCGTGCTCGAGGAGTTCGGCCTGCGCGTCACGCGCGAGAACGACAAGCTCGGCCCGATCATTTCCGGCTGGCCCGAACGCCGTCGCGCCTACACGCGCTGGAACGAGCTCATGCTGCGGCGCGGCGGCAACGGCTCGCTGTCGTGGATGCTCTCCGGCATCGACGAGGACAAGCCGCTCTACCCCGACTACGACCACTACGGCTACTACAAGCACGACGAGACCGGCGCCCTGCTCGGCGCGTACGCCAAGAAGTTCAAGTCGGAGGCGCCCGCTTGCCGCGCCGCCACGCCCGGGACCGGATCGAAGTCGCCGTTCGTCCGCGTCCGTAAGGCGCGCGAGAACGTCGCCTTCGGCTGGGTGGAGCCGAGCAAGGGATGAGCATGCGCGTTCGGTTCGCCCTTGCTTCGCTCTTCGCCGGCCTGCTCGGCGCCGGGTGCATCACCGCGCCGGCGTGGGAGTACGGCTCCACCGCCAAGGCGAAAGAGCTCGACGTGCCGCCGTGCAGCGAGCAGGCGATCGTCGAAGACGCCGAGGACGTCGACCCGCGCATGCGCGTGCAGGACGGTCGCGGCGGCTACTGGTTCACCTTCGTCGACGCCGAAGGCTCGACGATCGAGCCCACGGGCTGGCCGTTCAAGATGAGCTCACCGGGTCGGAACGGCTCGAAGGGCGTCGTCAAGATGACGGGCAAGATGGCAGCGGCGGGGAAGAGCATCTACGCCGGCATGGGCGTTTCGATGACCGAGCCGCCGGGCTTCTACGACGCGTCGAAGTATTCCGGCGTCACCTTCTGGGCCAAGGGGCCCGGCCGCGTTCGCTTCGAGATGCCCGACGTGCACACCGCGCCGGCCGGCGGCATCTGCAAGGATTGCTACAACGACTTCGGGATCGTTCTCGCGCTCGAGCCCGAGTGGCGAAAGTACACGATCCGCTTCGAGTGGATGCAGCAGCGCTCCGGCTGGGGTGATCCGTACCCGGCGCTCCAGGCCAATCAGGTGCTGGCGAGGGAGT
>Ga0315912_10001272_pt1 | contig 32105 bp, 27 predicted proteins | sample VfabasoilMG_FD_204469 | JGI IMG/M metagenome (GOLD analysis project Ga0315912, IMG submission 204469) | Garden soil microbial communities collected in Santa Monica, California, United States - V. faba soil | ecosystem: Environmental > Terrestrial > Soil > Garden | place: USA: California...
AGCCAGACCACGCCACCTTGTTAATTGAGAAATTTAATATCAAAAAAGTAATCTCGGCTGTGTATTGGGATGGTGAAAGCAAACAGCATTTCGTTAAGCGCTTCAAAATAGAAACAACCACACCCGATAAAGACTTTGGATTTATATCAGAGGGCATTGGCTCCCGCCTGGAGTTTGTTTCTACCAGTGACATCCCTGAAGTGGAGGTGGAGATGCAAAAAGGTAAATCGAAAGAGAAAGAGACTGAGGTAGTTAACCTGGAAGATATTGTGGATGTGAAAGGATGGAAAGCGCTTGGTAACCGATTATCGCAGAATAAGGTACTGAAAGTCAAGCCTTTGGATGAGCCGGAAGATACGGTTGAATCGGATGACGAAGAGGCAACAGAAACCAGGAAAGGTTCTCTGTCGCCAAAAAAAAAAGAGGGTCCGGAGGAGCAACCAAGCCTCTTCGAAGAGAGAAGCCAAAAAAACCAGCAAACCCAATCCGAAAACAAAAAAGCAAGCCAACAAAAAAACCAAAAGGAAAAGCAAGTAAGCCTGTTCGGAGAAAACGAAAGTAAGAAATTAACTAAATCGGAGCCTCGTAAAAAGGCGGTAACCCAAAATGAAAAAGGCAGGAAATCTTTTGGTGTGGGGGAAACAATTGAATTGGATTTGTAGCTAAACAGCTGTTGGTGATAAGTTTACAGGCAGACCCTCAATGACTAAGAAAAATATTGTATTAGTTGGCTTCATCGCGCTAAAATTCTTTTTACAGTATCATCTCATAAGTCCTCAATACGACTTGCATAGAGATGAATATTTGCACCTCGACCAGGGAAACCATTTAGCCTGGGGCTTTGTTTCTGTGCCGCCATTTAACTCTTGGATTGCCTACATTATTTATTTATTAGGCAACTCTTTTTTTTGGATTAAATTCTTCCCAGCTCTATTTGGTGCCTTGACCATACTTGTAGTTTGGAAAACAATTGAAGAATTAAATGGAAATTTATTTGCCTTAATCTTAGGCGCCACCTGTGTTTTATTTTCTGTCCTTTTAAGATTGAATATTTTATTTCAGCCGAATTCTTTCGATGTTTTATGTTGGACTACCTTTTATTTTATTGTTATTAAGTTTATCAAAACTGAAAATACAAAATGGCTGTTTATTGGAGCCGTTATTTTAGGCATCGGATTTCTGAATAAGTATAATATAGTTTTCCTGGTGATAGGCCTTTTGCCCTCGATTTTACTATCAGAACATCGAAAAGTATTTTTTCAGCCGGCACTTTATGGCGCGATTCTATTAGCCCTTGCAATTGTTTTACCAAATCTAATATGGCAGTTCAAAAATGGGTTTCCGGTTATCCATCACTTAAAGCTTCTGGCTGATATCCAGTTGGTTAATGTTAACCGATTGGATTTTTTAAAATCGCAAATGCTTTTTTTTGTAGGATCATGTTTTGTGATTTTTTCAGCCTTGTATGCCCTTATATTCTATAAACCGTTTGAAATTTACAGGATCTTCTTTGGGTCAATTATTTTTACTTTAATAGTCTTTATTTGCCTGAGGGCAAAAGATTATTACGCCATAGGCATTTATCCGATCTATATTTCTTTTGGTTCGGTTTTTCTTGCAGAAATTTTAAAAGAAGGATGGAAGAAGTACTTGCGGCCTGTAGCTATCGTAATTCCAATAATACTTTTTATTCCATTTTATAATATTGGATTTCCTACTAAGAGTCCACAATACATTGCGGAGCATCAGGAAAAGTATCAGGATTTTGGTTTGCTTCGCTGGGAAGACGGCAAAGACCACCTATTGCCGCAAGATTTTGCTGATATGCTGGGATGGAAGGAACTGGCATTTAATGTGGATAGCATTTATTCCGGGCTACCGAATAAAACCATGACCCTCGTGCTTTGCGATAATTACGGGCAAGCGGGTGCAATAAATTATTACACCCAACAAAACTTAAGAGCGGTTTCATTCCATGCTGACTATGTCAATTGGTTTGATTTAACTATTCAATACAAAAACCTAATCAGAGTAAAAGAACTTAATGAAAGAGATGCCGAGTTGCAAGAGACTTCACCCTATTTTAAAACTTCCATCGTTGCTGATTCAATAACAAATCAGTACGCCAGAGAATATGGTACCTTAATATTTGCTTTCATTGGTTCCAAGGTTGATATAAATAAACGTATTAAGGAGGAGATAGCAGAGGAAAAAAATAATTCTCGCTAGCGGAATTGCATAACTAATTCGTTGTAACAGATAGATTCACAAGGGCTTTAAGTGCCGCCTCCTTATCAATTCCTAATTGCTTTTTCAGTGCCTCTAAATCATTGAACCTGATATCTTTTCTAATGCTTCCAATAAATTGAACAGCGAGATTCTCACCATAGATATTCCTATTAAAATCAAAAATATTCACTTCAATGGTTTGGTGAACACCTCCAATGGTCGGGCGTTGGCCAATGTAAAGCATACCCTTATAAACAGTTGATTCGTGGTTGATCAACACGGCATAGATACCATCGGCAGGAATAAGCTTGTAGTGCGAGTCTAAATCTAAATTGGCCGTTGGGAAGCCAAGCATCCGGCCTAATTTTTCTCCTTGCACTACGCGACCCGTCAGATGAAATGGCTTGCCTAAAAGATGGTGGGCTGTTGCCACATCTCCAGCCTCCAGGGCAATTCTTATTTTAGTTGAACTGATTCCAACTTGTTCCAATTCTTGACGTGGAATTTCCTCTACATCAAAACCAAACTTGGGTCCGTTCACTTTAAGCTGCTCAAAACTTCCTTCCCTGTTTTTCCCAAAGCGATGATCGAAGCCAATTACCAGCTTTTTTGTTCCAATCTTCTCCACTAAAATATTTTGAATAAAATCCAGTGAAGAAATATTGGAGAATTCTTTCGTGAAGGGAATACGCAATAAATGTTGAATGCCTTGCTGTTTAATAAGTTCAATACGTTCTTCAAATGTGTTCAGGAGTTTGAGCTTGGTGTCAATTGGGTTGAGCACAAAACGGGGGTGAGGCCAAAAAGTTATCACCACAGTTTCACCTCCATTCCTGGAAGCGATTTCCTTAAGCCGGTTTAAAATTTTTTGATGGCCAAGGTGCACACCATCAAACGTGCCGCTCGTTACTACGGCATAGTTGAGTTTGTTAAAATCATCTAAGTTGTGGTAGATTTTCATAACGTTATGGCGAAGGTAGTGAGGCAATTCCTGAATTACTTTCACTTTCCTTGCTTACTATGTGTTCAATTGTCTGGGCGTCTTCGAGTTTAAAATTACCAATTCGGGTTCGGCAAAGCGAGGCCAAATATGCGCCAACCTTGAGTTCATTTCCAATATCACGAGCCAGGCTGCGGATGTAAGTGCCTTTTGAACAAACCACTCTGAAGTGAATTGCGGGAAGTTCAACCCTCCAGCTAAATTCTGAGATATCAACCAGCCTGGATTTTAATTCATGCTCTACACCTTTACGAGCTAGTTCGTATGCTCGTTTGCCATCAACTTTAATGGCAGAGTGAAGTGGAGGAATTTGTGCAATGGTTCCAATAAATTTTTTTCTACACGACTCAAGTTGTTCACTAGTTAAATGATTTACTGGGATAGGAGGGGAGACCTCGGTCTCCAAATCGTGGGACGGTGTTGTTTGACCAAGCACAAAAGTGCCGGTATATTCCTTTTCCTGTTGTTGATAGGTGTCAATTTGTTTGGTGAATTTGCCGGTGCAAAGAATTAGTAATCCGGTGGCTAATGGATCGAGTGTACCAGCATGCCCAATCTTCTTGATTTTCAATTGGTTTCGAAGCTTATTTACCACATCAAACGAGGTCCATTTTAGTGGTTTGTTAATGAGCAAAACCCTATCTGGAGTAGCGGTCATAGCATGCTAAATTGATAGCCCGAATAATAGAGTATCAGGATTGTTGCTCCAACAATTATTCGATAATAGCCAAAAAAACGGAACCCGTGTTTGTTTAAAAAGTTAATGAATGACCGAATGGCAATCCAGGCTACAACAAAGGCCACCACATTCCCGGCAAGGAGGAATTTGATTTCCCGTTCACCAATAATATTTCCATTCCAAAAAAAATGAAATAGTTTGTACGAAGTTGCGCCAAACATGGTGGGTACTGCGAGAAAAAAAGAAAACTCGGCTGCTGTTTTCCTATTGAGTTTTTGTGAGAGGCCGCCAATAATAGTGGCAGCTGATCGGGAAAGTCCCGGAAGGAGAATGGCCAGGCACTGGAAGCACCCGATGATGAAGGCGGGTTTTAATTTAATCTTGGTGACGACTGAATTTTCATTCTCTTTAAACCAATTATCCACAAAAAGCAAGATGAAACCTCCGAGGAGTAATGCAAAACCAACTACATATACCCTTCCAAAAATAATGTCAATGTATTGAGCAAATAAAAATCCCATTATTGCAGAAGGAATGAATGCTATTAGCAGTGTGTAATAAAATTCAATTGACTGCAAGAATTTTCTCCAGTACATAGCAACTACGGATAGTATTGCTCCCAATTGAATGGCCACCATAAATGTTTTAGTGAAGGGCTCTGCAGCAATACCCATTAGAGACGAAGCTATAATCATGTGGCCGGTTGAAGAAATAGGAAGAAACTCGGTCAGCCCTTCGATGACAGCCAGGATAATTGCTTCTATGAGCGTCATCTTTGAAGGAGGTTTAGCAACGCCACAACTTCACGTGGTGGCACAAACTTACTTAGAAGTCTTTTCTAACTTGGATTGCGACTTGGCAACTGTTGGATTAATTTTTCTTTGTTCCTCAGGTTTGTGTAAGATCGCATAAATCTCGAATAGAAAACCAGATACAGTAACTACAGGTCCAAGTGTGAGTCCTAAAAACCCAAAACCCTGCGGTTCGCCATCAAGGGACATAATGGTGAAACCAATGATTATGACCACAATACCTATAATCATTAAGGTGTAATTCTTTTTCCCGAAGGGTAATTTTTCCATGCTGTTAATTGTGAGTGGTTTTTAGAAAATAATATAGTGTACTAGTGATGATGTTGCTTTTAAAATCTAATAAAGTTCATCCAATGAGAGTTGTAAATATTTTGATACCGCTCGATATGTGCTGGTGAACGCTACAAAAATACCTAACCCCGTGAGACTGGCAAGTACGATTAAGATTCGCTCGTTATTCTGAATGGTGGCCAGTTCTGGAATCCTTCTGTTTGCCAATGCAATCAAAGCTATTAATAATGAGGATGAAATAATTCCCCCGATAAAACCATACAATAAGGCTCGAAGCAAAAATGGTTTTTTTATGAAACCCCGGGTAGCTCCAACTAATTGCATGCTGCGGATAAGAAATCGTTGAGAAAATAGGGCAAGCCGCAGGGTGTTATTGATTAGGAGCACAACCACTACAAAAAGCACCAAAGAAATTCCGATCAATATGATCCCGATTTTTTTTTGATTTTTATTGATGCCCGATATTACACTTTCCCTGTAATATACCTGAAAAATACTGCGCTCACTTTCAAGTTTTCGTTTGATGTCAGCCAACTTTATTGAATCCTGGAAAATAGGGGGAACACCAAATTCAAATGATTCCCTGAGGAGATTTTCTCCCTGGAAAACGAAGTCTTCGCCTGTTTCCTTTACAAATTTTTTACGGGCGTCTTCTTTTGATATGAAAATTAATGAACCCTTTGCTACGTAATCCTGAGGCTCAATTTTTTTCCTCAAAACTGTTTTAACCGAATCGGTGAGATCGTTTTTTAAGAAAACCTGTACCCTAAAATTCTCCCGGACGGAGTGTTCCAACTCACCAGAATATACGATCAGTATCCCAAATAAGCCAATTACAAAAAGAGCAAGGGTTATGCTAAAAATTACGCTAATGGATGGGAAGTTGCCTAATTTCTTCTTTGTTCTGTTAGGAGAGTAACTCATTGCCCCAAAGATAATTATCCGCCACTATGCATGACAATTTATTTTTGAATTGTGAATTAGCTGCTACAAAAATAAGCCCTGGAAGGTTTTAAAAACCATCCAGGGCCAGCGCTTGGGTTGCGACTTCTATTTTCTACTTCTAAACTCTTTCAATTTTTGAATTATGGGCCTGTCGTGAAGAGGGGTGAGTTCGGTCACGTCTTGCTTTCTTTCGTCCAGAAAATAGAAATTATCCTTAAAGAACATGAAAAGAGCGTGGTTATCTCCATGAACCTCAAGTATTTCATACAAGGATTCTTCAAATACTGCTCCATAGAGGAAGAGTTTTCCATCCGAAAATTGGTAATGGAATGGATATGCTTTGTCAATGGGTCTTCGGCTCACCTGAATGGTTGAAACTGTAATATTGGAATTTGAATTTAATGTTACCGATTCGTTGGTATTGCTTTCCGTAAGCATTTCTTCCGATGGGTCGGCTACTTCTAATTTTGGTGATGAAGCGTCCTTCTTTTTAGGCTTACTCTTTCTCATCTGAAGGTTGGACGTTTCCTTCGTTTTTGTGACGGCTTCTGTTTTCTCCTCAATGACAACTTCGTCCTGCTGTTCGTCCTTGGGAAGGAGGCTATCGATTTTTATTTCGGCACCAGGAATTTCTTGTATGATCGTTTCAGAATCTTTTGTGAAAAAATAAAGTCCTGTTCCAACCAAACCTGCTACGCCAACGGTGGCAGCAATTTTTGTCACACTCCAATCGCTCCATAGTGAACCACCACCTACATGCACTTTGTTAAGCATGGCCTTTAACTCAGCAGCCCTCGCTTTGCGTATGCCTTCCACAATTACACTCTGTCTCTCCACCTCCGATTTTAAAGCAGGGTCGGCATTCATTCCCTCCTCAAATTCTTTCTGCTCGCGCTCTGAAAGCCGGTTGGTCAAATAGTCATCAATCAAATCAAAATTGCTCATAACACTTAGTCTAAAAAGTCTTGCTCAGAATACTGGGCTTTAATTAATTCGTCTAATTTTTGTTTACACTTATATTTTTTTGTTTTGGCGGTGTCTGTGTTGGCGAAGCCAAGTTTATCGGCAATCTCCTGCATAGACATATCGTCAAAATAATAATAGGTCAACACCTTTCGGCATGTTTCCCCAATTTGGTTTAGGCACTCAGCTATTATCTTTTCCCTTTCAGGGGTCTCCAGATCCAATTTAACAGCCACATCCTTCTCCTCATTCGACAACCTTTTTTTCCTGTCCAACTCTTTCCTCCAAAGGTTTTGGCAAACACTATAGATGTAGGTACTGATTTTGGCGGTCATCACTAATTTGCCTGACCGTGCTTTTTGCCAAAAAACGACTAAAGCATCCTGAAATACATCCTTCGCCTCCTCCTCTGTTCCGCTATTGGTGATGACCAGTTTGGTCATCATCCGGTAATACTTCTTATAAAGAAATTCAAGGGCTTTTTCATCGCCACCTTTGATACGTTCAAAGAGCTCGTCCTCGCTCATTTCTTTATCGGCTTTGAATACTCTCAAGTGCTTGTGGGTAACCGTTTATAATAATTTTCCTATGGGTGAATATAAAATTCTATAAGCAAGATGAACCGAGCCATTTAAAAAAACAAAGGCCATGCGTAAAACATGGCCTTTTTATTCCGACAAACGGGGATTAACCGCTTATTTTATTTGCTTAATTGTGCTCTAACTACCTCTGTTTTAATGGTTTCTGACTGCTTTTTAATGGACACCTGAACAGCCTTATCGGTGACCAACAAGGGGGCAATTACCAAGGCCACTACAGACATTAGCTTAATCAAAATGTTCAAAGATGGGCCAGATGTATCCTTGAATGGATCGCCTACCGTATCGCCAACCACCGCTGCCTTATGTGGGTCTGACTTCTTAAAGTACTTCTGGCCGTTTATTTCAACTCCCTCCTCAAAACTTTTCTTGGCGTTGTCCCATGCACCACCGGCATTCGACTGGAATATTGCCAGCAAAACACCTGAAACGGTCACTCCAGCGAGCATTCCACCTAAGGCTTCTTTACCGAAGCCAGGCAAGAAAGCAATTACCACAGGCACTACAACAGCCATGAGGCCTGGTATAACCATTTGCTTGATGGCAGCCTGGGTAGAGATCTCAACACATTTGCCGTACTCGGCTTTGCCATCGGCATCATGGAATACTTTCTGCTCATCGGCACTCCACTCTTCCACTGGCTTGTCACCATTTTTACGCATTAGATCAAGAGCGGCCTTCAACTCAGGGATGTTGGCAAACTGTCTCCGGACTTCTTCGATCATCCTCATGGCAGCGCGACCAACGGCACCCATCGCCAGAGCTGAGAACACAAAGGGAAGCATGCCACCAATGAACAAACCAGCCATTACGTTGGCTTTTGAAACATCGATAGAAGAAACTTTTGCTGTGGTCATGAAGGCTCCGAAAAGAGCCAGGGCAGTCAATGCTGCTGATGCGATAGCAAAACCCTTACCGATAGCGGCAGTGGTGTTACCCACAGCATCCAACTTATCCGTACGCGAACGCACTTCTTTAGGTAGCTCGCTCATTTCAGCTACACCACCGGCATTGTCGGAGATAGGACCGTAAGCATCAACAGCTAATTGAATTCCAAGATTGGAAAGCATACCAACAGCTGCAATGGCAATACCATATAAGCCGGCAAATTCAAATGCACCAATAATAGAGAGCGCAATGATGATGATAGGATACATGGTGCTCATCATACCAACACCTAAACCCGCGATGATGTTAGTGGCAGCACCTGTACCTGATTGACGGACAATTGAATTAACAGGTCCTTTGCCCATGCCGGTATAATATTCCGTAATCAAACCGATGATTACACCGCCCACTAATCCAATCACAGTGGCCCAGAAAACACCAAGAGCAGTCATCTCACGCTCAAATGGGGTTCCATCAGGGTTTGTATATAAAGGATCAATAAATGTCCAAGAGGCTGGGAGCATCCAGATAATAATAAAATAGGATGCAATGATCATGACAATGGATGATACGAACTCACCCATGTTCAAAGCTTTCTGAGGATCGCCACCTTCTTTCACGCGAACGAAGAATGTTCCGAAGAACGACATCACAATACCAACTGCGGCCAGCACTAAAGGAAGTAACACAGCAGAAAGTCCGTTGAAATTATCAGAGAAACCGGGCACCATGAAAGCAGCACCCAATACCATTGTACCAACAATTGAACCTACATACGATTCAAACAAATCGGCACCCATCCCGGCAACGTCACCCACGTTGTCACCTACGTTATCAGCGATAGTAGCGGGGTTCAGCGGGTGATCTTCGGGAATGCCGGCTTCAACCTTACCAACTAGGTCAGCGCCCACATCGGCAGCTTTTGTATAAATACCACCACCCACACGGGCAAACAATGCAATAGAGGACGCACCAAAAGAAAATCCCGTGATAACGGTAATAACCTGGTTCAATCCATTCTGAGTATCAACTCCGAATACCTGAGAATAAATAATGAACAAAACACTCAATCCCAATACTCCGATGCCTACAACACCCATACCCATAACAGAGCCACCGGTGAAGGCAATTTGAAGAGCTTCGGCCAGTCCTTTACGGGCGGCATTAGTTGTGCGCACGTTAGCTTTAGTGGCCACTTTCATTCCAATAAAACCGGCCAAGGCTGAACTAAATGCTCCTAAAACAAAAGAAACACCTACTAAGGGTGACGAAGTAGAGCTGTCTGCAGTTACGGCCAATAAAACGGAAACACAGACAACGAATATGGCCAATACTTTATACTCTGCTTTAAGAAATGCCATAGCGCCTTCGGCAATGTGGCTTGCTATTTTTTTCATTTTATCGGTGCCGGCATCCTGTTTGGATACCCAGGCGCTTTTCCACATCACGTAAATGAGGCCCAGAACACCGAAGAGAGGTAACGAATAGAGAACGGTTTGCATAAATGAATAAAGTTTGATTAGGTCTTGATTTACAGGTTATTAAAAAGTTGCGCAAAGATAGTAGAAGGGGCTAAACTGGCAATTGTTGATATTCCATTGAATTATAATGAATGTTTTGAATTGGGCTGATTGTCAAAATATTACCAACCGGAAATGAAAGTATCACCTTTCCCTTTATACCTGAAACATGTGCTTCAGGGCATTCAATAATTTGGTTTTAACTTCCTTATCGGCCTTTTGCAAATCAGCCAGGCTTGGCGTCAGTATCATTTTAATGTTTTGGATTTCGATGACTTCGTTTTGACTGAGGCCCGGCATATCAATACCAAAGGAAATTACGAAAGCCGGACGTTCCTTCCATTGAATCACATCAGGCTTACTGGTTGAAATCACTTTAACATGGTTTAATGAAAGTCTTACCGAGGTCAGGATTTTCTCCAGAAATACTTTCTCGCTTTCGCTGATGGCTTGCCAGGGAGTCGGTAAAACTACAATGGGCTTTACCGCGACATCATAAAGTTCTTCCTGAAAAATATTGGAAATTATTTCAGGATAGCTCATGTCTGTGAATCTTTTACATCGAAGATAGATTTTAGTTCATTGGCTTCGCTAGGCTTCATGCGGCCACTGAGCACGAGGCGCAATTGCCGCCTGCGGAGGGCACCTGCATAAAGTTCTTTTTCTTCATCAGTTTGAGGTTCTACTTCTGGTACTTCAATTGGGTGACCAGCGCCATCAACTGCCACAAAAGTGAAGTAGGCACTGTTACTCAGAAATTTTTTTGCTGATGGAATATCTTCGGCTTCAACATCAATCCGGATTTCCATAGATGAGTTGAACGCACGTGTTACTCTTGCTTTCAAGGTTACTACATTCCCCAGCCGAATTGGTTCGCGAAAAGAAATATTGTCCACTGAAGCCGTCACCACAATTTGGTTGGAATGCCTTTGAGCTGCAATAGCAGAAACAATATCCATCCAATGCATCAGTCGCCCACCCATCAAGTTGTTGAGCGTATTGGTATCGTTGGGCAGAACCAGTTCTGTCATGCTGACGAGGGACTCAGATGGTTTTTTGATTTTTTTTGCCATTTCGTTTATTAATAAATTTAGTTGTTGGTTGATAATTGTTCTTCGTGACTTGACAGCGAAAATTATTTCCATCCTTCATCACCCAACAAAGGAACGAACATAAAGTATTCGAATTCTTCTTTCTCAATTTTATCTTTCCGCTTGGTAAGTTTAACCATTTTTTGTTTTTCTCTGTCGCCAACGGGAATAACTAAAATTCCACCTTCGGAAAGTTGGTCAATTAAGGTCTGTGGAATTATCGGAGCACCAGCTGTTACCAATATTTTATCGAAGGGACTTTTAGCTGGTAATCCTTTCGAACCGTCACCACAAATAAAAAATGGTTTGTATCCTAATGTTGGTAAAAACTCTTTTGCTTTTTCGTAGAGAATCCGGTTGAATTCTATGGTGAAAAGTTTAACTCCAAGCTCCATTAAAATACATGCCTGGTAGCCCGATCCAGTGCCAATCTCCAGCACTTTATCTCCCGGCTTTATTTCCAGCTTTTCAGTCTGAAATGCTACTGTAAAAGGCTGGGAAATTGTTTGCCCCTCTCCGATAGGAAAAGCCTTGTCTTCGTAGGCATGATTCAGTAGGGCATCATCGAAAAAAACGTGCCTTGGCACTTTCCCAAGGGCTGTCAAAATGCGCTCGTCTTTAATGCCCTTTTGGCGGAGTTTTGCTACCAACTTATTACGTAGTCCGCGTTGCTTGTAATTGTCCTCAATCATTGATTTTATGCAAAAAAGGGCATTTTTTACCCCCAAACAAAGTTTTAATAAAATCTTAGGAAAATTGAAACCTTCAAGCCTACTTTACGGTTCACAAATACACAGTGAAGAACCTTTTTGCCATAGCGTTCAGCTGTGTGTACCTGACCCTGACAGTAGGAGTGGCCAAAACCACCCACTACTGTATGGGCAGGGAAAATCACACCACTTTTTTCTCTTATTATACTGATCCCTGCATTTGCTCTGTCTTGGCTGGAAATTTGTCTTCCTGCTGCAGCAATGAATCAGTTTTGCTTAAAGTTGATTCAGATCAATCCATATCTTTGACAGTTGAAATAGCTCCCGTTCAGCTACCACTCTTAGAGGTTATTTACTATTCAACTGTTAAGCCCTCTATTGGATCAAAGATTTCCAATTTCTTTCCCGAAAAATACCTAAGGCCACCTCCATTAAAGGCCTATGTGATGAATTGCAGTTTTGTTTTTTATGATGAGGAAGATCCAGCTAAGTCTGTTAGCTAATCTTTTTCTTTTTTTTAAATTCAAAACTGTTATCAATTATGAAAAAATACATATTCCTATTTTTAGTTATTTCTTCCTTTGGAGCATTGGCACAAGAAAAAATTGTGAAATCAAAGATTAAAGTTTTTGGAAACTGCAGTATGTGCAAGGAACGAATAGAAACTGCACTTGATGTAAGTGGCATAAAAAGCGCCTCATGGAATTCAGCAACCAAAGAACTTGATGTGGTATACAATAAGTCGAAAATTTCAGAGCAGAAAATCCACGAAATTGTAGCTTCTGTGGGTCATGACACTGAATTAGTAAAAGCCAAAGACAGCGTTTATGCCGATCTGCCGTTCTGCTGCCTCTATCGGGAAAGTAACGAGGTAAAAGAGGACAAGACTCAACACCACTAAACCAGAAGTATTTATGAAAAGGTTTGCTATTGCCATTGGGGCAATGCTCCTTTCCCATTTCATCAATGCTCAAAAATTAATGGGTTTAGTTATTGAGATTGACAAAGAAGGAAAGGAAGTGCCATTGCCAGGTGCAAATGTTTATTGGTTAGGTACTACCGAAGGAACCAGTACCCGTGAGAATGGATTATTTATTATTGACCGCGTGACGAATTCTAATCGGTTAGTGATAAGTTTTGTGGGATATAGACCGGATACTATTTTGATTGCTGATCAAACAAATGTTAAAATAGTCTTAAAATCAGATCAGGTGTTAGAAGACATCACTGTAGAGGGATCGAAACAGTCGACTCAAATAGACAGAGCCTCGAATATTAACCTGGTCGAGATGAATGAGAAGGAGTTGTTCAAAGCTGCCTGTTGCAATCTTTCGGAAAGTTTTGAAACCAATCCATCTGTTGATGTCGCCTTTACAGATGCAATTACCGGAACAAAGCAAATACAGATGCTGGGATTGGCCGGCTCAAATACCATGATTTCGGTTGAGAATATGCCAGGTGTTCGAGGTCTTGCCTCCAGTCAGGGAATTCAGTTTATTCCCGGTACCTGGATAAACTCCATTCAGGTGACCAAAGGCACAGGCTCGGTAGTGAATGGATACGAAAGTATTGCCGGACAGATTAATGTGGAGTTAAAGAAGCCCCAGGAAAGTGATAAAGTCTATGTAAATGGGTATGTCAATAGTTCTGGCAGGAGTGAAGGAAATTTAATTTTTACGACACATGTTGGTAAAAAATGGGCAACAACATTTTTACTGCACGGAAGTGTTCGTCCCTGGGAAATGGATCAAAACAAGGATTCCTTTCTTGATTTTCCATTGGGTAATCAGATCAATTTTATTAATCGGTGGGTTTATAATTCTGGGAACGGATGGCTCTTTCAGGTTTCATTTAAATATTTGAAGGATTACAAGCAAGGTGGTCAAACAGGATTCGAACCAGACCAGGATAAGTTTACCACCAATCGATATGGTTTGGAGATTAAAACCGACCGTGTAGAAATGGTAAGTAAGCTGGGCTATGTGTTTCCCGGGAAGCCTTACCAAAGCTTTGGTTTTCAAGTGAACTTAACCGATCATAAGCACGACAGTTACTACGGATACAATATCCACAATGCGAGACAGCAATCTGTTTATGTTAATTCAATTTTTCAGTCCATAATCAATTCTTCTAATCATAAATTTAAGACCGGGTTAAGTTTGTTAATCGATAGTATGGATGAAAGTTTTGAGCAACCGTCAGGCATAAATCCTGTGGTCGTTGATTTTGGCAGGGAAGAGGTTGTGCCAGGTGCTTTTTTTGAATACGATTTTTCGGGTTCAGAAAAGTTTTCAATGACGGCAGGCCTCCGAGCGGACTACCACAATCTCTTTGGATTTCTATACGCTCCGCGATTACATGCTAAATTTTCACCGACTTCAATGACAACATTTCGACTCAATGTTGGAAAAGGAATTCGGGTAGCAAATATTTTGGTAGAGAATACAGGGTTCATGGCTTCTTCGAGGAGTTTTCTGACGGACAAGATTCAAACAAGCAAGGCTTATGGATTTAATCCTGACGTGGCGTGGAATTATGGTTTAAGTTTTTCACAGGATTTTGATTTGAATTACCAACCGGGAACAATTTCCCTCGATTATTACTTCACCGATTTTGTGAATCAAGTAGTTGCCGATTATGATCATGATGTTCATCAAGTAACTTTTTTTGGTTTGCAGGGAAAATCATTTTCGCGCAGTGTTCAGGCACAACTTGATTATCAACCTATTCGAAGATTAGATGCTCGATTAGCGTATCGCTGGCTGAATGTAAAAACCGATTATTTAGATGGACGGTTGGATAGACCCCTGATACCAAAATTTCGAGCATTTGCTAATGTAGCCTATGCCACAAAGTCGAATTGGAAATTTGACTTAACGGTGCAGTGTATTGGCAAACAAAGACTTCCCAACACATCGACAAATCCAACGGAATTTCAATTGGCAACCTACTCCGATGAATATTGGAATATCAATTCCCAGGTAACGAAGGACTTTGGCAAAAGGTGGAGTATTTATCTTGGTATTGAAAACCTGACAAACTTCAGATTGAAGACCCCCATTATTTCTGCTAATGATCCATTCTCGCCTTACTTTGATGCCTCTATGGTTTGGGGGCCTGTGTTTGGGCGAATGACATATGCAGGTTTCAGGTATCGAATTCAATAATTAGTATATCCTGCTCAACTTCAAAATCCAATCAGTACAAATGGCGCCCAATAAAAAGGGGCGCCATATTTTTTTTCAGTAATCATTTTTATTTTGATTTGCTGAAGGCTTTTCCGGTAGGAAGGCGTTTTCATGCCGAGAACATTTTGGTAAAAACCGGTCATCATTTGTGAAGTAGATTCATCGGAGACACTCCAATAGGAAACCATAATATTTCGGGCGCCTGCATAAACCAATGCCCGCGAAAGGCCGATAACCCCTTCACCCTTTGATACCTTCCCTAGTCCGGTTTGACAGGCGGAGAGGGCGATCATGTCGGCATTTAGCGTGAGGTTGTAAATTTCTCCCGAAAATAAATCACCATCGTCTGTATCTGATTGCCTCAAAAATATTCGGGAAAGTTCTGGCGATTGTTCATCGACAATTCCATGTGTGGCAAAATGAATGTATTTGTAATCCTTAAGGGCTGATTGCTTTACAGTCGTTTCAGTAGCTTCACCGGACTTTTTTAGTAAAGCATTTTTTCCAAACAGTCCTGCGATAAAATTTACTTCAGCTTCGGTTCCGGGCAGTTCACTTAGATTCGTATTGTTTGGAAACTCGATTGGTGCGCATAGAAAAATAGAAGGAGGGCCTTCGTTTTTTTTACTGGTTTTTTGAGCCAGGAGGGTGGTGGAGAATTCGTATCCAATGGAGTAACGATGTATCCAGAATTGGCCTTCAAAATTTTTACTCTCCTTTTTATTTTTATAAGGCAATGCCTCAAATGGCATCGTCCCCAGCCTACCGGAAGGAATAATAATTAAATCGGTTATTGAACCATTGACATTGGGGTCGAGAAGTTTGGAAAGGGTTTGACCGGCTTCGAAATGAACGGTAGGGTCGGAGAAGTAAAGTGAGTTACTAAATCCCTTTACGAGTCGATCGAATTTGTCAGGAAGAGATTTACTTGTGATTTTGAATTTTGAATGGGTTAGAGTAAAGGTGTAAAGCCTGTTTCCATTTTCAGAATTTTCTTCTAAGAAATAACTGACGACAGCTGTTCCCACGGGCAAAAGGGTCTGTATTTTTTTTGCACTGGGTGTTGAGTTGTTGAATTTCAGATTGAAATATTCAGGATAATCCTTTTCCAGTTTCCGGGTAAATGATTCGTACTGGCCGTTCAAATCGAAAAGCATTTTTCTTAACTCTTGTTCTCTTTGAACATCCGGTTTCTGGGCTAACTTCTGTGCATACAGGGCAATTTCTGATTTCAGTAACTTTTCTTTCTCAATCAGGTCGGGAGGAATTCCGGAAAAGGATTTGGCATTTGCATCGGCAATAGACTCCAGCAGTACAGCCGATTTACTTTTTTCGGCAAAGTAGAAAGCAGATTCTCTGTAAAGTGCTGGCTTGGCCGTTACCTCGCTTAAAGTAAATGCTACCCTCACCCCATTTTGATAAATGCTATTGGCTATTGCACCCAACGCAATTTTATCGCTTTCATCGCGACTGTTTTGTCGAAGAAGGTCTATCAAAGAATCACCAACCTGAAGACATGTTAGTGCCTGCGTTAAGTCACTTTGCTTAATGGTTTTATTTGTATACTTCTCTTCAAGCGTTTGGGCTTTAAATACAATTGTATTAAGCATCACACGACCGTTATAATAAGAATTGGCTTTGGGATTATGAATGATTAATTGAGAATTAAATTCATTAGAATTGGAAATAAGGGCCTGCTGAGAATAATAAAGAGCACTGTCAAAGTTGCTTTCGGCTAGATTTAAATATCCCATTAGGTTGTACGCTGAAGCTAAATCGGGGTGCTTGGTGCCATATGCCTTTTTATACTGATTTAATGCGGCCCGGTAATAACCTTTTGCGGCCTTGGTATTTTTAAGTTGCTCATACGTTCTGCCAAGATTCAGCAGAACAAGTGCTTGATTCGGGTGGCCGCTGGGATAAAGTTTTTTCCAGATCTTAAGCGCAGTTTCAAAATTATTTTGAGCATCTCCATATAATTCCAATTTATTATACATGGATGCAATGTTTGTGTAGGCTTGAGCAATTTTGGCGTGATTCTCTCCATATGCTTTCTTATAAATAGGCAAGGCCTTTTCGTAATACTCTAAAGCCTTATCCGGGTCGATGTCGCTGTACATTAATCCTAAATCATTGTATGCTGCGGCAATTTCAGGATGATCGGCAGGAAATAGACTCCTTCTTGTTTGAAATGAAATAAGCTGATTGTCTTCTGCCTGCTTCATTTTGCCCGTGCTGTAATATAGAGTGGCCAGGTAAGAAAGACAGCGTGCAGATTCCAATGAATTATCTTTCCCGGATTGTATAAACTTACTTTGAGCTTTCTGAAGATTTTCCAAAGCCATTTCAGAGTTACCCTTATTCAGGTAGAGATAGCCTAAGGTAGATAACGTGATGGCCCTGTCGAAATCGCTAATGGCCTGGCGTTGAAGTATCTGATTTAAATTTTGTTCGGCTTCATTAAACTTTCCTTGTGCGATGAGCAGCAGTGCCTTTCTATTCGTCAAGTCAATTTCATTGCCGTCTTTTTTATTTAGTAAACGGTCTACTTCAATAATGGCTTCTGAATAAGCGGCTTCATTTATGAGTGAATCGAGCCTTCCTGTGCTTGATTTTTGAGCGGAAGAGGCAATGCAAATAAAAAGTAGAAAAAATAAAGAGCCTCTCATTTAGAAACGGTAGAAGTAGGTGAAGGATGAAACAAAGTGACGAGTGAGCCCATCCGGGTTTTCATCACGCTGGGTAAATTTTCTTCCCAATAAAATTTTCACGCCTGTTCGCACGCTAAAGCTATATCCTGCTGTCACAATTCCAGACATGGCAAGGCCTGTTGTGCCATCGGGTTTTACCCGTTCAAATTCCTGGGTTTGAGTATTTTTTAGTGATATCTCATCGTGTCTTATCCTGTAAATAGGCAGCAGTCCTAAAGAAAAATTAAATCTTGAGAACCGGAAATTTCGTTCAATGCGCAGCATCACATCTATGCCTCTTTTTAATTCTTTAGCGCGCGAGTATTCGTGAGCGTAGGCAGAGTCTGAAGATGAATTCCACTCACTCCACAAGAATTGGTTTTTATTTTGATTGAACGGAATCTGAATACCGGTTGCCAAAAGCCATTTTCGATTGATTAGCGATACACCCGCGATCGCATCATAACTACCCAAGCTGGTTTGATAGTACATGGGCAGCGCTCTTTCTTCACCTTCGAAAAAAGTAGATTTGTCTGAGTTGTTTGTAGGAATTTTTCCGCCTAAAGAAAAGTTTAAGTCCATTCCATCTTTTGAGATCAAATTCCGCGTAAAGCAGAGCGAGATATCCCCAAGATCCTGGGTGTGAGCCAGGCGGCCTTCCACCCATTGGTATGGAAGCTTTGCCTGAAAAGTAATTTTCTGGCTCAATCTAAAATTCAAATCAGCTGTGGCGCTGTAAATGATAGGAGTAAGTGTAGTGGTGCCTCTATAAAAGCTTAACTCCATAGAAAGGAGTTTAAGGTTTAATTTTTTGCTATAGTGCTGATCGGGTTTCATGGCGCCCATGGTGCAAAAGCCGGCATCACTGCAACCTTGCGAGTATAAACTAATGGTTAATGGAAAAAGAAAAATTATTAGAGGAACCCAGGGCTTCATAAATTCTTAAGGTTCGGAAATTTACGAAAAATCACATCCGATTTCCGATCCGCGTTTCTAATTTAGTGAAACCTATTGGCCACCCAGTGACATATTTTCAACGGCAGCCAGTTTCAGGATTTTTTCGTATGCCTCTGCATCAAGGTCGTTGAAGAAATAATAGACAGGGTTTTTGGCAATATTATTAATGTGCACTTCATAATGTAAGTGTGGTGCAGTAGACAATCCTGTGCTTCCCACATATCCAATTAACTCACCGCGTTTCACTTTCTGGCCTACTCTCACAGCAAAGCCATGCATGTGTGCGTACCGGGTTTTATAACCAAAGCCGTGGTCAACCTCTACCATTTTGCCATAACCACTAAAACTAAATTCAACGGTAATCACCTGACCATCGGCCGTTGCGTATATGGGTGTTCCAATAGGTGCTGCGAAGTCGATACCCTGATGCATTTTCCTTACTTTATAAACCGGATGAATCCTTAACCCGAAACCTGAGGCTAAGGAAATTAATTGTTTATTCGATATGGGTTGTATGGCGGGAATAGCGGCAAACATTTTTTCTTTGTTTCGTGCCAACTCTACCACCTCGTCTTGAGATTTTGTCTCCAGGTAAACCTTTCGTCTTAGCTTGTCAACACTTTCTGTAAGGCTAAGAATTAACTCTTCATGGATGATGTCTCTTTCCCGAATGGCTTCATAACGATCGGAGCCACCAATTCCACCTTCTCGGATATTTTTATCCAAGGGCTCAGCCCCTAACACACTGCGGTAGATATTATCATCCCGATATTCCATGTCGCTGATAAGCCTATTAAGCTGGTTTATTTTTTTGTTCAGGTTTTCATAATAAAATTCCAATTCCTGAACTTCGTTTTGAAGGATTGTTTCTTTGGGCGATTCGAAGTAGCGGCTGAACAAAAGCAACATGCCGGTGGCCAGGGCCAGGGAGAGCGTAAAAATTCCCAATACGTTAAAAATGATATCGCCTGTGGTAGTCTTTACCCGCTCGTACTTGCAGGTAACGGTATCATAGTAATACTTGATCTTAGCCATCTATATTTATTTCGGTCGGAATATTTTTATAACCGATTCATTACCATCTATGAAAGGCCCCCCGATTAAATCAATACAGTAGGGAATGGCCGGGAAAACCGCATCCAGACACTGCCGGATTGCTTTTGGTTTGCCGGGCAAATTTACAACTAAAGTTTTATTTCTGATACCGGCCGTTTGTCTTGACAAAATAGCAGTGGGTACGTGTATTAAACTTGTGGCTCGCATCAATTCTCCAAAACCGGGTAACATTTTCGTGCAAACATTTTCCGTAGCCTCGGGGGTAACATCACGGGGGGAAGGTCCTGTTCCTCCGCAAGTCACCACTAGGCAGCAACCCTTTTCATCGGCCATATTTATTATGGTTTGTTCAATCAGCAATTGTTCATCGGGGATTACGGCATACTCTTTTTCCCAGGGCCCGTTAATGAATTCGGTGAGTGTTTTAACAATTTCTTTTCCTGGTATATCCTCATAGATGCCTTGGCTGGCGCGGTCTGAAATATTAATAATGCCAATGCGAATAATGGATGATGGATGCTGGATGACAGATGTTTGATGAATAATATTGGATTGAATGGACATGTCTTTACGAATCAGGAATACTAACTACCGATTTTACTTAAAAGGTGACCAGCCCTTCCTTTTTTAAAAACCATTCTTCCCTGCGCTTTCCCGCTGCGTAATTTTTTTTGAACGTCTGCGGGAAGTTTAATAGTGTCTTGACAATTGGTAGAGCAGCAGCCTTCGAATTTTGCAGCGCATTCATTACACTGGATGAACAACAAATGGCAGCCGTCATTCTTACAATTTGTATGCGAGTCGCAGGGTTTGCCACATTGATGGCAGGTGCTTAACACATCATCGGTGATTTGTTCGCTCAGTCGTTCGTCAAACACAAAATTTTTTCCGATAAATTTATTCTCAAGTCCATTTCCCTTAACCTGTTTCACATAGTTGATTATTCCGCCTTCCAGTTGAAATACGTTTTTAAAACCTTTGTATTTCATCCAGGCGCTTGCCTTCTCACACCGAATGCCACCCGTGCAATACATGAGTAGTTTTTTGTCTTTATGATCCTTCATTAAATCCTCTGCCATCTGAAGTTCTTCACGGAAGGTATCGACATCGGGGCAAATAGCATTCTTAAAATGTCCAACTTCGGTTTCGTAGTGATTGCGCATGTCGACAATAAGTGTATCCGGATCATCGGCCAATTTGTTAAACTCTTCAGCGTTCAGATGCTGGCCTGGCTGAGTTACATCGAACAGGGGTTCATTCAAACCATCGGCAACTATTTTTTTCTTAAGTGCTATTTTTAATTTAAAAAAGGATTTTCCATTGTCTTCAACCGCTACATTCAATCGCACGCCATTCAGAAATGGGATGCTATACAGCTTTGTTTTAAATTCTTCGAAATTTTGGTTTGGTATGCTTATTTGCGCGTTGATGCCTTCCTCTGCAATAAATGTTCTGCCAAGGACATTCATTTTTAGCCATTCGCGATACAGATCGTTGCGGAAACATAATGGATCGTTAATATGATGATATTTGTAGAAAGAGAGAGTAACCCGTTCCTGAGAAGTGGAATGCAGTTTTTCCTTTAAAATTCGGTTATTTACACGATTATGAAGCGGCATCGGAAAGCAAAGTTAATCGTTAAAAGCCATTTGGTAAAAATGACCCCTCGTTGTTAACTTTTCTCTATTTGCTGAAAAATTTCTATTTCAGTCCCCGAAACTTATTCCGAGGCCTTTTGCGGCCTTTAACAGGCTCGAACTTTTGCTTACGAAATGGTAATCTTTAGTAGCTTCTGCCAGCGTGACGGAAGTAACAGAGTTATTTTTTAGAGAAACCATACGCCCGAATTTATTTTCAAGCGCAAGTTCAAAAGCTTTCACTCCAAACAGCAGGGCCAGAACCCGGTCGGAGGCTATTGGTGTGCCACCACGCTGCACATGACCTAAAACTGTTTCTCTTATCTCAGCCTTGCATCCGGCATCTTTTAGCTGTTTGGAAAGTTGATAGGCTACACCACCAAGTCGAACGTGCTCTGAGCCTTTTTCTCCTGTGGATGCAGTGATGGTACCTTGTTTTGGTTTGGCACCTTCGGCAATTACAATGTTAACAAAACCGCGCCCTTTTTTATATCGTGTATTTATTCGCTTCACAATTTTTTCAATGTTGTAAGGGATTTCCGGAATGAGGCAAACCTCAGCACCTCCGGCAATGGCGGTGTGCAGGGCAATCCAGCCTGCATCGCGCCCCATCACCTCCATTATCATAACCCGATGGTGGCTTTCTGCGGTGGTTACCAATTTATCAAAACTGTCTGTGGCTATTTGCACGGCTGTTTGAAATCCAAACGTCATGTCCGTAGCCGATAAATCGTTATCAATGGTTTTAGGAACTCCAATTATGGGTATACCTTTCTTGAATAAGGTTTCTGAAATTTTTTGAGATCCGTCTCCACCTATGTTGATAATAGCATCGAACTTTAGCGCTTTTAATTTTTTGATCAGCTCGCCAGACCGGTCTTCAAATTTTATTGTGCCGTCTGGCTGGGTGACTGGGAATTTTATTGGATTGGCTTTATTGGTAGTCTTCAAAATGGTTCCGCCTTTTACGTGGATTCCCGCAGTTCTCCTTCTTGTAAGTTTAATGATTTCCTGAGGTTCATTCAGTACCCCATTAAACGCCTCGATACTGCCATATACTTCCCAACCTTTTTCTTTGCGAGCACGTTTCGCAATTCCCCGAATAACTGCATTCAAACCGGGCGCATCTCCGCCACCGGTAAGGATCAATATTTTTTTCATGACAGCTTAAGACGTTAGGTTATGAAAGGTAGTACTAGAATTGATAATTGACAATTGTCGATTCGGTACCTTTCAAAACTTTAACCTACTGATTGGGCTTCTCCAGGTTTACCACCTGTGGTTTTTCATAGCCAAACAGTTCATCGAGGGTAAGCTCTTTTATCTCACCGTATTTGGTTAATTCCTTAAAAGATAGTTTTTTCCTATCTCCAACCAATACCACATTAAAGTTTTGATCTTTGATATATTGCTTTTGAAAATTAGCAACATCTTCAATCGTCATGTTCTGAATGCCTTCATAAACATCTTTGCGCAGGTCGTGATCTACGCCCCTGCGTCTTGCAGTTTCGAAATTGAATAGGATATCGGTTTTAGTGATCCGCTCACTTTCCAATTGGCTTAACAGAGATTTTTGGGCCACCTCAAATCCATTTTCAGAGCGTGGGAAATTTTGAATAAGATTCATCATGGCGTTCATGGCTTCTGGCTGCTTATCGGCTTGCGTGCCGATGTAGCCAAAGAAATGATTATTAACATCTTTTTTCTGTGCGTTGTAATATCCCGCGAATGCGGAATACGCCAGGCCTTGTGCCTCACGAAGTTCTTGAAAAACAGGAGAGGCCATACTACCTCCAAAGTATTCATTGAACATGCGCACCTCGGCTGCCATTGCCGGGTTGTATTTTACACCTTTCGAAACAAAAATAATTTCGGCCTGCACCATATCATAGTTGGCCCACAACACTTTCGGTTTGCTCATGTCGGTCATTTGAAATTCTTTTGGTGTGGGGGCGGGATTCAGGGTGGCGGGCAAAATATGAAATTGGTTGAGCGAAGTTAGAAGTTCATTTTCTGTTTTTGGTCCATAGTATAAAACCCGGTGCTCTGTTTTGGTGAAATTCTTAATGATATTGATCAGGTCATTGGCTTTAAGCAAGCGCAGCTCTTTGTTTGATAAAACGTTCGTAAAGGCTGATTGAGGGCCATAAAGTCCATAATTGGCCAGGCCGTCCCAGAGAATGGCGCCTTTATCTTTCTTTATATCATCGCGCTTTTTAAAAGTCCCGTCTATCATTTTCGCCAGGGCCTCATCATCTGCTTTTGGAGAGGCCAATAATTTTTCAAATAACTGCATGGCCTTGTCCATGTTTTCAGAGAGGCCAGTAACGTAAACATAGGTCTGATCATCTTTAGCGGCTACACCAATTTCGCACCCGATCTTATAAAATTCCTTTTTGAGTTCATCGGCCGGCATATCTCCCGTTCCTATGTATTCGATGTACTCCACAGCTGCTTTAATTTTTGGATCATTGTTTGTGCCGATATCGGATAAATAATAGAGGGTGAATAAATCATTTTCCGTGTTGGTTGTATAGAGCACATCAACATCACCATTCATTCTTGCTTTTTTAACATCCGTTTCATAATCCAGGAAAACAGGTTGGAGTTTTTCAACTTTGTTGTCTAAAATTTTTTGATGGAAAGGAGAAACGGTTTCTTTGTTTAAGTTAACTTTAGTGATGGAAGGTTTGGTTACGCGTTTAGTATTTGGGTCTGTTCCACTTCTCTTATAAATGACTGCGTAGTTATTGTTGTAATTTTCTGAAGCAAATTTCATTACATCTTCTTTCGTAAATTTTTTCATTTCGTCCAGCGCAGAAAGATAATCCTCCCATTTCATGTCTGTGCTGAAGGCGATAACAAGAGCATCGGCCCTCGAAGCATTATCTTCAAAGCTGCGAATTTGTGACTTCTTCAAATCGTTAACTGCTGCTTCTATCATCCAGTCTTCAAATTCACCTTTCTTTACCAACTCAATTTGTTCCAGTAAAAGTTTTTTTACTTCTTCCAGGCTTTGTCCTTCGCGCGGCATTCCTGAAAACATATGAACGCTGTAGTCGTTCATGGGAATAGGCGTGCAGTAGGGCTCGATTACTTTTTGTTGTTGTTTAAGGTTGATATCAATTAGTCCGGCCTGCGAGTTTGATAAGATCATATCGGTGAGCGAAAGCAATTGAAAATCTTTAGAAGTGCGGCCTTTGAAACGAAAACCTATATTGACCCATTCGGCATCAGGCCCGATAATATTTTTTTCGATAGGAGAGGTAATGGGATCCTCTTCGATCGGTATCCAGGGCTTGAGGTCGTTGTTAGACTCCCAATCACCAAAATATTTTTCAACTAGGGCGATGGTCTTATCATAATCTAAATCGCCACTTAAGCAAATGGCTACATTGTTGGGACGGTAGTATTGGTAAAAATATTTTTTAATTTCTGTGATGGATGGATTCTTCAAATGATCGATGGTTCCGATAACGGTTTGAGTGCCGTAAGGATGTTTTTTAAAAATACTTCCATAAAGTGCCTCGTATGTTTTCCAGTAGTCGTTATCAAGGCCTCTATTTTTCTCTTCATAAACCGCTTCTAATTCAGTGTGGAAAAGGCGCGGCACAATTTTCTTAAATCGGTTGGCTTCAAGCGTAAGCCAGTTCTCTATTTGATTAGATGGAATGTCATTGAAATAAACCGTGCGATCTTCCCATGTACCGGCATTGGTACCTTTGGCGCCCATCTCAGCAACCATTTTATCATATTCGTTGGCAATGGCCAGCTTGGCTGCCTGGTTCGATACATTGTCAATTTGCTTGTAATAGGCAATTCGTTTTAATGAGTCTGTAATTTTCCGATAGGTTTCAAACATATTTTCGATGCTGTCTAAAAGAACAGATTCACTTTTCCAATCCAGCGTACCAAAATCGGCAGTGCCTTTAAACATAATGTGCTCGAGATAATGAGCCAGGCCGGTTGCACTGGCCGGATCGAACTTGCCACCCGCCTTCACGGCTATGTTGGTCATAATACGCGGCTCGGCTGCATACTGGCTTAAATAGACCTTCAGGCCATTTTTGAGGGTGTAAATGCGAGTTTTAAGCGGATCGTTTGTTACATATTCGTAAGTATATCCATTAGCCTCCCCTGTTTTGGTGGAGAATTTTTTCTCTTCCGAACATTGAATAAAAAATGCGAGAACCAGTAAAGGGAGGAAGTATAATTTTTTCATAATTCTTGGTTTGAATAAAGCGGTTTACTATTAACGGGCTAAAATATTTCTGGTTGCTGTAGCAGCCTGGAGATGGTTAATTACCGTCCTACAAATTTGATAATTCTTTCTCAAACCCTCCCGAAAGAATCGGGAACCTGCACCAGCTTCTTGGGTCAACATTCATATCATCTAGATGAAAAGAAGGGGCGAAACGTTCTCGCTTCCATTGGTTGACTGACCAAAGGCGAAAGAATTTTTTAATATAATTCTTCAAAGATTCCGACTCAAACTGATTTCTGAGTTTCTCAAATACCTGAGCAGGCGATTGCCTGTCGCGAATGGCGAGGCGTTCAATTTCAACCAGTACATCATACGGCATCAAATCCTTTTCATCAGTCTGAGCCATTTCAGCTGGGCGGAGTTCGGCTGTTGGGCTTTGTTGATTTACTCTTTTAAGTCCCGAGTATCCCAAATTTGTTTCGGCCCACTTTAGCCATTGAATAATGAAGGGCTTGTCTATGCCTGCGATAGGGGCGAGGCTTCCGCTGGTGTCGCCATCCATGGTAGCGTACCCTACATCACCTTCACTACGGTTGGACGTAGTCAGCAGAATAGATTTATTGATATTGGCAAGCGTCCAGATAATTGGCGAACGAGAGCGTGCCTGAATATTTTGGAGAGCGATGTCATCTGTTTTCCAGTCCAGCTTTCTGTTCAGCGCCACCTCAATTTTTTTTCGATAGGATGTTACTTCCTCGTCCACACTCCATGAATAATATTTCGCCCCAATTGAATTGGCTAATTCGGAAGCAGCGTTTTCTGTTTCGCTGGAAGAATTTTTAGTGGATTGGTAAGCGCAGCTTAACAATAGATTTACCGCCTCTTTTAAATTAGATGGTGATGTTTGTGGATTGAAACCAATTCTTTCCCAAAATAAATTCCAGCCTAATTCAGATGAAGCTCTCCTTACCATTTCACTTACCAGAATTGCACAGGTTGCTGAATCAGCTCCTCCGCTCAGGCTTATGACAAAGCCTTTTGATTTGCTTTTTCGAAGGTAGTCGAAAAGGGCAAGAGAGACAGATTGAGTAAATTCCTGGTTCAACTCATTCGGCTGCAAGTTACTTCTGGTTCTAACCAATGATGGCGAAGGCGTATTGGTAAGTAATGGAGGAATGGAACTGCTGTCTGAATTTATGTTTTGTGTTGGATCAAACCCCAATTCCTCAATTTGAATTTTGTAGGGTTGGAAGGAAAGCCGTGGATTTTGTTTGATAAGTTTTCCTTTTCTCGTAATCAGAATATCACCATCGTATATCGCCCGGCCGGCCTCATTGCCAAGTTGGTTTACGAAAAGGTATGCGCAATTGAATTTTTTAGAACTGCTAACAATGAGTTCTTCACGCACTAGGTGTTTTCCGAAGGCGAAATGACTGGCGCTTGGGTTTACCAGCAGTTCCACCCCTCGTTTAAAATGATTCTGTGCGGGGCGAACATCGCGCCAGGCATCTTCACAGATTTCGAAGGCAAAAGAAACACCATTGCAACTATATGTTAGATCGCCAACCGTAACTTCGTTTCCTAAAATAGAAATGGATTTTTTTTCGTTACTCTTCCAGGGTGTGAACCATCTTGGTTCGTAATGAATGCCATCTAAAGGAAGGCTTTGCTTCAACGTTATACCTACTATTTTTTTATTTTGAATAACGGCTGCGCCATTGTAAGTAAGTCCGTTAATGCGCACAGGCAAGCCTACACAGACGGTTAAATTATTGCAATTTTGTGCAATCTTGAGCAGTTCTGAGAAAGCTGTTTCAGCAAGCCAGTCGCTCAGGAAAACATCTTCGCAACCATAGCCTGTAATGGATAATTCAGAAAAACAAAGCAGGTCAACGCCTTTCGATGATGCTTCTGCGATGGCATCATTTATATTCTTAATGTTATTCTCCCAGTCGAAGGGAGTTTGGTTAACACTGGCTCCGGCAATGGTTAACTTTTTCACGGAGTAAAGTTACTCGATATTCAGCTCAGTCAATGTTTTAAGGGCTGCATCTTGCTCGGCTTTTTTCTTAGAGGCGCCAAAGCCTTTGCCCACCGGCTGGTCGTCTACAAAAACCTGGGAGGTAAATTCTTTTTGATTGCGGTTTCGTTTCATTTCAATCATTTCAAACCGAACCAACTTTCCATGACGTTGGCCCCACTCAATCATTTGGCTTTTAAAATTGGTATTGGAGTTGATAACCGTTTCTAAATTGAAGAACGGCTGAATGAGTTTATCGATCACAAATTTCTTGCAGCGCAAATATCCCTTATCCAAATAAACAGCACCAACAATTGCTTCCAATGTATTACCCAGGATCACCTGCTGAAGTTGAGTATTTTTCGCATCATATTGGACAATATTTTGTAGGCCAAGTTTGCGGGCCAGTTGGTTTAGTGACTCGCGGTTCACAATTCTCGACCTGATTTCCGTTAGAAACCCTTCGTTCTGAAAAGGGTATTTTTTAAAAAGGTAATCAGCAACAGCTGCACCGAGAATGGCATCGCCTAAATATTCAAGCCGCTCATTTGATTCACGGAAACCATTCACTTCTTTGGCTCGTGAGCTGTGCACTACAGCGAGCCGGTATAGTTCTAAATTTCCCGGGGAAAATCCTGTAATAGTTTGTATGGCGACAACAAGCTTCTTGTCGTAAGACCGCTTTGGGTTTTTCTCGAATTTGAGTATGCGCCACACGTGCGCTTCTATTTAAGAAACTTTGCCAAGGATGATGGAGCAGTTATGTCCGCCAAAGCCAAAAGTATTGCTGAGGGCAAAATTGACCTCGCGTTGCTGGGCTTTGTTGAAAGTAAGGTTAAGTTTTGGATCTTGGTCCGCGTCTTGAGTAAAATGGTTAATAGTGGGTGGCACAATGCCCTTGTGTAGGGCCAGCAAACAGGCAATAGCTTCAATTGCACCAGCAGCTCCGAGTAAGTGACCAGTCATTGATTTGGTGGAACTGATATTCATTTTATAAGCGTGATCACCAAAGACTTTTTGTATGGCCTTGATCTCTCCGAAATCGCCTAGGGGAGTAGAAGTGCCATGCGTATTGATGTAGTCAATCTGGTTTAGGGCAAGGCCAGCTTCATCTAATGCTTCTTTCATAACCCGGGTAATCCCTGCACCCTCCGGGTGTGGTGCGGTAATGTGGTATGCATCGGCAGACATGCCACCACCTAAAATTTCCGCATATATTTTTGCGCCTCGTGCCTTGGCGTGTTCATATTCTTCCAGAATTAAACCTCCAGCACCTTCACCTAATACAAACCCATCGCGGTCGGCATCATATGGACGGGAAGCTGTTTCAGGAGAATCATTTCTTTCTGATAATGCTTTCAATGCGTTGAACCCGCCAACACCTGCTTCACATACTGCGGCTTCCGAGCCACCGGTAACAATAACATCGGCTTTGCCTAATCTTAAATAAGTGAATGCATCATAAATAGAATTGGTTGATGATGCGCAAGCAGAAACTGTTGTATAGTTCGGTCCGCGGAAACCATATTTAATGGAGATATGGCCGGCACTTAAATCCGCGATCATTTTTGGGATGAAGAAAGGGTTGAATCGGGGAGTGCCATCGCCTTTGGAAAAATATTTTACTTCTTCCTGAAAAGTGAAGAGTCCACCAATCCCCGATCCCCAAATAACACCTACGCGGTCAGGGTTCAGGTGGGCTAAATCGAGTCCTGAATCCTTTAGCGCTTCGTCAGCCACCACCATAGCGTACTGAGTGTAGGGATCCATCTTTCGGGCTTCCTTTCTCTCAATAAAATTTTCTACGTTAAAATTTTTTACCTCGCAGGCAAACCGGGTTTTAAACTTTGAAGCATCGAACAGTGTAATGGGGCCGGCTCCGCTTTTTCCCTCGGCCAGGCCTTTCCAATATTCCTGCGCTGTATTTCCAATTGGGGTAAGGGCGCCTATCCCGGTAATTACCACACGCTTCAATTTCATGAACAAGGATTAAATTGATTAATAACAAACCTGCCCGCCCCGATTTCAATAAAAAAACCGTTGGCGGGCAGAAATCCAATATGAGTTTAAATCATTGGAAAGGCCAGTGCCCCTCATCAACGATTATTTCTTAACGTTCTCTTCAAGGTAAGATATAGCCTGGCCTACAGTAGCAATATTTTCGGCCTGGTCGTCTGGAATAGAGATATTGAATTCTTTTTCAAACTCCATGATCAACTCAACTGTATCGAGCGAATCTGCCCCAAGATCGTTGGTAAAGCTTGCCTCAGGCGTAACTTCCGATTCCTCAACTCCCAGTTTGTCAATAATGATCTGTTTTACTTTTTGTGCGATTTCAGACATGTGATTTTGATTTAGGTATTTAAAAAACTGTGCAAATAAAGAGGTTTTGCGCAATATTGTCAAACTTTTTTATTGTGCTCTGCAGGATGACGCGACAATAAAAATGTTTTACAAAGTATGAAAAAAACCAAATTAAAAAACGACTTCAACTATGATTTTGAGTTATTAGGTATATCTTCCTTGATCAAGCCATATAAACTGGCGTGGCACTTGAATAAAGAGTTGAATATTAGGTTAGTTAGGATGGATGACCATCAGGTTTACAATAAGCAAAATGAGCCTTGTTTCTACGTAAATTATTTGCACGAAACTTTGCTCACCACCATCCGACTGTTTCGAAACAAACCCAATGAACCTGCCTCCTCCAAATGGATGTTAGTGCCCGAACAAACCCATTGCGATTATATTATAATGTTCAAAAGTGATGACAAAGGGTTGGGAAACAAGCTGCAAAAAACCTTAAAAGATATTGTTTCCGTAGATTGGGTTGCTTTTCTACCTTTGCCCGCTTTAAAAGCAAAGGACAATTTCATTTTCTGATACGCATGGAAAAAATATCTTACAATAGAACCAAAATCGTGGCCACCGTTGGCCCCGCATCAAGCTCCAAGGAAATGCTTCGTGCATTGTTGAAGGAAGGTGTGGATGTATTCCGGTTAAATTTTTCACATGGTACACATGAGAACCATCAAAAAGTTATTGACTTTGTAAGGGAACTCAACCAGGAGTTGGGAACCAATGTTGCATTGCTTCAGGATTTACAAGGACCCAAAATCAGGGTTAATGATGTTAAAGATAATGTTGAACTGGTGGCCGGCCAGGAGTTTATTATTACTACCCGTGAATTATTGGGTAACAACGAAATTGCAAGTACCTCATATAAGGAACTCCCTCGCGATGTTAAAGTAGGAGATGTTATTTTAATTGATGATGGCAAAATTGAATTGAAGGTTAAAGAAGTACGTGATATTGACGTGGTGTGCACGGTGAAATATGGTGGCCCGTTGAAACCAAGAAAAGGAATTAACCTCCCTCAGACAAAAGTTACTGCCCCATCACTCACCGATAAGGATCATGCTGATTTACTTTTTGGATTAAAAAATAAGTTGGATTGGGTGGCTCTATCTTTTGTTAGGAAAGCCAGCGACATTGAATCCTTACGGGAGATAATTAATGCTCATAACCCAAATACCCGGATTGTTGCAAAAATTGAAAAACCAGAAGCAATTGAAAACATCGATGCCATTATAGGTGCGACCGATGCTGTGATGGTTGCCCGCGGTGATCTTGGTGTAGAGATTTGGCTTGAAGAAGTGCCCATGATGCAGAAGATGATTGTGCAGAAATGCAACAAGATGGCTAAGCCGGTAATTGTGGCCACGCAGATGATGGAGAGTATGATTGAAAACCCACGACCAACACGTGCAGAGACCAATGATGTAGCCAATGCGGTGATGGATGGAGCTGATGCCTTAATGCTTTCCGCTGAGACGGCCGCTGGAAAATATCCGATAGAAGTAATTCGCAGTATGGTGCGCACTATTGGCTCTGTGGAAAAGCAAGGAAATGTCTTTCATAAATTTATGGAAGTGGATGGCACTTCAAAAAATTTCCAAACAGATTGCTTGATTCTGACAGCTTGTAAATTGGCTAAAGAAATAAATGCCAAGGCGATTGTTGGTATGACCCAGTTAGGTTACAGTGCATATGTAGCGGCTTCGCATCGCCCCAACGCAAACATTTTTGCATTCACTAGCAATGCCGATATTATCAACTCGATGAGTTTAGTATGGGCCACGCGTGCCTACCACTATGATAGAGCCTCATCTACTGATGATTCGATAGCAGATGTTGAAGCAATTTTAAAGAGAGATGGTCATGTAAAATCTGGCGATATTTTTATTGTTCTTGCCAGCATGCCCATTCACGAGCGAGGAAAAACCAATTTAATTAAGGTTAATATTGTGAAATAGTTCTGAAGCGTCAGACTATTTCATCAACTCCTCATCTATAATCCGCTTAAACTCATCTTTTGTTTTTTTGAGTTCGGCAGGTTTTAGGCCTCCGCCTACTTTGTATTCAACCACTTCACCTTTCTTATTTAGAAAAATGTGAGTTGGATAACCAAGCAGTGTGTTGAATTGGTGGTTAATTAGATTCCGTGACTTTTCAAAAACTTTGTATTGAATAGGATGATCCTTCAAAAAGGCGATGAGAGCTGAAGTTCCATCCGCAGAAAAAGATAGAAGTATAAAATCTTTGTCTTTGTATTCGTCAACCAAC
>Ga0315912_10001273_pt1 | contig 32073 bp, 25 predicted proteins | sample VfabasoilMG_FD_204469 | JGI IMG/M metagenome (GOLD analysis project Ga0315912, IMG submission 204469) | Garden soil microbial communities collected in Santa Monica, California, United States - V. faba soil | ecosystem: Environmental > Terrestrial > Soil > Garden | place: USA: California...
TTCGGCCCTTAATCATCCTGAGTTGTATGGCGCTGTTGCTAGCCTGCGGTTTCAATATAACCAATGCGGCGCAGAAAACCCCCACGGTGACCGAAACTGTTGCGGCAACGTTGACGAGCCCGAGCCGCATGGTGACGGTGGTGTATCCCCCCACCAACGCCGATTTCCCCAACCCGGAGCGCGGGTTTTACCAGATGGAAGAAACCTTCGGCCCCGCGTACACTCCGCTCGATTTAACCACTCTGCAAGATTACCGCGAGCAGGAACACGTCACGCTCGTGTTGCGGGTGTTTTACCTAGATAGTTTTAGAACTGGCCCGATCAGCGCCGACTACCTCACGGCCATCCAAACCGATTTCAACACGGCGCGGCAGGCCGGTATCAAGCTCATTGTGCGCTTTGCCTACAACCAAACGGCGGCCTCCCCCAACCCCGACGACCCCTCGCTCGCCCAGATGTTGGCACATCTCGATCAGCTACAACCCGTGTTGCAAGCCAACAGTGATGTGCTGGCGGTGCTCCAGGCCGGGTTGATTGGCGCGTGGGGTGAGTGGTACTACACCACCAGCGAATTTGGGACGCCGCCCGATCCGCCCAATTATCCCAACCGCCGCACCCTACTGCAAAAGATTCTGACGACACTGCCAGTCACTCGCATGGTGCAATTGCGGACGCCCGACTACAAGCAAAAAATTTTCAACACCCTCAATGGTGCTGGCGGCGCGTTGTCTGAAACCCTGGCCTATGGCGGCAGTGATCTCGCCCGCGTGGGCCACCACAACGATTGCTTTTTGGCGGACGAGACGGACATGGGGACGTACACCGACCCAGAGCAGGACTATCCGTATTTAGCCGCCGAAACGCGCTTTTTGCCGATGGGGGGCGAGACCTGCCAGGTGAACCCACCGCGCTCCGCGTGGAACACCGCCGCCCAAGAGCTGGCGTTGTTTCACTGGTCTTATCTCCACCGCGGTTATCAGAGTGATGTGCTGAATAGTTGGGGCGCTGAACTCACGGCCACCGCCCAGCTTAAACTCGGCTATCGGTTGGTATTGCAAACGGGTAGCTACAGCGGAGCGGCCTTCCCCGGCGGAGCAATACAAGTGACCCTCTCACTCAAAAACGAAGGTTGGGCCGCGCCCTACAATCCCCGCTCGGTGGAATTAGTTTTGCGCAACACCAGCAATGGCAGTCTTTACCCGTTGATGCTACCCGTTGACCCACGCCGCTGGTTGCCCGATGGTTCCATCTACACTATCAACCAACTGCTCACGTTGTCGGTGGATTTGCCACCGGGCGACTACGAATTGTTGCTCAACTTACCCGACCCGACGCCCACCCTGCACGCCCAGCCCGCCTACGCCATTCAACTGGCGAATAGCAACTTGTGGGAGTCCGCCACCGGCTACAACAAGTTGCTCCACACGCTCACGGTGAACACCCCCATCCCCAATAATTGGTCGCGCTTCTTTTTGCCGTTGATTCAGAGATAACCGGTTGCCAAAATCGGCGACACGCTTACACTACTTTATGATTGAGTAGATCAATACCAATCAGCACCAGGCTGGTATACAAGGTGACTTGAACCAAAATATCAACTCTAAGATTTTTAGCAGGTTCGGTGTTGAGGACGGCCTTCAGGACGATGGCTGTCATCAAGGCGATCACAAGTACGATAGGAAACAGCCTTGGGGTGGTTTGAGAAGACATAGAGTATGTTTAGGGCGTCCATCCCGGCGAATCGCAGGTAGCCAGATCCCCGCTCTGCAGACCGTCCCTAAGTGCCAACTGGCGTTGCTCGGACGATCCATGGGTCCACGACTCGGGTGAGACGTAGCCCTGTGTCTCGCGCTGGATGCGGTCGTCACCCACCGAAGCTGCGGCGTCTACGCTCTGGGCGATGTCCTGATCAGTCACCTGCGTCAGGTAACCGGTGTCAGTGGCGTGGGTTGCCCAGACGCCGGCCAGGCAGTCGGCCTGGAGTTCCGTTTGAACTGACTCGCTATCTGGCCCTGTGGCGTTTGAGCTACCCGACAGTGCCCCAAACAGGTCCTGCACGTGATGGCCGTACTCATGAGCAAGCACATACGCCTCGGCGAACGAACCGCCTTGGGCGCCAAAGCGCGTCTGTAGTTCATTGAAGAAGTCGAGGTCTAGATAGACTTTCTGGTCGAGCGGACAATAGAATGGCCCCATTGCGCCGCTGGCATAGCCACAGGCGGCCTCCGTTGACCCCGTGAAAAGAACTGTATCGGCCGGTGTGTACTGGCGCCCGCGGCGGGCAAATTCATCGGCCCAAAAAGATTGGATGCTGTTGACGAAGCCAACGATGCGGCAGTCCTGGCGGGTATTCGCGTCGGCTCCTGTCTGGCATTGTGCCTCCAGGTCGTTGATTCTGCCAGCGCTCCCAGTAGAGAGTGGAACTTGCCCGGGATCACCATTTGGCGCGCCATTAAGATTCACCCCCAACAGCAATGCCACGATCGTGATGACCAGGCCAATTCCTCCACCCCCTAAAGCGATTACCGTCCCTGTTCCCCGCCGGTCCTCCACCTGAGACGGATCCAAGCGGGCTCTCTTGTTGAATGCCATTTTTTCAGCCTTTTCTCTGAGCTTCGCCAGAGTGCCAAACTGACGCACCGAAGCGGCAGATAGTAATGAACTACTGTTTAATAAATCGGGCCCTTGATGCACACAGCTTTAACCTCCTGCAAAAGTGTGGCGCATTTGGCTCAAACTATTTTGCAAGCCTTGACTCTATCTTAAGCCAAACACTCCCTGGCCGCATCCATCGGCCGGGGAGTGTTGAACTCCGCCGCTTGGGGGAGATCGTCAGAAGCAATTCGTGAGATGATTTTACGGAAGCTTTATTAAGTCACGGGGAAATCTCAAGTAAGCACGATCTGAATCGCAAGCCTGACGGGAGCGTCAAGCGCTGGCGCGAACCTCACAAAACCAAGTCACTTGAATCACAGACTCGTCCGCGCCGACGCGGCCTTGGCTCGGCGTACAGCGCCAGTCCGCGTGCATGCGTTGTTGGGCCACATTTACTAGAATGGGACTGGTAGCTACTGAGTGAATTAGGCTGACCGAATAATAAAATGCTCTTGATGTATATATGACCAAAACAAGAGAATGAACTTGAAAAGTGAATGACGTCTGGCGGTAGCGAGTACGGGCCAGAATTTGCCTTTTTGCAATCTCTCAAGAACTTCAGGTTTGTATCTTACAACAGACGACATATGGAAAAATAAAAGCGCAATTGGGAATTCTTCAGGTAAAGGGAATGCACTTGCGGTAATTGCCGTCTCTGTCACATTGTCTTGTAAATGAGCAAAAAAAAGATATTGACATGCGAGCATAGTTCGGACTGTGGATGTTATTTCATCTGTCTTACAATAGAAAACGGGGCTGGTGAATTGGTTTTTCTCGCCCTTGTTTTTCGTAAAGCCACGAAGTACAGCTAGGCTCTTTACTGAAATATCCTGATTAACATCTCGAGGAAACGTGCGCACTCTAAGCCTAAACTCACCTTTATCATTAGCAGGTATCGCCTTGAACTCAAGCCCTACTATATTGGCATCACGTCCTGTTGCGATTCGGTATTCAGCACTAATATCCACAATATAGGGATATACATCTCGCATTTTGATGAGGCGCTCCTTGGCTATCGGTCTACCTGTCAGAGTTTCGTAGAAAAGAGCAAGAGCGCCTCCTTTCTTTAGAGTTATCTCTTCTGTAAGAAGCGAGTGACTGTCTTTACCTTCAACATCATATGTTGCTCCATGCCAACGATGTTGAGGTAAGTCAGCATGACGTGGCCCCAACAGAATATAAACCTTTGCTAGATTAAGGATAGCATAATAAGCGGGTAGAAAAGAAACTTCTTGGGGGCCGCTGAACGATTGGGCTATGAAAGAAATAGCTGTTGTAATATGAGGAATGATTCTCTTAGCGCGGGCCTTTGCGTCTGGCATAGAAAGCCCATGTTGTTTAAACAAAATCTCAACAAGATACTCATCCGACTTCAGATAATTCAGCCAGTCAAGGAGGTCGTCCATTGGGTTCAAATGTGATGTAACGGCCCGCAAAGCAGAATAGCGATTGATGATCATGTATTAATCGTTTGAGTATTGAGTTAAGCGGCTCAACTAGGGTTTAACCCGAAGTTTTTCCGATCTAAAACCTTTGGCTGGAAGGTTTTCCGTATAACATGCCATCTGGGGATGTTAGACAGAATTTTTTCCGTATAAAACCCCTTTGAATGCACTCCCTATAAGGAATTCTAACCCGGTGCCTTGCAACAGGCCCACAACCATTATACGGAAACTTCCCCAATCCCCTCCTACTAAGTAAGAACACCACTTCCACAATCACCCACCCCTTCTACTCTTGCACGTCCTCCACCGTCACCTCCGTCACCGCGCACCGAAAGCCGGTCGCGTTGTTGCGCGCGTCGGGGACGGCGGGCGAACGCGCCCCACTGCGCACGCGGTCAAAGGTGTCCACCCACGAGCCACCGCGCAAGACACGGCTCTCCCCCGTCTCGGCCCCCGGCGGGTTAGCGGTAGGGAAACGATAGTAGCCGCGAAAATCGTAAAAGTCGTTCACCCACTCCCACACATTGCCAGACATATCGAGAATCTGATGGGGGCTGGCCCCGGAGGGAAACGCGCCGATGTTGCTGGTGCGCACCGCGCCATCATCGGCGGCGGGGTCACGCCAGGGCGCACCACAATTTTTATCGCAGAAATTAACGCGCGTCGCGTCAAACGCCTCGCCCCACGGGTAGCGCACGCCGCTCTCGCCGCGCGCGGCCTTGTCCCATTCGGCCTCGGTGGGCAAACGTCGCCCGGCCCATTCGCAATAGGCTTTGGCATCGTTCCAACTCGTCTGCACCACCGGGCGGCGCGGCAGGGCCTCGGGGGCCACCGGGCCTTCGGGCAAAATCCAACTGGCCCCGCGCGCCCATGCGGCATTGGGCGAAAACACAATGCCGCCGTCGCGCGCAAAGTCGCCCGCGCAACAACCGCGCTCGGCATCCGTCTTATACTCGGTCGCGTTCACGAAGTCTACAAACTGCGCCACCGTCACTTCGGTCTCATCTATCCAAAAGCCATCCAGATAAATTTTTTGTTGCGGCTTTTCATCTTCCTTCGCGTTCGGGTCCGTGTCCGGCGAGCCGAGCAAAAACTCGCCGGGCGGGATGAAGCGCAAGACAGCGGCATCCTTCTTCCAGTTCACACGAGTCTGCGCTGGCAGGGTGGGGGTGGGGAGCGGTGTGTTCGTGACCGTCGGCACGGGCGTGGTCGGGACGACCGTGTGGACTTTGGTGACCATGGGCGTCGTCACCGCCAGCCCGGTCTCACTCGTTGGGGTGGGCATGACCATCGGCGTGCGCGGCACGTTGATCAACCAGATCAACGCAAACACCGCCGCCATCATCGCGCCGCTCGTCAGGAGGGTCTCGCGCGGCTTCTCGCGCACGAACTTCAAGATGATCGCGCGCAACAACGCCAGACGTTCGGGGATGTTGCGCCAGCGCCGTTCAAACGGTGACGGCACGAGCGTATCGGCCGTGGAAGAAGTTTCGGCGCGGCGGGCAGTTTGGTTAGTGGGCAACGGCGCTTCGATGATGTCCGCCACTGCTTCGGAGAGTTCGCGCGCGGTCTGATACCGCCCGGCGGGGTCTTTCGCCAACGCCTTGGTCAAGATCGCGTCGAAGGCCGGGGGCAGTTTGGGGTTGAGCGAGGTGGGCGGCGGTGGCGTGTCGCTGATGTGGCGCATGACGATGCCCACCGCGCTATCCGCGTCAAACGGCACTTGGCCGGTGAGCATCTCAAACAACACCACGCCTAGCGAATAGAGATCGCTCCGCCCATCCACCGGTTGGCCGCGCCCCTGTTCGGGGCTCATATAGTGCGGCGTGCCGATCATCCCCAAGCCACTGCTGGTCAGTTGCCCGCCGCCCGCGATCTTGGCCAAGCCAAAATCGGCGATGGACGAATTGGCCTGTAAATCTACCAAGACATTGCGGGGCTTGATGTCGCGATGTACGATGCCGAGCTGGTGCGCCCAGTCGAGCGCCGAGCCGATCTCGGTCAGATAGCGTAACGCCAGCGCGGGGGTGAAGGGGCCTTTATCGCGGATGAGGTCGTGGAGCGTGCCGCCCTTGAGATAGCGCATGACGAGGAAGAGCGCGCCGTCTTTTTCGCCAAAGTCAATGATGGGGACGATGTGCGGGTGTTCGAGCGCGGCGACAATTTGCGCTTCTTGCCGGAAGCGTTCTACGAATTGTTGGTCGCCGCTTAACGTCCCCGCAATGATCTTCACCGCCACCATGCGGTTCATGCTGGTCTGGAGCGCCTTATACACGTCCGACATGCTCCCCGCCCCAATTTTTTCAATTAACCAATAGCCACCCAGCGTGTGGCCGATCCAATCATTGGGCATAATGTTTTGGGTTCTTAGGGGAAATCCGTCACTTGCCAGCCTAACAACGTTTTGCCACCATACCACAGCAACGCGGCCAGTTCTCGGTTGGCGCGGTAGAGACGTTCAATGGGGTTCATCGAACCACCGGTGAGTTGGGCCGGCGAGGGGTAGCCCGTGACGCCCGCTCGGGAAAAAAACACCTGCGCGCGCAAGAGGTGATAACCGTCGCTCACAATAATGGCGGTGCGCCAGCCATGGGCGCGCATGATCTCGGTCGTATACAGGGCGTTTTCTTCCGTGCTATGTGAGCGAGTTTCTAAGGTGAGGGCCTCGGCCGGGACACCCAAAGCGCCAACGAGTTGGCACGCGGCCTCGGCCTCGGTGGGTGGGTTGTCGCCTAAACCACCCGTGCAGAGGACATCCGACGCCAGCCCTTGTTGCCAAAGCGCCGCGGCATGCCGCGCGCGCCGCGTGAGCGACGGGCCGGGGCGTCCACCGGGGAATACCTGCGAGCCCAGCACGACGATCACATCCGCTGGCTGAGCTTGATCACGAAATCCATAACTATCAATACACACCACGCCCGCCACCCACACGGCCAATCCGGTAAGGGCGAAACGCGCTAATAAAATGAGCCGAGAGTATTTCATCTCGGCTCAGATTGTAGCGCATGATGCGAAGAGGGCTAAGGCTGTTAGGGATTGGTTGGTTATAACCCTAACACTGACTAAACCCGCACGAGTAACACTTGCGACAACCTTCTTCATTCACCACTGCCGCCTCGCCACATTCGGGGCAGAGGTCGCCGGTCGTGAGCGGCATGGGGAGTGTCGTGGGCATCTCGTCCGCTTCGACGTGGGGGGCCTTTTGGCCGAGATATTCGTTCAAGGCGCGCGCCACCCCATCGGGGAGCGAGGCCACCCGGTTCGGGCCAAAGCCAATCGAACGTCCACCGCCGATGCCGGTGAGTTGCCGGACGACTTCGGTGAGTCGTTCGCGCGGCGCGACGGGCGAGGCCAGCCGCAAGATGTACGAGATGAGCCGCCCGATGGCCTCCGAGACCGCCGCCGTTTCACTGCCGGCTTTGGCCGTGGTGATGAACACTTCAAATGGCTGGCTCCCGCCATTTTCGTTGATGGTGATAAATGATTTGCCCAATGGCGTGATGACTTGAACAGTGCTCCCCGTTAGGCGCGTCGGGCGCGGCTTCTTGGATTCATGGAACATGGGCAACGGCTCGACCGGCGCGGCGGGGACCACTGGCTCAACGACCTTGTCTTTCGCCTTGGCCGTGGCATGGGTCTCCAACACCACCTTATCACGCGAGCCAGTGACGTAAACCGTCAGGCCTTTGCACCCCAATTCCCACGCCAGCAAATAGGCCTGCGCCACATCCGCTTGCGTTGCGCCTTCGGGGAAGTTGCATGTTTTTGATAGGCTATTGTCCACAAAGCGTTGCAAGGCGGCTTGCATCCGCACATGTTCGTCGGCGGTGATGTCTTGCGAGACGACAAACGTGTGGCGGAGGCGCTCCGGCACTTCGAGGATATCTTGACATGAGCCATCGTGGAGCACCTGCTCCACGATGCGCTGACGGGTGGCTTCATCCAGCCCGGCGTCAATCAGCGCTTTTTCAAAGAGCGGGCTGGTGTAAGTTAACTTCAGATCGCGGCCGCGGTCGTTGACGTGGCGGATGTAGGCCAGCGCGAACACCGGCTCGCACCCATACGACTCACATCCGGCCACCGTCGCGATGGTGCCGGTGGGGGCGATGGTGGTTTGGCAAGCGTTGCGGATGCCATGCTGTTGAATCCCCTTCACGACCTTTTTCCAATCCACCGCCGGGCGACCATAGTCATGTTGATAAGGCGTGAGCGGGGCGGGCGGGGCCCACTTGAGATCGTTCATATCGTACAGGCTGTCCGCTGTGGCTTCAAACGCGCCGCGCGTCTTGGCAAGCTCAACGCTCGTGAGCATACAGTGATAGCGCACAAACTCCATCACCTGCGCCGAGAATTCCTGCGCCTCAACCGAGCCATAGCGGATGTGCGCGTGGTACATCAGGTCGCCGAGGCCCATGATGCCCAATCCAATGCGCCGTGCGCGATAGGCCGCCGCGCGCAGTTGTGGCACGGCCGGCACGTAGGCGTTCGCCGTCACCACATCGTCCAGGAAGCGCGTCGAGAGCACCGTGCTTTCGCGCAGTTTCTCCCAATCCACCGTGCCGTTCGGGCCGAGGTGTTGCGCGAGATTGATGGAGCCGAGACAACAATTTTCAAAGGGACCTAAATATTGTTCACCGCACGGGTTGGTCGCCTCCAGTTGATACAAATGGGCCACCGGGTTTTCACGGTTGGCCGCGTCGAGGAACAACACGCCCGGCTCGCCATTGTGGTGCGCCTGCTTGACGATCTTGTCAAACAATTCGCGGGCGCGCACCCGTTTATAAGTCTTGATCGGAATTCCGGCTTTCTCAGCTTCTTCCAACGTACCGTGAAAATTCTTGTATTCGGGCGTGTGGACATCCGGGAAGCGGAGCGACCACCATTCATCGCCGCGCACGGCTTCCATAAACGCATCCGTGATGCCCACCGAGATATTGAAGTTGGTGATGGAGTTTTCGTCGGTCTTGCAGGTGATAAACTCCTCAACATCAGGATGATCCACGCGGAGGACGGCCATATTGGCGCCCCTGCGTGTACCGCCTTGGGCGATCTCCCCAAACGCCTGATCGTATACCCGCAGAAAGCCGACCGGCCCCGTCGCCTCACCCGCCGACGATTTGACGAGTGATTTTTTGGGGCGCAACCGTGAGAAGGAGAAGCCGTTGCCACCGCCCGTTTGTTGGATGAGCGCGGCGTCGCGCAAGGTCTGGAAGATACCCGACTCGGAGCGGCCCATATCATCTTCGATCTTCAGGACAAAACACGCGGCCAACTGCCCCAGCGGTGTCCCCGCGCCAGTGAAGGTGGGCGAGTTGGGGAAGAAGCGCAAGCTGGTGAGTAGATCGTAGAACTTCTCTTGCACATCTACTTCGGAGCCACCCGTCTCACGTTCGGCCAAGGCCACATGATGCGCCACCCGCCAGAACATCTCCTCAATGGATTCAGCTGGTTTGCCGTCTGGCCCGCGTCGTAGATAGCGTTTCTCTAAAACTGTGCGCGCGTTATCGGTGAGTTTAACGTCGCGCAACGCAGGACGCTTGCCGTTGCCATTGGTCTTGTTCGTGGGGGGGTGGACTTGTTCGAGCATGGGTGGTCTCCTAATCAGTAGTCTGTATACAATCGTCAGTGGGCAAAGAACATCGCTTCACTGAATAACGGATAGAAAATCACCTCCAGCGCCGGGCTGAGGTGACGGCATGAGTTAGGTTGTGTGAAAGTATTACCCGCCTTCTAGCAGTCGGTCAATCTCATCGCGCACGGAGTTTAAATCTTCAAAGCCAAGGTACACGATAGCGTACCGAATATAGGCGATGTGGTCGAGTTCTTTGAGGCTGGCCATCACCATATCCCCCACCACGCGTGAGGGCACTTCGGCCTTGCCCATCGTTTGCAGGGTGGCTTCGATCTCGCCCACCAGCCGGTCAATATCGGCGGCGGACACCGGGCGCTTGGCGCACGAGATGCGGATGCCACGAATGAGCTTCTCGCGGTCGAACTCTTCGCGGGTGCCATCTTGTTTGATCACCAGCGGTGTAGCGAGGATAGCGCGTTCATAGGTGCTAAAGCGCTGACCGCACGACAAGCATTCACGCCGTCGGCGTACTCCGCCGCGCGTGTCGTGATTGGTGTCTATGACTTTTGAATCGGCTTGATTGCAGTATGGACAACGCATACTTACTCTCTAATCGAACAACTGTTTGACGCCATATATTGGGGGTGTCTTAACCAACGTACAACATTTTGGGATTAGGGACTGGATTGTAGCAAAGATAAAACAGATAAGCAACTTAAAATTTTCAAGAATCAAGAAAGTAAAGAGTTATAGGAAAAAATTGAGTTTTCCCACACTATCGGGTAGGTAAAACTGCCCGCCTAAACCATACTTTCGGATATTTCACCTAGACGGCTTTTTAGTTACAATCTTCACAACTGACTGTCAGTCATTTATTCCTTCTATTCCACCCTAGAGTAATGCCCCTCACCTCCGCCGCTTTAGAATTCATCACCAACCTGCATCGCGCCTTCAACCCGACCCGCGAGGCCTTGTTGCAAAAACGCGCCGAGCGCCAACAACGCCTACAAGCTGGGGAGCTACCTGCCTTCATCGAACACCCTGCCGCGCACGCAGAGGGTTGGCGCGTAGCCCCCACCCCCCTGCCCTTACAAAATCGTCAGGTTGAGATCACCGGCCCCGTCGAGCGCAAGATGATGATCAACGCGCTCAACTCTGGCGCGCAAATTTTCATGGCCGATTGCGAAGACGCGCTCTCGCCCACTTGGTCGAACATCACTCAGGGACAACTCAATCTGATTGAGGCGACCCGGCGCACGCTAGCGCTCATCACGCCGGAGGGGAAAGACTATCGCCTGCACGACCAAACCGCGACGCTCCTCGTGCGCCCGCGCGGTTGGCACCTGACCGAGAAGCACGTGCTGGTGGATGGCGCGCCCATCTCCGCCAGCCTGTTTGATTTTGGCCTCTACTTCTTCCACAACGCGGCGGAACTCATCACGCGCGGCAGTGGGCCGTATTTCTATTTGCCCAAACTCGAAAGCCATTTGGAAGCGCGGTTGTGGAACGATGTGTTCAACTTCGCGCAAGAGACGCTGAACATCCCGCGCGGCACGATTCGCGCGACGGTGTTGATCGAAACGATCCTCGCCGCGTTTGAGATGGAAGAAATTTTATACGAGTTGCGTGAACACGCCTCCGGGTTAAATGCGGGCCGCTGGGATTACATCTTCAGCGCGATCAAAAAATTTAATCACCGCGCGGACTGTATTTTGCCCGACCGGGTGCAAGTGACGATGACTGTGCCGTTTATGCGCGCGTATACTGAGCGCCTCGTGCAAATTTGCCACAAACGCGGCGCGCACGCCATCGGCGGCATGGCGGCCTTCATCCCCAGCCGCAAAGACCCACAAGTGAACGAGACTGCGCTGGCGAAGGTGCGCGAAGACAAAACGCGCGAGGCCAATGCTGGTTTTGATGGAACCTGGGTCGCGCATCCCGATCTTGTGCCCACGGCGCAGGAAGTATTTAGTCATGTACTAGGCGCTAAGCCCCACCAGAAAGATCGCCTACGCCCCGAGGTGAACGTCACCGCGACAGAACTGGCGACGATCCAGGTCCCGGATGGGCAGATCACCGAAGCGGGGTTGTGCCTGAATGTGAGTGTGGCCTTGCAATATCTGGACGCTTGGCTCACTGGCAACGGGGCGGCGGCGATCAACAACCTGATGGAAGACGCCGCTACGGCCGAGATCTCGCGGTCACAAATTTGGCAATGGATTCGGCATGGCGCGCGCCTCACTGACGGACGCCCCGTGACTCGCGAACTCTACCAACAAGTGCGCGCCGAGGAATTAACCAAACTCGGCGGCCCAACGCACAGCCGTCTCAACGAGGCCGTAAGAGTGTTGGATGGTTTAATCTTGAATGATACGTTTATTGAATTTCTGACATTATCCGCTTACGAGCTTTTAGAGTAATCAGTAAGCAGTTATCAGTATGACTCACTGATTACTACTCACTGATTACTGACCACTTTTAGGAGTTCCCATGTCCCTCAACGGCACTTTCTTGAAACAAGTCGAAGCCCTCCAAAACGATTGGGCCACGAACCCGCGCTGGGCCGGCATCCAGCGCCCGTATCCGGCGGAAGATGTCGTCAAACTGCGCGGCTCATTGCAACTCGATCATACGTTGGCGCGTTTAGGCGCTGAGCGGCTGTGGAAACTGCTCCATGAAGATCGCTTCGTGCGGGCATTGGGCGCGCTCACGGGCAATCAGGCTGTGCAACAAGTGCAGGCTGGTCTCAAGGCCATCTACCTCAGCGGTTGGCAAGTGGCGGGCGACGCGAACGACGCGCTCACCATGTATCCTGACCAGAGCCTTTATCCAGTCACCAGCGTTCCCACCGTCATCCGCAAGATCAACAACGCCCTGATGCGCGCCGACCAGATTCAACACATGGAAGGCAAAGACGACCTGTACTATTTTGCGCCCATCGTCGCCGACGCCGAAGCCGGCTTTGGCGGCCCGCTCAACACCTTTGAATTGATCAAGGCGATGATCGAGGCTGGCGCGGCGGGGGTGCATTTGGAAGATCAACTGTCCTCGCTCAAGAAGTGCGGCCACATGGGCGGCAAGGTGCTCGTGCCGATCCACGACTTTATTCAAAAGATCATCGCCGCGCGCCTCGCCGCCGATGTGATGGGCGTGCCAACCTTGCTCGTCGGGCGCACCGATGCGCTGGGCGCGAATCTCATCCGAGGCGACATTGACCGGGTGGATCGCGATCATCTAACGGGCGAGCGCACCGCCGACGGGTTTTACATCGTCAACAACGGCCTCGAATACGCCGCCGCGCGCGCGTTGGAATATGCGCCCTATGTGGATTTGATCTGGTGCGAGACCTCCACCCCCGACATCGGCGAAGCGCGCGAATTCGCGCAGGCCGTTCACGCTAAATACCCCGGCAAAATGTTGGCCTATAACTGCTCGCCCTCGTTCAATTGGAAGCGCAATTTGGATGACAAGTCCATCGCCACGTTCCAGGAACAGTTGGCGGACATGGGCTACAAATTTCAATTCATCACGCTGGCGGGCTTCCATACGCTCAACGCCGCGATGTTTGAGCTGGCGCAAGGCTATGGCGTGGAGGGCATGTCAGCATTTGTGCGCTTGCAAGAAAAAGAATTTCAGATGGCGAAGGATTTGGGGTTCCAAGCCATCAAGCACCAACGCTTTGTGGGGGCGGGCTATTTCGATCAGGTGCAGATGACGGTGACGGGCGGCGAAGTATCCACCGCCGCGCTCAAAGGCTCAACCGAGGAGCAACAGTTTCATCAAGTAGGAGCGGGGCATTAACGAAAGGCCGCTGGACTGATGGGCAACAGGTCTGGCTGTTGCCCATCAGGGTTTAGAGGGAACCGGCGTCACGACCAACTTGTATCCTACCCCCGTTATCGTCTCGACCCCCACTTGGCTCCCGGACAAAATTTTTCGGAGATGCGCGATATGCACATCTACCGTGCGGGTTTGCCCGTAGAAATCAAAGCCCCAAACCAAATTTAATAACTGTTCCCGCGTCAACACGAGGCCTTTGTGTTCGGCGAGGGTCAGCAATAGATCAAACTCCTTCGTGCGTAAAGTAACGGCTTGACTAGCGACGGTCACTTCACGGCGGGCCGGGTCAATCGTCACATCGCCGATCTGAGTGACGGGTGCAGTCCCGCTCTTGGGCGAGCGCTCCATCCGCCGCAGGATCGCTTTGACCCGCGCCACCAGCTCGCGTGGATTGAACGGTTTGGTGAGGTAATCATCCGCACCAAGCTCGAGGCCAATGATCTTGTCCAAATCCTCATCGCGGGCCGTCAGCATGAGGATCGGCAATTCAGATTTAGCGCGCACCTGCCGACACACTTCATAGCCATCCATCCCCGGCAACATTAAATCTAACACCATCAGCGCTGGGTTGCCTTTCAATGCGCGGTCGAGGGCCTGGAGGCCATTGCTCACCGCTTCTACCCGAAAGCCATCGCGCTCTAAATACATCCGCGCCAGTTCGGTGATGTTGACTTCATCATCTACCAGTAAGATCAACTCGCCAGACATAGGCTAATGCGGTTGCCACTGCCCACTGGGCAAGACCAACTGATCTTGGTCTTGAGCGCGCCCAGCCGCATCCGCTACCGGCAATCGGACTAGGGTGGCCGCGTCATACAGACCGATATTCAGCGTGAGTTGACTCAGGTCAGTGTCAGGGGGGAGCGACAAAGAGTGGACATCTAGCAATTGTTCATCGGCTTGCCAAGTATTAAACGGGCGCGTCCAACTTACCGGTTGGCTGTCAGCCTGCGCCACCAGCGAGCCATCGGCCGCGACGAGATGCAGAAAAATTTTCCCGTCGAAAGCGGGGCGATCAGCCAAAGACCGCCAAATCAATACCAGCCGCAAGGCGCGTTCGCGTAAAACCCAGAGTCCCTCCAGGCGGGCCACCGCGCCAAAGCGCGCCCCAACGGGAGTCTGTTGCTCAAGTACGGCGCGCGCTGAGGTATATAACCGCAGGCGATAACCAGCGAGGTCGGTTTCACCCAAAGGCAAAGTGGTCTGGTCTAAGACTGGATAAATAATCTGTTGCGGATCCCAACTGGGGTTATGGAAATCTAAATACCACAACACCGAATGGGTGGTCATTAAGTCGGTCACTTGTTGCGCCAACTCGGCGCTGGTTTGGGTCGGATACTTCGGGAGCAGTGCGCAATCGAGATGGCGGTCAAAGAAATTTTTAAAATAATAACAATGCACTGGGTCGGGGGTGCCTAAACCAAACACATCCTGCGGGCCAGCCAGACTGAGTACTTCCTGGGTCAACAAATGCGGGCCAGCGGATAGATCGGCTCCGGCAAAAACGCCCGGGTCATACGGCTGTTGGAGGGTGCGCGCGGTCGGCCCCAACATAACGAATGCTAAGGCCAGCGTTATCCCCCCACCCCAGCGAGGCTGTTTGACTACCCACGCGCTTGCGGCTAAGGCGGTGATGACCAGCCAAGGCAACATGAACTTACCATGAAAGACCGGGCGGAGCGTTTCAAGCGCCGCATAAGCGCTCAAGGGCAACGCGACGAGCACCATAAAAAACCAGCGCTGTCCATCGCGCGCCCGCCAACAACCGATGAGCCACAGGCCAAATAACAGCCCAGCGCCAACATACCCCCAATAGGACGTCGCGGCTTCGCGGTACCCCACCGCCCCGATCCGCCCCAGCCATAGGAAGGTGTCCCAGGGAGGCATGATCAACGACCAAGTTTTACCCGTGCTTAAACTGGTAGGGTTTAAGAATGCGCGCCCGCGAAGCACGATCCAAATGATCCAGCTTGCCCAGACGAGGCTGTGCGCGACAATCCACTCGCGGCGCGCGCGCCCGGTGAGCGTCAGAGCGCGCCAGAGCGCGATGGCACCGACAAAAAAACTTGTGAAGTAATGGCTAAACAGCGCTAACAGGGCTGTCCCACCTGCGATGATCAGTTTGGAGCGCCGTCCCGTAAACAACAGGGCGCTCACCGCGAACCCCAGCGCGCTCATCACCATTAAGGCATAGGGACGCGCTTCACGTACATGTAAGGTGATTTCGGGGTTGAGCCCCACCAAGCTCACTGCGATGAGACTCCCCCACCCGCCCAAATTTAACGCCCAGCCAGCTCGATAGACCAAGGCCAACAACACCACGCCCATGAGCACTGAGGGAAAACGGATGAGCCACTCACTGCTGCCACCTGTCATCAGCCGCCAAGCACGCATGATGAGATTGTAGGCGGGCAAATGAGGGGAGTCTTCATTTTGGCGATGAATGCCGCCCCAAGCCATATCAGCCATAAGCCCAGTTGCGCCTTCATCGCTGCTTAAGGCCATCACGCCCAAGTTATGTATCCAAAGTTCAAAGATCAGCCCTAAAATTAGCAGGAAACATAGGGTAGCGCGATGCTGAAGGGGAGCGTTTTTAACCATCAAGAAGATTATAACAGGCTGATCCGTTCTAATTTTGTGGAAACTGCCCATTGACTTTGCCTTTTGAACTATGTTATAAGCATCTCAATCACATAACCTCAAAGACTTTGACGAGGACGAGTACGTTTCAGAGCGGTGGTCAGAGAGTTAGGCAGAACGTGGTGAGAGCCTAACCCAAGCGCCGAAACCGAATGGCCCTCCGAGTCGCGCGGGCAAACGGCTTTACCAAGTAGCCCACACCGGAACCGCAACCGTTATCATGCAGAGGATATAAACCAGTACACATTCTGGGAGTATCCACAAAAGTGAGGCTGGCCTATCCAAACCTGTTGTCATCGCAACAGGTTTTTTGTTTGGTGGGCATAGGTCGCCTAACTTGGGTGGCACCACGGGAGTCTCTCTCGTCCCAATCGCGGTCGTCGAATTGTTTGACGCGCCGCTTGGGATTGAGAGAGGCTTTTTGTTTAAACCACCGTTGACACCGATTTTCTCTTTGCAATCTGTGATTGCATACCGAAAGGAACTCAACCCATGTCTACCAAACCCCGTTTGCTCACCGGCGACCGCCCCACTGGACGCTTGCACCTCGGCCACTATGTCGGCAGTCTCGCGAACCGCGTCAAACTGCAACACGAATACGAGGCGTTTTTCATCATCGCCGACCTGCACACGCTGACCACCAAGCCTGACCGCAACTTCATCCGCGAGATCCCGAGGTTGATCCGCGAGACGTTGTTGGATTATCTCGCGGTGGGCGTTGACCCGGCGATCAGCACCATCTTCGTGCAATCCGCAGTGCGCGAGACCTACGAATTGAATCTGCTGTTCGAGATGTTGGTCACGGTGCCGCGCTTGGAGCGCATTCCATCGCTCAAAGACATGGCGCGCGACGCGAACCTCGACACGATGCCTTTTGGCTTGTTAGGCTACCCTGTTCTGCAAGCCGCCGACATCCTATTGCCGCGCGCAAACTTAGTGCCAGTGGGCAAAGACAATCAGGCGCATGTCGAAGTCGCGCGAGAGATCGCACGCCGTTTTAACGCGCTCTACGCGCCCGTGTTCCCCGAACCCGAAGCGTTGATCGGCGAAGTGCCGACGCTCATCGGCACGGATGGCGCAGGCAAGATGAGCAAGTCCCTTGGCAACGCGATCTATCTCTCCGATGACGCGGCGGCGGTGGAAGCGAAAGTGAAGAGCATGTACACCGACCCCAACCGTTTGCGCGCGACTGACCCCGGCACGGTGGAGGGCAATCCCGTTTTTATTTACCACGACGCTTTCAACCCCGATCAGGCTGAAGTGGCGGAATTGAAAGAACGCTACCGCGCGGGCAAAGTGGGCGATGTGGAAGTAAAGACCAAACTCGCGCGCGTCATTAACGCTTTCCTCGAGCCGTTCCGCGAACGCCGCGCTTATTACCTCGCGCGCCCACTGGTGGTGCAAGACATATTGGCCGATGGCATCTTGCGCATGCAAGCCGAAGCGCGCGAAACGATGACGCTGGTGCGCGAAGCGACCGGCCTGCGCTATGCCCAAGAGTTGTATGAAGATGAGGTTGATTTGTTCGGCGGTGAAAGTCCGGCGGAACTCGCCCCGATTTTGAATTGATTTTACGCCCTACTCAGATAGGACCTCGGAAAAACTTATATGCTCACACAAACCTCTCTACCCATCACCCTCCCCCCTTTTCGAGTGGCTCATCCACCGATCGTGCGTGAACTGCCCGCCGATTTGGAAACGCCCACCAGTGTCTATCTCAAATTGCGCGGACGGGGGCTATCGTTCTTGTTGGAATCGGTTGAGGGGGGCGAGCGGGTCGCGCGCTACTCGTTTATTGGGGTGGCACCGCGGGCCGAATACATCGTGCGTGGGCGGCGCGTTGAAAAACGCAGTGGGTCAGCACAGATGTTTTTTGAACTCGCCGCCGATCAAGACCCACTGCACTTTTTACAAAACGAACTGGCTCAATTTCAAACCGCGCCTGTGCCGGGCCTGCCGCGCTTCATCGGTGGGCTGGTGGGCTATTTAGGTTATGAAGCCGTGCGCTATTTTGAGCCGCGCCTGCAACTCGCCGACTCGCCTTTGCCCGATGCGGTTTATCTATTGATTGACACCTTGGTCGCGTTTGATCATGCGCGGCGCAGTTTGTTCCTGATCGCTCATGCTTTTGATGGTGATGAGCCTGCGGCGCATAACCGGTTAGATGAGATCGAGCACCACTTGCGCGCGCCGCTCCCCGCAACTCAACCTCTCATCTCCCAGCGCCCAGCCGCGTCGCACTCCAACTTCACCCAAGACCAATTTGAGACGTTGGTGCGCGCCGCACAGGAACATATCGCGGCGGGCGATATTTTTCAGGTGGTCTTGTCGCAACGCCTCACCCGCCAAACCTCCGCCGCGCCGTTTGACATTTATCGCGCTGTGCGTCGGCTCAACCCGTCACCGTATATGTTCTTCTTTGAACTGGGCGAATTGGAAGGTGAGCCGCTCTATGTGGTCGGTGCTTCCCCCGAAATTTTTGTGCGCCTCGAAAACGGGCGAGCTAGTCTCCGCCCCATCGCTGGCACCCGCCCGCGCGGTGCGACCCCGACCGCCGACGCCGAACTCGAACGAGAGCTATGCGCCGATCCCAAAGAGCGGGCTGAGCATGTGATGCTGGTGGACTTAGGGCGCAACGATCTGGGGCGGGTGTGCGACTACGGCACGGTGGTCGCGTCGGAATTATTTTCGGTGGAACGCTACTCGCATGTGATGCACTTGGTCTCGCATGTGGAAGGACAATTGCGGGCGGGCCTGACCGCGTTCGACTTAGTCCGCGCGGCTTTTCCCGCTGGCACGGTAAGCGGCGCGCCCAAAGTACGCGCGCTAGAGATCATCCATGCTTTGGAAGGCGCGCCGCGCGGCCTCTATGCGGGAGCGATTGGCTACTTTGGGTTTGATGGCGCGATGGATACCTGCCTCGCCATCCGCACGCTCGTGGGGCGCGGGTCAACCGTGAGCGTGCAAGCCGGGGCAGGCATCGTCGCTGACTCCGATCCGACGAAGGAATATGACGAGACCCTCAACAAAGCGCGCGCGATGTTGCGGGCAGTGGAGCTTGCAGAAGGCAGTGGGCAGTAAACAGAAGGCGGCGACTGCCTTCTGCTAATCGTGAACGAAGAGGACACCATGCTAGCCATCATAGACAACTACGACTCCTTCACTTACAACCTCGTGCAATACTTTGGCGCGTTGGGGGCCGAGGTGCAGGTCTTTCGCAACGACCAGATCACGCTGGAAGAACTCGCCGCGCGCGCGCCTTCCCATTTGGTGATCTCGCCCGGCCCCGGTCACCCGAATGAAGGTGGCCTCTCCAATGCCGCGATCCGTTACTTCACGGGGAAGATGCCGGTGCTCGGCGTGTGCTTAGGGCATCAGTGTTTGGGCGCGGTGTATGGCGGCACTGTGTCGCGCGCGCCGCGCTTGATGCACGGCAAAGTGTCGCGCATCCACCACGACGGGCGCGGCTTGTTTCAGCACCTGCCCTCGCCGTTTGAAGCGATGCGCTATCACTCGCTCATCGTCGCCGAACCGCTCCCTGCCGAATTAGAACTGACCGCCTTCACCACTGACGGCGAGGTGATGGGCCTGCGCCATCGCACGCACCCCACGTTTGGCGTGCAGTTTCATCCTGAGTCGATCTTGACGCAACATGGCAAGAAACTGCTACAGAATTTTCTAACTACTACGCACTGATCACTGTTCACTGCTGACTGCTGACGAACATTGAAAAAGTAATCAGTGCTCAGTTACCAGTATTAGAGAGGAGCCTCACATGTTAAAACCCTACATCGCCAAGACCCTCCGCCGCGAAGACCTGACGGCGCAGGATGCGCACGACGCCATGCACATTATGATGACCGGCCAAGCCACGCCCGCGCAGATCGGCGCGTATTTGATTGGCTTGCGGATGAAAGGCGAGACGGTGGATGAGATCACCGGCTCAGCGCGGGCCATGCGCGCGAACGCCGTGCCGGTGCCCTTGCGTTGCCCAGATGAAATACGGTACGACACCGCTGGCACGGGTGGCGACGGCGCTGGTACGTTCAATATCTCGACAGCAGCGGCATTTGTGATCGCCGGCACGGGGCGTAAGGTAGCGAAGCATGGCAACCGCGCCGCCTCATCCCAGTGCGGCAGTGCTGATGTGTTGGCGGCGCTCGGCCTCAGCCTCGACCTCACGCCCGAACAAGTGGGGCGCGCCATTGAAGAAGTGGGCATCGGCTTTTTGTTCGCGCCCAAATTTCATCCAGCGATGAAACATGCGGTTGGGCCACGCAAAGAAATCGGGCAACGCACCATCTTTAATGTGCTGGGCCCGCTCACCAATCCCGCCGGGGCGAGCGTGCAAGTGATCGGCGTTTACGATGCGGCGCTGACTGAACCCTTGGCGAAAGTGTTGGGCGAATTAGGCGCGCGCGCGGCCTTTGTCATTCACGGACACGGCGGCACGGACGAATTGAATGCAAGCGGCCCCAATCGCGTGAGCCATCTCAAAGACGGCGCGGTGCGGACGTATGACCTTGATCCGTTGGAGTTGGGGATCGCGCGCGCACCCTTGGCCGAATTGCGGGGCGGCCCGGCGGATGAAAATGCGCAGACTTTGCGCGACATCCTGACCGGGCGGGTGAACGGCGCGCGGCGGGGCGCGGTCTTGCTGAATGCCGCCGCCGCCATCGCCGCCGAAACGGGCGATTTGCGCGTGGCCCTCGCCGAGGCGCGTGAGGCACTGGACGCGGGGCGCGCGATGCAGAAGCTGGAGGCGTTGGTTGAATTTAGTCGATAGGCAATCACCAGTAACCAATAACTGGTTATAGGTTATGCGATGAACTCTTTTCTCGAAAAAATCTTGGCACAGAAACGCTTAGAGATCGAACGCTTAGATGGTGCGGAACTGAAAGCGCGCGTGAAGGATACGCCGCCCGCGCGCGAGTTTCTGCCGCTCAACACCGGTCGCACTCGGCTCATCGCTGAACTCAAACGCGCCTCGCCTTCGCGGGGGTTGCTCGCCCCACACTTGGATTTGGGTCACTTAGCGCAAATTTACGCTGAAAACGGTGCGGCGGCGGTGTCGGTGCTAACGGACGAAAAATTTTTCCTCGGCTGTCTGCAAACGCTCGTCACGTTGCGCGCTCAGAATTATCCCGTGCCGCTCTTGCGCAAAGACTTCATCCTCGCCGAAGCCCAACTCTATGAAACGCGCGCGGCTGGCGCGGACGCTGTTTTGCTGATCGCCGCCGCTCTGCCGGATGATGCAATGTTACAGGCTTTGCACGCGCTGGCGCTGGCGCTTGGCCTAACGCCTTTAGTTGAAGTACATACCCGCGCTGAACTTGAGCGCGTCTTGCAGTTGCCGAAGCTAACCCTCGTTGGCATCAATAATCGCGATCTCAACACCTTTGCGGTAAGTCTCGACACCACCCGACAACTCCGTCCGCTCATCCCCTCCGGCATAGGTGTGGTCGCCGAGTCGGGTATTTTCTCGGCCAGCGCTGTGCGTGAACTGGAGCAAGTTGGCGTAGCGGCGGTGTTGGTGGGTGAGGCGCTGGTGACAGCCAGCGATGTGGGACTGAAAGTGCGCGAATTAAGCTTGACTGGGTGAAGGGGTGACAAGGTGACGTGTGAAACACAGTTCACCTTGTCACATTGTCACCTTGTCAGTTTTTCCATGACTCATCTCAAAATCTGCGGCCTCACCAACACTGAAGACGCCCTCGCCGCCCTTGACGCTGGTGCGGATTATTTGGGTTTTAATTTTTATCCACCCAGTCCGCGCTACCTCGCACCGGAGCAATGCGCGCGCATCGTCTCTGATCTCACACGGCTGACCTCGCACCTCAGCTTTTCCCTCGTGGGGATCTTCGTAAACGAATCGCCCGCCCATGTTTTATCCATCCTCGATCAGTGTGGCCTCCACCTCGCTCAATTGCACGGAGATGAAACGCCGGAAGAAGTCGCGCAGTATCATGGCCGCGCCTTCAAAGCCTTTCGCGGGCTGGGGCAAAACCATCCGCCCTATGTCCACGCCTCAGCGCCTGCATTTCTCATAGATGCCTATTCACCGCACGCCTACGGCGGCACGGGCCATATCGCCGATTGGTCAGCGGCGCGCTCCATCGCCCAACAGCACCCGATTTTTTTGGCGGGTGGTCTCACGCCACTCAACGTCGCGGAGGCAATCCGCCAAGTGCGCCCGTGGGGGGTGGATGTCGCCTCGGGCGTTGAGTCGGCCCCGGGCAAAAAAGATCACGCCAAAATGCGAGCCTTTGCAGATGCCAGGCGGAAGGTTGCGCTATGAAGCGCGCCCCTATTTCATCCTTTACCGGCAAGTTCGGTCCGTATGGCGGCCAGTTTGTGCCTGAGACGCTCATGCCAGCATTGGCTGAACTAGAAACTGCTTATCGAGAGGCTCAAGACGATCCAACCTTTCGAGCGGAGTTGGAGAACTTGCTCGCGACTTATGTCGGGCGACCCACGCCCCTTACACACGCGAAACGCCTCAGCGCACAACTCGGCGGCGCGCAGATTTATCTCAAACGCGAAGACCTCGCACACACTGGCGCGCACAAGATCAACAACGCTCTCGGCCAAGCCTTGCTCGTCCAACGCATGGGCAAGCGCCGCATCGTGGCTGAGACGGGCGCGGGGCAACATGGCGTGGCCTCGGCCACCGTCGCCGCGTTGTTGGGGCTAGAGTGCGTGGTGTATATGGGCACGGTAGACATCGCGCGCCAACAACCCAATGTGTTTCGCATGAAGATGCTGGGGGCAGAAGTGCGCCCGGTGGAGTCGGGTTCGCAAACGCTCAAGGATGCCATTAACGAAGCCATCCGCGATTGGGTGACGAATGTGCAGGACACCCATTACCTGCTCGGCTCGGCGTTGGGGCCGCATCCTTATCCGACGCTGGTGCGCGATTTTCAATCGGTCATTGGACGCGAGGCGCGGGCGCAAATGTTGGGGCAAGTTGGGCGTTTGCCTACGACCTGTATCGCCTGCGTCGGAGGGGGTTCCAATTCGATAGGCCTGTTCCATCCGTTTTTAGGTGATGACGCGGTGGAACTGATCGGAGTGGAGGCGGGCGGCGAGGGGATCGCTTCGGGGAAACACGCGGCGCGCTTTGGTGACCCGGCCCACGGACGGGTGGGCGTGATACATGGGACGCGCACGTTTGTCTTGCAAGATGCGGATGGACAGATCGCCGCGACCCACTCGATCTCCGCCGGGCTGGATTATGCCGCCGTCGGCCCCGAACATGCTTATCTCCGCAAGACGGAACGCGCCTATTACACCTCCGTCACCGACGCCGAAGCGCTGACCGCCGCGCGCACCGTGTGCCGCACCGAGGGCATCATCCCCGCGCTCGAATCGTCTCACGCCCTAGCCGAGGCCCTCAAACGCGCACCGGCACTGCGCCCTGACCAGATTCTCTTGGTCAATCTCTCTGGGCGAGGGGACAAGGATTTAAATACATTTATGCAAAACCAGTGAGCAGTAATCACTGTTTACTGATAACTGATAACTGCTCACTGAACACTGACAACTATGCTGTCCTCCTCTCCCTCCTTCATGCCCTATTTCCCGCTCGGCTACCCGACGCTGGAGACTTCGATTGATGTGATCGAAGCCCTAGCCAACCATGGCGCTGACCTAATCGAAGTGGGCTTGCCGTTTTCTGATCCCTTGGCCGATGGGCCGGTGATCCAGCGCGCGACACAGATCGCGCTCCGCAATGGGATGACGGTCGCCAAAGGCTGGCAAGCGTTGAAAGAATTGCGGCGACGCGGCGTGACGATCCCGTTAGTGGTGATGAGTTACTACAACCCTTTGCTCGCTTATGGCTTGCCGCGTTTGGCGCGCGCGGCGACGGAGAGCGGGGCCAGCGGGTTCATCGTGCCGGATTTGCCATTAGAAGAATCGGCCGAGTTTGAAACGGCGCTGGGCGAGGCATTGCCACTGATTCGAATGATCGCGCCCACCACAACTTCGGAGCGTTTGAGTGCGCTCACGCAAACCGCGCGCGGCTTTGTGTACTTGGTATCAGTGACGGGCGTGACCGGCGCGCGGGCGCAAACTTCGGCGGCTTTGCCAGAGTTCATCGCGCGGGTGCGGCGCTATACGCCTCTACCAGTGTGTGTTGGCTTCGGCATTGCCACTCCTGAACAGGCACAAGCGGTGGGGCAACTGGCAGACGGGGTGATCGTGGGTTCGGCGTGCGTTAAGACCATCGGCGAGGCCGTTGACCCAGCGCGCGCGGCGGAGAAGCTAGCGCAGGAATTTAAAGGGGCGTTGGGCAAAGCGCAACTCAAAACAAATTAGGCTGACTCGCTGATTCAACATCCTCATTCCAAACCGGCAATGGGGGCAAAGGCACGCGCGCCGCGACCAACGCATGAAAGAGGCGCGCGACTTCGGGCGCGTAGGTGTCGTCTGGGTAATGCAAAAAGAAAAAGACATCGTCGCCGCGCGCCAGCCACGGCGCGACTTGCCCGGCCCATTCCGTGAGCCACTGCGGGTTGGCGTTGAGCGTGGGATGCGACACATAACGGGTAAACGCGAACGGCGCAGTGCGCGTAAAACGTACTGGAAAATTCGGCTTACGGTCTTGGGCGTCGCGCACCGCCTCGGTGGTGTCGCGCGGTGCGGCGCGCAGGCCGCGCGTGTCGAACACCAACCGCGCTAGGCCACGCTCCTGCATGAGCCGATCAAACTTCGTTTCCGTTGGCTCGCTAAAAAAATCGGCGTGGCGCGGCTCAATGGCATACGCAAAGTCGCGCGGCAAGGTCGCTAGATAAGCGCTAAGCGCAGGCAGGCTCGTGCCATTGAAGGTGGGGGGCAATTGCAAAAAGGCCGGGCCACAGCGGTCGCCCAACGTTTCCAACCGATTTAAAAATTCAGCGGTTTCGGCTTCGGCGTTTCGCAGACGTTTGTGATGCGTGATCGCTTGGGGGAACTTCAGACAGAACTTAAAACCCGGCGGCGTGTCGTCGCGCCAGCGCGCTACGGTCTCGGCGCTGGGCGTGGCATAGAACGTGGTATTCCCCTCGACCGTGTTCAAACGACGGCTATATAGTGATAGAAATTCGCTTTGCTTGGTCTTAGGCGGGAAGAAATTTCCAACCCAACTTTTTAGTCCCCACATGGGGCAACCGAGGTAGAGCATAAGGGTTTGCTCCTACGACGACAATGGCCTACCTAACTTCACGGATCAGAAATTGAGCGGGATGTTTCGCGCCTTCCCAAACAAGCTGGCCACCCGCCCACCCCAACTGTTATTAGACCCATGCTCAGCGGAGCGGATGTTGCCCGAGCCAGCTGGAAATCGCACTGGAGGTCGCTTCAAAATCTTCGATCAACAAAAAGTGATCGGCTTCAGGGAGTTCTGGTTTTTCCACACAGGTTAAGTGTTGGCTTAACCATTGGGCTTGCGCCACTGGCACGATGCGATCCTGCGCGCCGTGCAACACGAGCGTTGGCGTGCGATACCCGGCCAACGTCGGGCGCAGATCACAGGCATCCAGACAGCGCAACAGCACCGCTAAATTCCAAATGACGAGTTGCCGATAGACGGGATAGCTCGTGCGACAAAACGCTAGCGCGTGGGGGTCGCGCCGAAAGTCTCTTGGATGGCGCGCATAAAACAACATGCCTTGTAGTAACATGGCCTCCGACAGTTGCGTGGGGCGAAACTGCAACCAAAAAATAGGATAGGCCCACGTCTGCCGCAACAAACGTTGCGCCGCCCCCAGGAAGCCCGTGAGCGGCCCCCAAACTACCGGCGCAAAAGCGATCACCCGTTGCACTTGTGGCAAACGGGCCGCAACGCCCAGCGCCACTAGGCCTCCCGTCGAATGTCCGATCACCGTGGCAGAGCGCGTGCCACACATGGCTTGCACCGCACCAACCTCTAAAGCGATCAGGTCGGTTTGTGTTAACTGAGTGTAAGGTGTGGGCGCTTGCGCGGGATAATGTCCGGGCAAGTCCACGGTGACACAACGGCCGAACGCTTTGAAATAGTCGAGCCAGCGCGCCCAACCAACCCGGACCCCACTAAAGCCATTGATAAAAATAAACGTATGCTCACCAGGGTGATGCTCTTCCCAAGTGAGGGTGTGGCCGAGATGGGAGAATGTGTTGGGCATAAGTGCTCTGAATGATTTTCTTCGATCGGCACGATGGGTTGGGTGTTACGTAGTTCGATGAGGGTCATGCCCAGCTAGGCCGCGTTCTGGTGTTCACCCCTCTTCCACCAACTGCCCCGCTTCCCCTTCGACGCGCACCACTTTGCCCGAAGGGAACGTCACCTGCGCGCCTGAGGCGTCTTTGGTCACGGTGAGGCCTTTGTGCCGAATGGTCACCGGCCACGGAAAAGGTGAGCGGCCTTCAAGATATACTTGCCGGGGCGAGATAACCCGCACGCCCAAGACGCGCAAGAACAACGCCAGTGGCGCGACACCCCATAAATAGTTCCGCTCGCCGAGACCTTCCAACTTGTCACAGTGGTATGCCTCGCGGAAGGCCTTCTCTTCTTTTAACGTGTAGACCATCGCGGTCATCATCCGCTTGATCAATTCAGCGGCCTCGGCGCGATAGCCGTATTCCACCAAGCCTTCACCTAACATCGTGTTCCACATCAACCACACCCCGCCCGAACCTTCGCGGTTGTCGGGTTTGTAGGCGGGGTCTTGCGCGGAACAATTCGGAATGCCAAAGGGTCGCCAATAACGTTCCGGGTCGGTGAGCGTTTTGCGGACCAGTAGCTCGGCCCGCGCGGCGTCGGGCAGGCCGCCCCACAATGGCAAGAGCAGGGTTTGGTCTTGTCGGGTGTAATCCACCACGGCCACGCTCACTTCAACTTCTTCCGTGAGGCCACGCACCTCCACCCGTTCGAGTTCCCGATAGAGTTTATCGCTGGTGGCCGAGCCGATGCCGAAATACCATTGGATGTGCGACCGCTTCAACGTCTCCACGCGATGCCGCCCGCGCCGCCCGCGCCCGGTGAGGATCACTTCCATTTCAGGGCGCGCATCTTTCGGCCCGATGGCGCGCACGATGAGCCGGGCCGATGGCACGAACAAATGACTCAACTCCACCGTCAGGTTGCCGCGCCCGCGCGCCAACTCGCGCCCGGCAGTACACTCATGCGAGTCGCGATCCACATAATGATAGGAATTCGTCTCGGCGTGCCACATCTTGTCTACTGCCTGCCGTAGTTTTTCGATGCGTTGCGCGAGGGCCTCATCGGCGGGCTGTTCGAGCAACGCCGCGATCCGCTGGAGCGTAACGCACTCCCGATAAAGATACGCGGCAAGGTCGGGCGCTTCGGCTTGAGTGCTGTCCGCCCCCTGCCCCCATGTCTGCCAACGCACAAACGACGGGTTGTCATCAAACGCCGATTGGATGGTGTGAGACCATTCTGGTACTCCATCTTCGTCACGGTCATAGCGACCGGTGAACCACACCTCGACAAAGCGACGCAACCCCGGATAGACCTCCGCCAAAAACTCGCGGTCGCGGATGTGTTCATAAATCTGCCACGCCATCGCCGCGAGGAGGGGAATGCACAAGGCCTTGTTGCGTTGCCCGCCCAGGCCGGGCTTCCAGTCAATAAAGCCTTTGGCGTCCTGCACTGCTAACCAATTGCGGATCACGCCCTTCGCCAACTCGGGCGCGACGGTGACGATTTGCGGCAAATTGACATAGGCCTCGGTCGCCACTTGCCCATCCCATTGCCAAGCGTGATCCGAGCCATCGCCTTTGCGCGAGTAGCCCTTATCGGGGCCGCGCGTAAAGATAAACGACGGGTGCGGCAAATGCTTGGTGGGGCCGACGTAACAACTCAGCGCCACCGTCTGCGCAAAGGCGAAGGCCGTGTTCCAGTCCTGATCGCCTGTTTCGACCTCCAACAAACCCGCATTGATCAGCTCGATACGCGCAAACTCGGCGTCCCACTCGCGGGTGAAGAGATTCCGCAAGATCGGAGTGATGACATCGGGCGCGAGGGGTGTAGCGGCGGGCGCGGCGAGTGCGACTTCCATCCAGCGCACGCTGACCGTTTCATTCGGCGCGAGCGCCATCGAGCGCGCCAGGGTTGGAGTGGTGAGCGGCTCGGCCCCCGCCGCACCATCAAAGGCGACGGTGACATCCAAGTTGCCCGTGTGCCCTTCCAACGCGGCAAATTCATCGAGTTTGATCGGGGCGAGGACTTTTGGGTTATCAAGCGGCTTAAGAATAGCCGAGAGCAAGACGCGGACTTGGCGCGGTGCGGCGGCGGTGTTGGTGAGCGACAAGCGTCCGGCAACGATGTGCGAGTCTGGACACCAGTATTCGGCTGTTACCGCGAGGTCGGGCAAAGGGCAAAACGTGAGGCGGAAGTAGTTGACAAAGAAGGCGCGGATCTCGGGGGGGGTAGCGAATTCAGCCGGGTTGAAAACGACTTGCTCGCCCTCGGCAAAGCCAAAAAACAATCGCATATCGCGGGCGCGCAACCCATATGTGGTGCGGAGCGTGAGCGCGGCGGGGTCGCTTCCGCTCAACGCCATCTCCCAAATCTGGTCGTCGGCGTAATCCGTCGGCCCTAGCCGCGCGTCGGCAGCGAGACGTAAGGTATAGGGATCGGATTGGGTAAGATGCCAGTCGCGCATGAGGAGGGTTTAAGCTGACCCGTGGGCGCGGAGTTTTTCTTCGAGTTTTTCTTTCACCGACGGCCATTCCGCCGCCAGGATGCTATAGTAGACTGAACTCCGCACGTAGCCATCGGGCATAATGATATTATCACGCAAGACGCCTTCGCGCACCGCGCCGATCCGTTCGATGGCTTTTTGCGAGCGTTCATTGCGGAGGTCGGTTTTGAGTTGCACCCGGATACACCCGAGGGTCTCAAAGGCGTGTTTGAGCAATAGATATTTGCATTCAGTATTAACCGCCGTGCGTTGCACCACAGGCGCATACCACGTCCCGCCGATCTCCAAACCATGATGCGCGGCCTGAATATCCATATAGCGGGTGCAACCCACCGCGCGCCCAGTCGCCAACTGTTTTACGGCAAAAATCAAATCGGTGCCGCGCGCTTGACGCTGTAACATTTCGCGCACCCAAGCCAGCATCTTTGCCTCGGTGTTCACCTGCCCATACGGCATATACCGCCAAATGGTTTCATCTTGGCCGGCGACGGTTAGGTCAGGCACATGGGCCTCGGCGAGCGGTTCGAGTTGGGCTGTCTGACCCGTGAGAGTGATAGGGGTAATGGTGAGCATGGGTGAGTTTCCAGTGGGAGGGCGAAAGTTCCTAACAACATTCCCTAGCGGCAGAATATAGGGCGGCTTTTCTATATCATATCCTGACCCTTCAGGAAAGGGGTTTTATCGGGCGCTTTTCCCCCTTCCTTGCCACACGCCTGATGATGATTATAGACTCATTACCATCGGTGATAAACGCGCTGTTATAGTAATGGGAAAGGCAGTCGCCAGCCGATTAGATAGAGGCTCACTGCTTCCAATACAACACCGCCACGCTCCCCACCAACAGCACCCCGCCTACAACCCCATTCCACAACAACGTCTCACCTAAGAATAAGACTGCACAGAGCGTTGAGATGAGCGGCTCCAGCAAGGCTACTATGGCGGAGATGGTGGCAGGCGTCGTGCGCATCCCGCGCAGGTAAAGGCTATAGCCGAGCGCCGTAGGCACCAAGCCCAAATACAACAACAAGCTCCACCCGAGCGGTGGGTATTGAAGTGTGAGGCCGCGTTGCCAGACCACTGGCAAAAGCAACAGCGCGCTGAGGGTGAAGGCGATGGCAATGGGTTGCACTGGATGATAGCGTGGGGCGATACTGCGCGAGAGCAAGGCGAGGAGACTATAAGAAAAACCCGCGCCCAGCGCCAGCAATCCGCCGGTGATCAAATCCATCTGCGTCGCGGCTTGGGGCGCGCCACCTACCAAGAGCAATGCGCCGAACGTCGCGCCGACTAATGCTACGCCAATCGTGAGCGTCAGTTGCTCCTTTAAAAAAATACTAGAGAGCACCGCCACGATCACCGGCGCGCTACAAATATTGATCAACACCGCCGCCGCAACCCCGATGAGCGGGATGGCCGCGAAGTAACACACCTGATAGGCCGCGAACGTCAGCCCCATCAGCGCCAACACGGGCGCATCGCGCCGTTCAAAACGCCAAAACGTTGGGCCCACATACCAGCGACTGAGCAACAACAACGACGGCGCTGAGAACGCGACTCGCCAAAAGCCAACGGAAGGCGCATCGGTGTGTGCCACGCGATAGAGCAAGGCCACTGCCACGCCGATGGTGCCCCAGGTCAATGCCGCACCGACGATCAAGAGAATGCCAGAATTTTTCATGTGCGGCATGGTAGTGGTAATTTGTAGAAACTGCAAAGCGCACATGCAAAAATTTTGGAGAGGCAAACTTAAAAAATTGCGTGCGCCGTGCATTTGCAGAAATTTTAAGGTAAACATATTGACTGACTTTACATTTATGCTAATATGCGATTGTCGAATTAAATCGGCCTATATGTGGCGGAGCAGGAGGCTCTATTCTCTCCATATAGGTTGACTCAATAGTTGGGTTAATCTATTCGGAGGCAAATACAATGACAACATTAACGAAACCCCTCAGTACTGACCGAACGACCCGTGTGGCGCAGGCCACCCCCCAACGCACTTTTCAAGCCGTGATCTTATATACGGTGATGAGCGATTGGGATAAAGGCGATACCGAACTTTCCGAAGAATCTGTCTTACGCATGTGTCGTGGCCTGCGCGCCACCGGGCAGGCCGTCACCCCCCTCGCCATCCGGCGCGATGTGGCGGGGGCACTCAAAACATTTGACCCGCGCGACACCGTCATCTTCAATTGGTGTGAAGGCATTGATGGCGAGCCAAACGCCTATGACAAAGTCCCACCCATTTTAGAAGAGCTGGGCTTCGCTTATACCGGCGCGGCGGCGTGGTCGCTTCAGGCCACCCAAGACAAAGCGATCACCAAGCAAGTCTTGCTGGAGCATAAAATCCCCACCCCGGTTTCCAAATTGTATGACCGGCCTATGATCAATGGTTGGCGGCGTTTCCCGGCGTTGGTGAAGCCTTCCAATGAGCATTGTTCGTTTGGCATCACCCGCGACTCGGTGGTGGACTCGGCGCAACAGCTCAAAGAGCGCGTGCAATATGTGGTAGACACTTGGCACTGCCCGGCGCTGGTCGAAGATTTTATTGACGGCATCGAGTACAACATCTCCATTTGGGGCAATGACACGCCCGCGCTGTTGCCCGTCGGTGCGATTGATTATTCCGCCTTTAGCGATTATCACGACCGGCTGTGTTCTTTTGACGCGAAGTGGAATCCCGAGTCGGATGCCTATCGGCTGGCGAGCGTGCAATGCCCCGCCGTGCTAGACGCGCCGCTCAAGCGCCGCATTGAGAAGGTGGCGCTTAAGACCTTCAAGGCGCTCCGCATCCGCGACTATGGGCGCATTGACCTCCGCGTGCGCGATGGTGTGCCGTATGTGCTGGATGTGAACGCCAACCCCGACATCACCATGGAAGGTGGCTTCGCGCGTTCCTCGCGGGCGGCGGGTTACGACTATGGGCAGATGACCGCTCGGATTTTGCGTTATGCGGCCGAACGTATGCCGGTGATGTAAAACAAAAACTCCCGCTAAAATTTTTAGCGGGAGTTTTTTATGCCCAACGGCTTCGTTATTGATTAAAGGTTATGATCGGCAAATGGATCGGATAGTTGCCGCTTTGAACAGCCCCTAAGCTAATTTCATCTACAGCCAACCTCAATGCGCCAGGCGAGTTTTGTATGGCGAGTTCGACCCGCACAGTCTCCCCGCCTAAATCACTCAAATCAAGCCAAGCATGTTGCCAACCTATTGTAGAAGTTAGGCTTAGGGTGCG
>Ga0315912_10001274_pt1 | contig 32072 bp, 22 predicted proteins | sample VfabasoilMG_FD_204469 | JGI IMG/M metagenome (GOLD analysis project Ga0315912, IMG submission 204469) | Garden soil microbial communities collected in Santa Monica, California, United States - V. faba soil | ecosystem: Environmental > Terrestrial > Soil > Garden | place: USA: California...
GACCTGACCTTCGTCACGGTGCTGGTGCTCGGCGGCTGGGCCATGATCGACCGCACGCTGCCGGCCGGCGACCTGTTCAAGTTCATCGACCTGACCTTCAAGGTCTTCTGGCCGATCATCGCGCTGGGCTGGATCGCGGGCATGTATCCGCGCGCACAGGCCAGCGCCGGACGCATCGAGGAGCTGCTCGCGGAACGCCGCCTGATCATCGACGCGCCCGACGCGCAGCCGCTGCCCGCCCCGCGCGGCGCGCTCTCGTTGCGCGGCCTCTCCTACACGTACGCGGGGGCGCCGCGGCCGGCGGTCTCCGGCGTCAGCGTCGAGGTGCCGGCCGGCAGCGTGCTCGGGATCGTCGGCCCGACCGGCTCGGGCTAGACCACGCTGCTCTTGTGCCTGGGCCGGCTGCTCGAGCCCGAGGGGCTGCTCGAGTTCGACGGCATCGACGTCAAGCGGATCCAGGTCGGCGAGCTGCGCGCGGCGCTGGGCTACGTGCCGCAGGACAGCTTCCTCTTCTCCGAGCGCTACCGCGACAACATCGCCTTCGGCTGCGACGCGCCGCTCTCCGACGCGCGCCTGGCGGAGCTGATCGAGCTCAGTTGCATGCGCGAGGAGGTGTCGCATTTCCCGCAAGGCGTCGAGACGCTCGTCGGCGAGCGCGGCGTGACGCTCTCGGGCGGCCAGCGCCAGCGCACCTGCATCGCGCGCGCGCTGGCGCGCGATCCGCGCGTCCTGATCCTCGACGACGCGCTCTCGGCCGTCGACACCGAGACCGAGGCGCAGCTGCTCGCGAACCTGCGCCGCGCCGGCCAGGGTCGCACCGTGGTCGTCGCCGCGCACCGGCTCTCCTCGGTGGCGCGCGCCGAGCGCATCCTGGTGCTCGGGCGCGACGGCCGCGTCGAGGCGCAGGGCACGCACGCGGAGCTGCTCGCGCGCGCGGGCTGGTACCGCGAGACCTGGCAGCGGCAGCAGGCGCAGCAGGAGCTCTCCGTCCTGTGAGCAAGAAGGACGATCTCGATCCGCACGACGACGACCTCGTCAGCTCGAAGGCCTGGGACAACACGATCCTGATGCGCCTGGCGCGCTACGCCCGTCCGCACGCGCGCCTGTTCTACGGCAGCTTCGGCGTGCTGGCCGTGCTCTTCGCGCTCGACATGCTCGGGCCCTGGATCTGGCGCCACGCGCTCGACGGGCCGGTGCACGAGGCGGTCGAAGCGCGCGCGCAGGACCCCGCGGCCGACGTCTCGGGCTTCGTGCACTCGTTCTGGATCTGGGTCGGCGCCTACCTGGGCCTGGTCGTGATCTCGATCTACTTCCGCTACCTCGAGGTGGCGCAGCTCAACCGCACCGGACAGGTGGTGATCGCCGACCTGCGCACGCGCCTCTTCCGCCACATGCAGTCGCTCGACCTCGCCTTCTTCGACCGCCGCCCGACCGGGGCGCTCGTCACGCGCGTCACGAGCGACGTCGAGAACCTGAACGAGATGTTCACCTCGGGCCTCGTGGTGCTCTTGTTCGACTTCGTCAAGGTCGCCGGCGTGCTCGTGTTCCTGTTCCTGCTCGACTGGCACCTGGCGCTGGTCGTCCTGGCCGGCACGCCCTTCCTCGTCGGCGTGAGCCTCATCTTCCGCGGCGGCGCGCGCCGCGCACACCGCTCCGTGCGCGCGCGGCTCTCGCGCCTCAACGGCTACCTGCAGGAGGTGCTGCAGGGCATCCGCGTGGTGCAGGTCTTCCGCCGCGAGGCGGCCGTCTCAGCGCGCTTCGCGCAGCACCTCGACGGCTACCTCGACGCGAACCTCAAGACGATCTTCCTCTTCGCGCTCTTCTTCCCCGTGATCGATTTCGTCGTCAGCGCGATCCAGGGCTCGACGCTCTGGGTCGGCGGACTCTCGATCGCGGGCGGACACCTCTCCTACGGCGGCTTCGTGCAGTTCTGGTTCTACCTGGCGCTGCTCGTCGCCCCGATCCGCGAGCTGGGCGAGCGCTACAACATCCTGCAGAGCGCCTTCGCCTCGGCCGAGCGCATCTTCGACATCCTCGACACGCACCCGACCTTGGAGGGTAAGGAATCCAGCCCGCCTGGATTCACAACCGCGCCGCTCGCGGGGCACGTGCGCTTCGAGAAGGTCTCCTTCTCCTACACCGCCGGCAGCGAGGTGCTGCACGAGCTCTCGTTCGAGATCCGGCCGGGCGAGACGGTTGCCGTCGTCGGCGCGACGGGTGCGGGCAAGAGCACGCTCGTGAACCTGCTGCTGCGCTTCTACGCGCCGAGCCACGGCCGCGTCACGATCGACGGTCAGGACCTCGCGACGCTCGACCCCGCGCGCCTGCGCCGCGCGATCGGCCTCGTGCTGCAGGAGGACTTCCTCTTTGCCGGCACGGTCGAGGAGAACCTCGTGCTCGAGCGCGAGAGCGTGACCGACGAGTCGCTCGAGCTCGCGCTCGAGGCGAGTCGCGCCGACGAGCTGATCGCGCGCCTGCCGGGCGGCCTCGCGCATCCCGTGGCGGAGCGCGGCGCGACGTTCTCGACCGGCGAGCGCCAGCTGCTCGCGATCGCGCGCGCGCTCGCCGGCGATCCGCGCATCGTGGTGCTCGACGAGGCGACCGCCAGCGTCGACTCGAACACCGAGGCGCAGATCGAGGCCGCGACGCGCAAGCTGCTCGAGGGCCGCAGCGCGCTGGTGATCGCGCACAGGCTCTCGACCGTGCGCCGCGCGGACCGGATCCTGGTCCTGCATCGCGGCAAGCTGCGCGAGCAGGGCACGCACGCCGAGCTCCTGGCGCAGGACGGCATCTACGCGCGCCTGCACAAGCTGCAGTTCGCTGACGCGACGGCCTAGAGCTGGCGCAGGCAGGCCGGCAGGAGGCGCTCGATCGTCAGCGACGAGTTGTCCGCGTCCGGCCGGTAGGAACAGTAGTCCGCGCTGGTGCTCTGGACCTTCTCGCCCAGGCCGTAGAGCTCGATCTCGGCAGCCGAAGTCGGCGCGAAGAAGACGACCACGCGACGCCCGAGCGCGACCGCCATGTGCAACGCCAGGCTGTCGCTCGTGAGCAGCAGCGTGCAGAGCTCGACGCGCGCGGCGAAGTCGAGCAGCGCGTGATCGGTCCCGGCGTCGATGAAGTCCGGCTGCGACGGGTGCTCGCGCAGGCCGGCGACGATCGCGCGGTTGCGCTCGGCCTCGGCCACTCCGCCGAGCACGAGGAACCGAACCTTGCCCTCCTTGGCCTTCGCGATGGCTCCGGCCAGCTCGACCGTGCGCTCGACCGGGAGCTGCTTGCCCACCCACCGGCCCCCGGCTCCGGTGTTGAGCCCGACGAGCGGGACGTCCGACTTCAACGCCCGTGCGCCCGCGCGCGCCGCCTCGGGCAGGTGCAGCTCGGGCTTGCCCATCTCGATCCCGAGCATCTCGGCGTAGATCTGCGGCTGGCTCTTCGTGTTCAGGATCTTGAGCCGGTCGGCCTCGACCTTGCCGTGCACCGAGAGCAGCCCCATGTCGAACCAGGGAGCGACGTCCGGCGTGTAGGCGCGCCTCCCGTCCTTCCCGATGTGCGCCCCGCTGAGCCGCGCCGCCCGGAGGCTCGAGGCCAGGGCGCAGAGCGGCTCCTCGTCGTCGAGCGAGATCACCCAGTCCCAGCTCCGCGAGGGAAGCTTCTCGGGCACGACCACCTCGGCCACGAGCGGGTGCGTGCGGACGAGATCGACGGCCGCGGGCGCCGTCGCCCAGGTGATCGGCACACCGGGATGGAGCTTGGCGAGCCCGGGCAGGATCGAGGTCGTGCGCAGCACGTCGCCCAGCGCCGCGGTCTTGAGAATCAGGATCCCGGGGTGTTGCATGCAGCCGCCGTCGGGCGCAGAAGCATACGATCTGCGGACGGGGAATCGTGAACGGATCGATCAGGATCGGCAGCGTCTTCGGGATCACGTTGCGGCTGCACGTGCTGCTCTTGGTCCTGTTCGGGGTCCTGATCCTCTCGGGCGAGAGCCCGGTGATCTTCGCGATCCTCTTCGGCTGCGTGCTGCTGCACGAGCTGGGGCACAGCCTGGTCGCGCTGGCGTTCGGGATCCGCGTCGTCGACATCACGCTCTGGCCGCTGGGCGGCATGGCGCGCATGAGCCAGATCCCCGAGTCGACCCGGATCGAGGCCCTGATCGCGCTCGCCGGCCCGGCGGTCAACTTCCTGCTCGCGCTGGTCGGCCTCTTGGCGGCCGGATCGTGGCGCTACCCGCCGCAAGATGCCTTCCAGTGGTTCAGCCTGGTCAACCTCTCGATGGGCGTCTTCAACCTCCTGCCGGCGTTCCCCATGGACGGCGGGCGGATCCTGCGCGCCCTGCTCGGCTGGCGCGGCGGCTGGCTCCGCGCCACCGAGCGCGCCGTCTGGATCGGCCGCTGGCTCGCGCTCAGCATGTGCTTCCTCGGGCTGGGCCTGTGCCTGCTCGGGGAGGCCGGCCCGCTGACGCTGGTGCTGGTCGGAGTCTTCATCTGGTGGAGCGGCAACCAAGAGCTCGCCGGCGTGCGCGCGCGCCACGCACTCCAGCCGGTGCGCTCGGGGTTCAGCCCGGCCGAGATCGCGACGCTCGAGCGCTTCCGCGGACGGATCTCCGATCGCCCGCCCGAGGAGCGCTGAGCCTTTCGTGTCTCGTACAGAGAAAACCTTCCCGCTCCGCGCGCGGCCCTACATACTACCGCGGTAGTAGTTGGCCCGCGGGAGGTTCCGATCATGCGTGCATTCGTGCTCGCGCTCGCGCTCAGCGCGGCGCCGCTGCAGGACAAGGCCGAGGAGCAGTACACCTACGTCGCCGCGCTGGCGGAGAAGGGCTTGAGCGAGCGCGTCGTGCGCGAGGCGCAGAGCTTCCTCAAGGGCTTCGCCGACCATCCGAAAGCGGACACCGTGCGCTATCGACTCGGCTGCGCGCTGTTCGAGCTCAAGCGCGAGAAGGAGGCGACGCCCGTCTTCCGCGAGCTGGCGCAGAAGCAGGAGTTCGAGTTCGCGGCCGAGGTGCAGTTCCGCCTCGGACAATGCCTGCTCGCCGCCGGCGAGCGCGAAGCGGCCGAGCAGGCGCTCGCGCGGCTGCTCTCCTCGAAGAAGGAATACCTGATCTCGCCCGGCTTGGCGCTGCTGGCGCAGTCCGAGCTCGCGCGCAAGGACCACGAGCGCGCGCTGGCGCACTTCGATCAGCTCCTGGCGCGCAAGGACGCGAGCGAGTACGCCGGGGACGCGCGCTGCAGCCGCGCCTGGTGCTTGCAGCGGCTAGGTCGCTCGGCCGACGCGGCGCAGGCCGCGCGGGCGGCGGTCGCGGGCGCGCCAGAAGCGCGCCGTGGCGAGATGTCGTTCCTGCTCGGCGAGTGCCTGCTCGACGCGCACGACGCGCGCGGCGCGCTCGAGGCCTACTCCGCGGTGCGCGAAGGCCCCTACGCCGACGCGGCGCTGCGCGGCTCGGGCTTCGCGCGCGTCGAGCTCGGCGACCAGGCCGGGGCGGCGAAGGACTTCGGCGCCGTGCTCGAGCGCTTCCCGCAGAGCGCGCTGCGCGGCGAATGCGCGCTGCAGCGCGGCGTGGCGCTCTTGCGCTCGGGCGATGCATCCGCGGCGCTGCAAGCCTTCTCCTCGCCCGACTGCCCGGCCGACGCCGAGACGCTCGGCTGGCGCGCGCGCGCCGAGGAGGCCGCGGGCGACAAGCAGGCCGCGCTCGCGAGCGTCGAGCGCGCGCTCAAAATGAAGCCGGAAGCCGAGACCCAGCAGCGCCTGGCGCTGCAGCGCGCCGACCTGCTCGCCGGGCTCGGGCGCGGCGCCGAGGCGCAGAAGATCTGGGAGAAGGTCGGCAACGACCGCGCGCTGCTCGCGGCCGCGGTCGCGGCGCTCGCGGACAAGCGCTTCGACGAGGCCGCGCGCCTCTCCGCGTCGCTGCTCGAGCGCTTCCCGCAGAGCACGCTGCGCGCGGACGCGCTGCTCGCGCGCGCCGAGGGCTGCTACGGCGCCAAGCAGTGGAAGGAGGCCGAGCAGGCCTTCGCCACCGCCGCGCAGGAAGACAAGGACGCCGCGCGCGCCGCGAAGGCGCGTTCGCGCGCCGCCTGGTGCGTCTACCAGTCGGGCGAGTTCCCGCGCGCCGCGCAGGTCTTCGACGAGCTCGCGCGCGCGAAGTCGGACGCGCCCGAGGTCGAGGAAGCCGCCTTCATGGCGGCGCGCTCGCGCGAGGACGCGAACGATCCGGGCGCGGCCGAGGTCTACGACCGCTTCCTGGCGCGCTTCCCCAAGGGCGCCCACCGCGACGAGGCCGAATTGCGCTGCGCGCTGCTGTGCGGCCCCGACGCGGGGCGCGGGCGGCTCGAGAAGCTGCTCGCACGCCAGGGCGAGGGCGCGCTCGCCGCGCGCGCACGCTTCGAGATCGCCGAGCGCTTCTCGCAGACCGGCCACGCCGCGGACGCGATCCCCCACTACCGCGGGGCGCTCGCGGATGCGGCGATCGGCGAGTACGGCCCGCGCGCGAGCTACGGGCTCGCCTGGGCCCTGTACCAGCAGAAGCAGTACGCCGAGGCCGCGCTCGAGCTCGAGAGCCTGCTCGGGCGGGACGCGCTCGACCCGAAGCTGAAGCAGGCGGCGTGCGAGCTCACGGTCTGGAGCACGCTGCAGGGCGGCGATCTCGATCGCGCTCTGCGCAGCTGGAACGCGCTGCTCAAGATCGGCCTCGACGAGGAGCGCTGCGGCCCGCTGCTGCACGCGCTCTGCACGGCGCTCGGCAAGGAAAAACGTGCGGCGGACGCGCGCGCGGCCGTCGATGGGTTCGACCGCGCCGCGCGTTCGCCGCGCGGTCACTCGAAGGCGGCCGTCGAGCGCGCGCTGCTGCTCGCGAACGCCGACAAGACCGAGGAGGCGCGGCGCGAGATCGAGAAGCTGCGCGCGCAGGGCATCCAGGATCCGGTGCTCTCCGAAGCGCTCTTCCGCCTGGGCGAGAACTGCTATGCCAAGGGCGCCGACGCGCAGGCGATCCCGCTCTACGACGCCGCGGCCAGCGAGGCCTCGGCGCCGATCGCGGACCGCGCGCTGTACAAGGCGGGCTTCGCGCGCATGCGCTCGAACGACGTCGCCGGCGCCGAGGGCTGCTTCCAGAAGCTGGTCGACGGGCACCCGCAGAGCGAGCTCTTCCATGAGACGCTCTTCCTGCTCGGCGAGGCGCAGTACCGCCAGCGGCGCTTCGAGCTCGCGGCCAAGAACCTCGAGCGCGTGCGCCGCGAGGCCCCGCGCCACGCGGTGCTCCCGAAGGCGCTCTTCCGCCTGGGCCTCGCGCTGGGCGAGCTGCAGCGCTGGAAGGAATCGGCCGAGGTGCTCGGCGCGCTGGTCAAGGCCAACCCCGACTTCCAGAACCTGGCCGAGGCCGAGCTCGGACGCGGTCGCGCGCTGGCCGAATGCGGCGACACGCGCGGCGGGCGCGCGGCGCTCGAGCGCGTGCTGACGCTCGACAACGGCCTGCTCTCGGCGCAAGCGCACCTCGAGCTCGGACGCCTGACCTACGGCGCGGGCGACCTCGACGGCGCGCTCTCGGAGTTCCTCAAGGTCGCAGTCCTGTACGAGAGCGACGAGGAGGTCGCCGAGGCGCTGGTGCTCGCGGGCCGCGTGCTCGAGGACCAGAAGCAGCCCGACAAGGCGCTGGCGCAGTACCGCGAGGCGGTCGAGAAGCACCCCAAGGCGCGCTACGCCGCGGAAGCCAAGAAGCGCGTCGCCGAGCTCAGCGGGCGCTAGCAGGGAGCACGCACGATGGCACGCTCGCGCGGGAAGACGCTGGTGATGATCGCGGCGCTCGCGAGCGCGCTGGGCTACACGGTCGTGCACCGCGCGCGCTCGTTCGCCGAAGGACAGGGACAGCTCTCCGACGGCTCCACGCTGCGCCTCGCGCTCGACGCGCCCGGCCTGCGGCACGTCGTCTGGGATGCGCCGCAGCCGATCGGCGGGGCGATCGAAGGCGACGGCGGCGAGGAACGGCCCGCGCTATCGCTCGATGGACGCTGGCTGGTGTTCGCCTCGGGCGAGCGCGGCCTGAACTGCGAGCTCTACCTGTGCGAGCTCCTCGGCGGCGTGCCGGGCGAGCCGCGCCGGATCAAGACCGTCAACGGCCCGGGCGACGATCTCGCGCCGAGCTTCTCGGCCGGCTACCTGTACTTCGCATCGGATCGCAGCGGCGGCGCCGGCGGCCTCGATCTCTACCGCTCGCGCTTCCACGAGGGCCAGTTCGACGAGCCCGAGCGCCTCGCCGACGCGTTGCAGTCCGCTGCCGATGACACCGACCCCGCGCCCTCGGCCGACGATGGGCTGCTGTGCTTCTCGAGCGCGCGCGGCGGCGATTTCGACCTGTACGAGGCCGCCGGCGGCGCCCCGCAGCGCATCGAGGCGCTGGCGACGCGCTCCTCGGAGCGCGAGCCCGCGTTCTCGCGCGACGGCCACGTGCTCTATTTCGCTACCGACCGCGGCGGTCGCTACGAAGTCTTCGCCAGCCCCTTCGAACGCGGGAGTTGGCAAGCTCCGCGCGCCGTGGAGCTGCTGCCCGATCCGGGCGACCGCCGCGGTCCTTGCCTCGCAGCCAGCGGCTTCGAGCTCTGGTTCTCGCACGCGGGCGCGGGAGCGGCCGCGCACCTCGCGCGCGCCACCTCGCGCGAGGTCTACGTGCTGCCCGGGATTCCCTGGACCTGGTACGACAACGCGGTCGTCGGTGCGCTGCTCTTCCTGGCGCTCGCGGCGTACCTCGCGCAGCGCTGGACCGGGCTGAGCCTGGCTTACAAGTGCGTGCTGGCGTCGGTGATCACGCACCTGATCATCCTCTTCCTGTTGCGCTACGTGTTCATCGGCGGCGGCGGCACGCCCGCGGGTCCCGACGCAGGACCGCCGTCGGCCTCGGAGCCGGATTTCCAGATCCTCTCGAGCGTGCGCGCGGCGCCCGCGCCGGGCCGCGAACGCGCGGGCTCGCTCGAGAACGGAAACGGCGTCGAGGAGCAGGCTTCGGCGCAGCCGACGCAGCTGCCCGCGAGCGAAGCTCCCGCGACGCCGAGCGAGGTCGCCGGGCTCGCGCCGATGCAGCTCGAGTCGCAGCCCAGCGCGCCCGAGCGCGGCTCGTTCCAGCCCGAGCCCGTCGCGGCGGCGGGCATGGCCGAGGTCGCGCTCGAGACCCCGACCGAGACGCGCGAGCGGCGCGGCTCGCAGGCACCGGAGCTCGCGCTCGCGGCCGATCCCTCGACCAGCTCGGGCACGTCGACGAGCTCGCTGCTCGCGCAGCCGGCGCAGTTCAGCTCGGGTCGCTCGAGCGCGACGGCGCCCTCAGGCGTCGCGCTCGCGCGCGCGCCGGCCGAGACCGCCAGCTCACCCGAGCGCTCGCGCGGGGCCGCGGCTCCGTCGCCGACGCAGATGAGCGCGGACGTCGCCGTCGCCGCGCCGCGCGGCGAGACTGCGAAGATCCACGGCTCCGTGGCGCCGGGCCTCGCGCTCGCGAGCGCGCCGCTCGCCGAATCGATGCCGGCCGGCGTCAGCGGCCCGGGCTACCTCGAGCGTAGCGGAGAGAGCGGCGCAGGCGGATCGCCCGCCGCGCCGGCTCCGCTCGCGCCGCTTGCGAACGGCCCGACGGCCGGCGAGGCCGCGCCCGCGCGGCGCGCGGAAGGCGGCGCGCTCGAAGGCGGCTCGCCGAGCGCGCTGCCCGGCGTCGCGCTCGCGACACCCAAGGACGGCGCGGCACAGAAGCGCGGCGGCGCAGGCGGTGGCTCCGGCGCGACGCCGAGCCTCGACCTCGGCAGCGGGAACGTCGCGGGGCCGAGTGGAACCGACACAGCGGGTGCAGGCGCGGTGCGCGCGTCCGTCGCGTCCGCCGACGCGCCCGCGCGCGGCGGCGCGGAGACTGCCGGGCCGATGCGGCTCGCGGCTCCCGCGAGCGGCGGAGGCGCCGACGGCCCCGCACCCGGGCGCGTCGCAGGCGCCGCCGCACCGGCCGCGCAGGCGCCGAACGTCGGCGTGCAGCTCGCCGACAAGGGCGCTCCGCTGGCGCGCCGCGGCGGCGGCGGTGGTTCAGGCGGTCCCGACATCGTCGCCGATCTCGGACAGGCCGGCTCCGGCTCCGGCGGCGGCACGACGGGCGACGCGACGGCTCCGCGCGCGGGCTCGTTCGCGGGGCCGGTAGAGAGCGCGCGACCGAGCGGCAAGTCCGGCGACTCGCTCGTGCGCGCGCCCGAGAGCCCGCGCGAGGAGCCGCGCATCGAGCGCCGGACCTGGGACCACACGCCCTACGAGAACCGCGCGCCGGAGCAGAAGGCGCGCGCGCTCGAGCTGCACGGCGGCGACGAGCGCACCGAGGAGGCCGTCGCACGCGGCCTCGGCTACCTCGCGCGCATCCAGCAGCGCGGCGGCAACTGGGGCAAGCTCGACGGCTTCGACCAGAAGTACGGGCAGATCGCGGTCGGCAAGACGGGCCTCGCGCTGCTCGCCTTCCTGGGCGCGGGCCACACGCAGGCCTCGAATACGGAGCACTCCGCGGTCGTCGCGCGCGCGGTCGATGCGCTGATCGCGCTGCAGGATCCCGAGACCGGCCACTTCGGGAACTCGGAGGCCTACAGCCACGGCATCGCGACCTACGCGCTGGCCGAGGACCTCGCCATGACCGGCGACGCGCGCGTGCGCGCCGCGCTCGAGCCCGCCGTGCGGCACATCCTCAACGAGCAGAACAGGAAGAGCGACCCGCGCCTCTCCGGCGGCTGGGGCTACTTCTACCCCGACGGCCACGCCTTCGACCGTTGGCCGCGCACGGCGATCAGCTCCTGGCAGGTGATGGCGCTCGAATCCGCGCGCCTCTCGGGCCTCGAGGTGCCCGACGCGAGCTTCGAGGCCGCGCGGCGTTTCCTCGAGCACGCGCGCGACGTGGAGCAAGGCAACTTCCGCTACAACCACGATCCGCAGCGCCTCAACTCGGAGTACTCGACGCTGCCGGCCTCGACGCCCGCGGCGATGTTCGCGCTGGCGCTGCTCGGCGACGACCTGACCACCGAGGAGTACGCGCCCGCGCGCGAGTACGTGCTCACGCGCGCGCCCAGCGGCTACCGCTACGCCGGCGAGGCGGAGTTCGTCGCGCACGGCACGGGCAACGTCTACTTCTGGTACTACGGGACGCTGGCGATGTTCCGCACCGGCGGCGACGACTGGCTGCGCTGGAACGAGGCGATGAAGCGCACGCTCTTGCCCGCGCAGGCGCGCGACGGCTCGTGGGAGCCGATCGATCCGTATGCGCGCTACGCGCAGGACTCGGCGAGCGACAAGAGCTACACCAGCGCGCTGTGCGTGCTGAGCCTCGAAGTCTACTACCGCTACTACCTGCCGCTCTTGAAGGTGCGCTGAGCGGGCTGCGACGCGTCGCCGGCGTTCATCTCGCGCAGGAAGAGGTACAGCTCGCGCAGCACGATGCGCGCGTCGTCGAAGCGCACGACGCCCACGCGCGCGCCGAGCTCGCGCGCGGCCTCGACGTACAGCCGCCGGCGGGCCGCCGGCTCGAGCTCGGAGAACACCGCGGGCTCGCCGCGCGCGAGCAGGTTTCGCAGCCGGACGATGTCCGCGCGCGTGAAGCGCGCCGCGAGCGCGGGCGCGAGCGGCAGGACGCGCGCGTGCAGCGCCGACCAGCGCTCGCCCGGCCAGGGCTCGCTGTGCGGCTCCCGCGCCCGGCGTTGGAGGCGCACGACGATCGTCCCGGCGGCGAGATCGCCCAGGCGTTGCGAGATCGGCGTCGCGGCGACGAGCAAGAACCCCAGCGGCAAGGGCAGGATCACGAGCAGGTCGACCAGCAGGAAGGCTCCGCGCAGGAGCGTCTGCAGCGGCTGGACCGGCCCGCCGTCGAGGCCGCGCACCTGCAGACCCAGCGCGCGCTTTCCCGGCGTCTGGCCGTTCCAGAAGAGCTCGAACGAGACCCAGTAGCCGATCACGGTCAGCAGCCAGCCGCCGACGATCAGCCCGACCACGAACTGGCCCGAGCCGGTCGGATCGAAGCTCAGCGCGAGGGAGAGCACGAAGAGCGTCAGCAGCAGCAGCGCGAAGAGGATCGCGAGATCGATCGCCGCCGCGAGCATGCGGCTGCCCGCCCCGGCCAGATCCTGGCGCAGGCCGACCCCCTCGGCCGTGTGCGTGATCCAGAGTGCCACGCGCGCATGATCGGCCGTCGACGCGCAGCGCGCAAGCGCGCGCCGTGGACAAGGCCGCGCCCCGCGGCGCAGAATGCGCCGCATGTCGCTGCCGCCCCGTGACGCGCCCGGAAAGGACCTCGCGCGCCTCGCAGCGCTGGTCACACGCGTGCGCCACGGCGGCTGGGCCGGTGTCAGCGACGAGGAGCTCGAGCTCTTCCCGCGCCTCTACCGCCGCCTCTCGACGCTCGTCGCCGAAGAGGAGACCGCCGGCCAGGATGCGGCCGAGCTCCAGCGCCGGCGCGCGCTGCTGCTCGAGGCGCACGCGCTCTACCGCTCGCGCACGCGAGGCGCGCGAGCCTTCCTGGCCATGCTCTGGAACCTCTACCTGGTCGAGGTCCCGCGCGCCGTGCGCCGCGAATGGAAGCTCGTCGCCTGCGCCTTCGCCCTGCTCTACGGCCTGGCCTTCGTCTCGGGCGTGCTCGTGCGCAACGACCTCGAGCTGGCCTTCTCGCTCAGCTCGCCGCAGATGATCGGCACCGAGATCGCGCAGCTGCAGAAGACCGCCGAGGGCGAGCCCTTCCGCGGCAACTTCAACTTCGGCATGGGCGAGTCACCGAGCGCAGCCGGCCTGATCATGGCGCACAACATGGCCGTGGGCGTGCTGTTCTTCGCCACCGGCCTCGTGCCGCCGCTCTTCGTGCTGCTGCTCGCGATCAACGGCATGATGGTCGGCAGCTACACCGCGGTCGCGATGCACTGGGGCCAGGGCTGGTCGATTTCGTCGATCCTCTGGTGCCACGGCATGCTCGAGATCCAGGCGCTCCTGCTCGCGGGAGCGGGTGGGCTGGTGCTCGTGCGCGGCTGGATCGCGCCCGGGTCGTGGTCGAGGCGGCACGCGCTGACGCTCGAGTCGGCGAGGGCGATGCGGTTGTTGGCGCCGGTGTTCCCGATGCTCTTCTGCGCCGGGACGATCGAGGCCTTCGTCAGCCCGCACGCGCCGCAGGGAGTGCGAGTGGCGGTGTCGCTGGCGAGCCTCGTGCTGATGATCGTGTGGTTCGGCTTCGGCGGACGCGGCGAGGACCCCGGGCCTACGTGAGCTCACTTCGTGGCTGAAGACTCGGCCTGCTTGAGCTTGCGCACCTTGTTATGGAGCCACCAGACTTCCACTTCGAGCGCCGTGTACTCGGGGAACTCCTCCCGGGTGATTCTGACTGACTTTGAACCGTCTGGCCCAAACTGACTGACAAAGCTCGCGGGTCTTCCATCTGACGGAGTCTTGGAGTCTGCGGCGTCGTTGCTCGATTGGGGAGCGGTTGGCGTGAGTCGGTCGTTTGCCAAGAGCAGCTTGCAGATTCGCTCGAGCTCACTCTTGCGCTTGTCCGTCAATCGGCTCTCGGCAACGATGAGTTCGTCCAGAGAAGCGCCAGCGTACTTCTGGTCGAGTAGCACCAGATCGTCGGCTCTATCTCTTGGAGCTGACTTGCTCTGAGCTGGGTCTGCATCGCCGGCGGTCACGACCTCCCTGGTTGCGTCATGCGCGTCTAGCTCCTGAGTTTCTAGCTTCGCCGCTGGGGCATCGGCGCTCGCCCCCTCTCTGTGTTCGACGCCCGGCGCTGCGGCGCCGAGCGTGACGTGTTGGTCCTTGTGTCCCAGGCCAAGGTAGAGCGAAGCGATGGCGACGGTCGCAGCGACGCACAGTACGGACAAGGTGACATTGGAAACCTTCACGCTATCCACCTCCTCGCCGCATCGAGAGCCACGCCGTGAGCAGCGGCGCCGCGGCCTCGGCCGGGAGCGCATCGAGCACGCGCACGCCTTGCGAACCTAGCTCGCGCAAACTCGTCTGCCGCTCCCCCATCAGCTCGACGGCGGCCGCGCGCAAGAGCGTGTCCGCCTCGACTCGCCCTTCGGCCGCCGCGCGCAACGACGGATCGTCGAGCGCCGCGAACAGCACCTTGTGCCTCCTCGACGCCGCGCGCAGCGCCCGTTGCTGGCGCGCGATCGAGAGCGGGTCGGCGACATCCGAGAGGATCACGACGTACGCCCGCCGCCTGTGCCTGAGCCCCAACTCGCGCAGCGCGCGCTCGAGATCACTCTCCTCGCCGCAGGCCTCGAGATCGAACAGCGCATCCCGCAACCTCTCCTGCTGCGCCGCGCTGCGCATGGGCGGGATCCATCTCCGCACCACGCTGTCGAAGGCCAGAGCGCCGACGCGATCGCCTTGGCGCAGCGCGACCGCCGCGATCTGCAGCCCGGCGTCGAGCGCGTGGTCGAGCTTCGACCAGCCCGCGACCTCGCCGCCCGCGCTGGTCGCGCTCATGCGCCGGCCGGCGTCGAAGAGGAGGATCAGCTCCTGCCCGCGCTCCTCCTGGTACTGGCGCACGATCGGCCGGCCGCGCTTGGCGAAGGCCTTCCAATCGACGAGGCGCAGGTCGTCGCCGTGCACGTGCTCGCGCAGCGACTCGAACTCCGACTGCCCGCCGCGGCGGCGCAGCTTGCGCACGCCCGGGTCGCGCCAGCGCTCGCTCTCGGCGAGCTGCAGCGTGCGCCGCAGGCCGGTCAGCGGCGGCTCGATCTCGATCGTCTGCTCGGCGCCCAGGCGTTCCTGGCGCCACCACAGCTTCCAGGGGCTCGAGATGCGCGCGCGCACGTGGCCGAGGCGATGCACGCCGCGCACGCGCGAGCGGTAGACGCGGATCAGCTCGAGCGCGCCGCTCGCGGGCAGGCTGCCGCGGTCGGGTCCGCCGCTCGGGTCCGTCTTGTCCGCGGGCGAGCGCACCTCGAGGTCCTGACCGAACTCCTCGTCGAGCTCGAAGGCCAGGCCGGCGGAGCGCTTCTTCGTCGGCTCGATGCGCAGGCGGCGCTTGAAGTCGACGCCGAGGCCCGCGCGCGCGGGCAGCGTGCGCTCGATGCGCAAGCTGCGCGGCTTGGGCGTGCGCACGAAGTCGATCCAGGCGAGGCCCAGGAGCAGCGCGTCGAGCGCCATCGCCAGCAGCCTGCCGCGCGTGTCGAAGGCGCCCCAGAGTGCCGCGGCGAGCGCCAGCGCGAGACACCAGGAGAGTCGCGCGCGCGGGATCATGCGTAGACCGTGGAGTTCATGACGGGCTCGTTTGGGTATTCAGGGCAGGAAGAGCCCAGTATTGTCTCGGATAAACGAAAGCACGTCCGAGTTCTCCTCTCCCAGGTTGATTCCGCCCAACGAAGCGAACATCGGGTTGATCAACGATCCCCGTTCCGACCCTGTTTTCCCAAACGCTGTGCCATAGAACAGGGCCCTATCCGGCACGCCCTCATTCTTCAGCTCTGCGCCGTCACGCCAGGAATGACGATCCATGCAGTGTTTCTGGAGTTCAAGGCGCTCGATATTCACAGGGTGAAACCCGTGACCGAGAAATACGACATGTGAAGCGGTACGAAGCAGGTTGTACGCTTTCGCCAGAGTGCTCTGATCGGATCCCTCGTGAATGATCCTGATGGACTGCGCCGCAGTCTGAAGCGACAGTGAGCTTCGATCCGCAGAATACGGTCGAGCTTTCTCTCCATCACCGGGGAGGGCGCCAAGCGATCCGTGTATGTGCACGACTGGGATGCGCGACAGAAGCTCCTTCGCCTGTTCATACGACAGATCGTGCATCGCCTGGGTTTTCTGAATGATCGCCCATTCAAATGACCGGTCATAGTTGAACGTGATCACGGACAATGACCGAGCACCAAATAGGTCTTGTACCGGTCCCTTCCCGATCAAGGCGTAGAGGTAGTCGTACCAAGCACGGGAGTCATCCTCCGGAAACATCCACTCCGGCCGCTCGAACGGAATCAGGTGGTACGCAATCAGTAGTCGTCCAAACTGAATGTAGCTGTTTCGAGTCTCCAGCAGTGCATCAATGGAGGACGGCGACGCTTGGCGCAGCAGGCGTGGGAAGCTTTGAATGTCCACAAGCTGTGCCCCGGCCCGCGCGAGGTCGCTGGCATCCTGCGGATAGATAGTCGTCGCGAGTCGAACGAGGTCTCGCCCCAGCGGGAACCCCAGCGGGGCGCTAGCGCCCGCGCCAAGTACGAGCACGGTTCGCCGCCTGATCCTCAAGGCTCACCCTCCGGCAATTGGAGCCCACAAGCCCACAGAGGGACCACTCGAGAATGGGCATCCAAACCCCAAAGCCTGGCCAGTACAGCGCAAGCGAGCGCCAGCGCGAGACACCAGGAGAGTCGCGCGCGCGGGATCATGCTGCGTCCCTCAGCGCGGGACCTCGACCGCGTCGAGGATGCGCTTCAGCGCGTCGTCGCTCGTGCCGCCCTCGAGCTCCTCGGCCGGATCGAGAATCACTCGGTGGCGCAGCGCGGGCACGAAGACGGCCTTGAGGTCATCGGGCGTGACGAAATCGCGCCCGTCGAGCGCCGCGCGCGCCTTGGCGGCGGCGATCAGCATCACGCCCGCGCGCGGGCTGCCGCCGAGCACGAACGAGGCGTCGTTGCGCGTCGCGCGCAAGAGGCGCACGACGTAGGCCGGCAGGTCCTCGCGCACCGCGATCGCGAGCACGCCCGCGCGCAGGGCCAGGATCTCGGCCGGCGCAGAGACCGCGCTCACGCCCAGCTCCTCGGGCGTCGCGTTCGGCGCGCGGCGGTGGCTGGCGTCGATCAGGCGCGCCTCGACCTCGGGCGCGGGGTAGTCGACCACGACCTTGAAGAGGAAGCGGTCGAGCTGCGCCTCGGGCAGCGGATACGTGCCCTCGTGCTCGATCGGGTTCTGCGTGGCGAAGACGCAGAAAGGCGCCGGGAGCGCGTGGCGCGCGCCGTCGGCCGTGACCGCGCCCTCCTGCATCGCCTCGAGCAGCGCCGACTGCGTCTTGGCCGGCGCGCGGTTGATCTCGTCGCACAGGAGGAAGTTGGCGAAGATCGGCCCGGGCTGGAAACGGAAGGCCGACTCGGAGGGGCGCCAGATGCTCGTGCCCGTGACGTCGGCCGGCATCAGGTCGGGCGTGAACTGCACGCGCGAGTACCCGCCGCCCAGCGCGCGCGCGAGCGTGCGCACGAGCAGCGTCTTGGCGACACCGGGCGGGCCCTCGAGCAGCACGTGGCCGCCGGCGAGCAGCGCCACCAGGCAGTGCTCGATCTCGCTGTCGAGCCCGACCAGGACGCGCGCGGCCTCGGCGCGCACGCGCTCGGCGAGCGCGCGCGCGAGGGTCGAAGTCGTCGGTGCTTCTGTGCCTTCCATGCGCTGAGCATCCGGGTCGGGACGGTCCTCTGTCAACCGCGGCGCTTGGAAGGCGCCTCGAGCTCGCGCGCGAGCGCCTCGAGCTCGGCGGCCGTCGACTTGCGCGTGCGCTTGGCCTCCGCCGCGCGACGCAGCGCGCGTGCCGCGAGCTGCGGCCGGCCGGAACTCCTCCAGATGCGCGCCAGCGCCTCCGCGCGCTCGAGCGGCGAGGCCGTCGCGAGCGGCGGCGGATCGCGCGGGAAGGCGCGCGCGAAGGCCTGCCCCCAGACGAAGAGCGCGAGCAGCACGATCGCGTGCGCGCTGAATAGGAAGACGCGCGGAGAAGCCGTCAGCGCGAGCGCGCTCTCGGGCTCCCAGGCGCCCAGGCAGTACTCGTCGAAGAGCAGCTGGCCGCCGCGCGAGAGCTGCTCGACGAGCCGCACGCCTGCGAGCGCGTGCTGCGACTCGCCGAGCCTGGAGTTGTCGAGGAAGCGGTCCTCGGCCAGCAGCACCACGCGCCCTGCGCCGCAGGGGAACTCCGCGGCCACGATCGACTCGCCGCCGCGTTCGCCCTCCTTCTTCTCCAGCAGCCAGAGCTCGCGCCCGGGCGAGCCAGCCGCGAACGGATTCATCGCCCAGGACATGTCGAGCTCGAGGTCGAGCATCTCGCCGCTCTCCAGGCGGATGCGGCGCGACTCGCGCGTGCCCGCGCCGGGGAGCCGCACGCTCTCGATGCCCGGAAGCTCCAGGTCCTCGCGCAGGAAATTGAACATCTCCGCCGAAAGCGGCGCGATCAGCGTGCCGCCCTGATCGACGAAGCGCTGGTAGTGCTCCAGCCCGTGACCCGGGAGCGGATCGAGATCGCTCTCCCCACCCTCCCCCGAGCGCTCCTTGGGCTGCCAGGGGTGCGGACGCTCGGGCAGCCAGAGGATGTGCTCGCCGAGCGGCAGCTCGCGCGGCGCGCGACGCCACTCGCTCGGCGCGAAGCCCAGCTCCTGCAGCAGGAGGAAGTAGCCGCGCCGGCCGTCGTCGGACGTGTTGGTCACGCTGTGCGCGTGCGCCTCGGGATCCTCGCGCAAGCCCTCGGCCAGGATGGCCAGCCCGACGACGAGCAGCAGCACGCCGAGCGAGACCCAGGCCTCGATGCGGCGGCGCATCAGGCGACACCCCCGAGGAACTCGCGGCAGACTTGCGCCACGCGCGCGCTGTCCTCCGCGCTGCAGGCCTCGCCGCCGAAGCTCTTGCCGTCGATCTCGCGCACCAGCGGATCGAGGCGCGCGCGCACGTCGGCGCCCGCGCGCCCGCGCTCGAGCATCTCGCGCGCCGTCCAGGCGTCGCGGTAGGCGAGCTCGCCGCGCTGCGAGAGCCCGACGACCAGCGCCCAGAAGTACAGACGCAACGCGCGCAAGTGGTCGCCCGCCGCCTCGGCCGCGCGCGCCTCGCCGAGCAGCCGGGCGAGGCGCTGCGCGAGCGACTCCGGCGGCGGGGGCAGTGCGGCGCGGGCCGCGGCGCGCGCGCGCCGGATGCGGATGATCGAGCTCACGACGAGCCAGACCAGCCAGGCGACCAGCAGTCCGAGCAGCACGTAGAGCGCGGTTGCGAAGACATCGCTGACCGAGGCGGCGTCGAAATCGAACAGCTCCTCGAGCCAGTCCACGATGCGCTCGAGCGCGCGCTCGAACCAACTCGGCTTCTGCTGCGCGAAACCCGCCTGGCCCATGACGGCCTCGAGCGCGCGCGCGACCTCCCGCGGATCGGCGGGCGGACGGTCCTGCAGCCCTTCGAGCATCACGCGCGCACCGCCGCTTCGAGATCCGTTCCCTCGCGCCGCACGCGGCAATCGGCGTAGTAGACCGTCAGCACCGACGAGCTCAGCGCGATCGAGACGCCGAGCATCAGCGAACTCAGCAGCACGAACAGGAGGTCGAAGGCCGTGCCCGAGAGCCCGCTCCAGGCCAGCACCTGCGCGCGCGCGCCGGGAAAGTCGCCCAGCGCGCTGATGCCGGCGAAGGGCAACCCGATCACGTAGGCCGTGAACGCCAGACAGAGCCAGCGCCAGAAGCCGCGCTGCGTCAGCATCCAGCTGCGGCCCAGGCTCGCGCGCACCCCCGCACCCTCGATCACGCACGCCATCGGCGCGATCGAGAGCTTCCAGGCCATCAGGATCCCGGGCACGAAGCAGGCGCACGTCCCGGCTGTCGACGCGATCGCCGTGACGATCGCCACGCCGACCACCACGTGCAGTCGAGTGAGCACCGCGCGCAGCGTCTCCGCGAGAACCACCTCGCGCCCCTCGAGCCGCGCGTGCACGATGCGCGCGAGCAGCGCGGAGGCGAAGCACTGCGCCAAGGCGGCGCCGCCCGTGTTGACGAACGTGCTGACGACCGACCCGCCGACCGAGCCGGCCTGGACGCTCTGCTCCCAGCGGTGCGCGCCGAGGAAGGGCTGCAGCGCGCGCAAGGGCAGCCAGGCCAGCGCGCCCAGCCCGACCAGCAGCGCGAAGTGCTCGCGCAGGACGCCGATCGAGAGGTCGAGCATCTCGAGCACGCCGCGCCGGCCGATTGCGGGCGCGACGGCACCGCTGCGCGCGCGAGCGCGATCGCTACGGGTTCGTCGCGGCGCAGCCGGCCCGAGCTCGTCGAGCGGGCGCAACGTGACGACCGTGACCGGGGAGTGCGGCATCGGTCGCGGAGCTTAGCGAAGGCGTGGTCGGGCCGCGCCCCGCCGTCTATAGATTCCCGAGGCTGATCGCGTCCGTCGGGCAATTCCGCGCACACGCATGGTCGCGCGTGCACTCGTAGTTCGACAGCTTCCTCACCGTCGCCTTCTCGCCGTGCGCCCAGAAGGCCTCGGTCTCGCAGACCATCTCGCACATCCCGCAGCCGATGCAGCGATCGGCGTCGATGCGGATCGAGACGTAGTCGCGCGGGTGCACCGGGCAGGAAAGCCCGTCGATCACGCGCGTGCTGACCAGGTCGCGCGTCGCGGCGTGCGAGGTGAGCACCTTGAGCGCCTCGAGCTCGCCCTCGCGCACGACCTCGTGAACCTTCTGGAAGTCGAAGCGCGAGGTGTGGCTGACCTTGGGCTGGATCAGGGCCACGCGCCAGTCGACGTGCATGTGCAGCGACTGCTCGACGAGCACCTCCTCCACGATCTCGAAGGTGCGGTAGAGCGTCGAGAGGAGCTTGTTCTTGTAGTCCGGGGCCTTGAACGTGCCCTTGAGCGAGAGGTCGACGGCGATGATCAGCTCGGGGTTCAGCGTCTTGGCGAAGCGCAGCGGCACCGAGTCCACCATGCCGCCGTCCATGTAGCTGAAGCCGTCCTTCTCGAAGGGCTCGAAGACGCCCGGGAGCGCGCAGGAGGAATAGACGGCGTCGAAGATGTCGATGTCCTGCATCCCCGGCGTGCCCCAGAAGACCGAGCCGCCGGTCTCGAGGCGCACGGCGTTGCAGTAGAAGGGCACCTTCATCCCTCCGAAGGGCACGTCGGGCAGGATCTTGCGCAGCGTCTCCTTGAATGTGTCGCCGTGGTACATGCTCTGCGTGCGCATGCCCTTGAAGAGGAACTTCAGGAAGTTGAGCCGGAAGTAATCCTCCTTCTGCACCTTGGCCACGAGCGACTCGATGTTCTCGATCGAGAGTCCGCCGGCGGCCATCGCGCCGACGAGCGCGCCGATGCTCGTGCCGACGATCGCGTCGTACTCGATGCCGAGCGTGCGCAGGGCGCGCAGGACGCCGATGTGCGCCATGCCGCGCATCCCGCCGCCGCCGAGCACGAGGACCGTGCGCGGGCGGTGCGTGGAGTGCTGGCCGGGATGGCGCAGGGCGTAGGCGGTGCGGGAGAGGTCGAGGGACAAGGGACTGCGATCGAGCGGGAGGACGGAGGGAGTTCTGGAAGGAGTTTCGGCTGGTATTCGTGTCGGGTTGAGGGTCGAGAGGCGCCGCGGGGGACGCTGGTCCCGTCATAGGTCCGAATCCGGAGCGACTCACCCTCCCGAGTGCGCGCATTGCAAAACGCCCCGGGCACTTGGCAGCCTGTGCCGGTGCCCCCCTACTCGCCCTGGCCCCGGATTTCGAGACTGCCGCGCGCCGAGCTCGAGGAGCTGCAGCGCTCGGCCCTGCGCAGGTACGTGCGCGAGGAGCTCTACCCCTTCTCGGCGCACTACCGGAAGCTCTTCGACGCCGCGGGCGTGAAGCCGACCGACATCCGCGAGGTGCGCGACCTCGCGCGGCTGCCGCTGACGACCAAGAAGGACCTGCTCGAGGCGCAGCTCGATCCCGCGCGCAAGCGCGACTTCGTGCTGATCCCCTCGGCGGAGCTGGTCAAGCGCCACTGGCCGCTCGGGAAGAAGCTCAAGCTGCTCATCGGAGGGCAGGCCGCGAAGGACGAGTTCGCCTACCAGTACACGCCCAACTTCCTGACGTTCACCACCGGCCGCTCGAGCGATCCGGTCGGCTTTGCCTACACGCCTTTCGACCTCGAGATGCTCTGCGAGGTCGGCTCGCGCATGCTCGACGTGCACGCGATCCCGAAGGATGCGCGCATCCTCAACATCCTGCCCTTCGCGCCGCACCTCGCCTTCTGGCAGACGACGCTGGCGGGCTTCCGAACGGGCCGACTGATCCTGCCCACGGGCGGCGGCAAGGTGATGGGCACGAGCGGCAACCTGCGCATGGCCGAGCGCATGAAGCCCACCGTGCTGATCGGCGTGCCGGGCTTCACCTACCACCTGCTGCGCGAGGCGGCGGAGAAGAAGAGCGACCTCTCCGATCTGAAGCTCGTGATCCTGGCCGCGGAGAAGGTCACGCCCGGCTTGAAGCAGAAGATGGCCGAGTCGCTCGCCGTCTGCGGCGCGAAGGACGTGGTGATCTCGGGCACCTACGGCTTCACCGAGGCGCGCAGTGCCTTCAGCGAGTGCCCCGCGAGCCACTCCGAGTCGCCCGGCTACCACCTCTACCCCGACCTCGGTGTGTTCGAGGTGATCGACCCGGTGAGCTGCAAGGTTCTCGGCGAAGGCGAGACGGGCGAGCTCGTCTACACGCCGCTGCACGGCCACGGCACCGTCGTGTGCCGCTACCGCACCGGCGATCTCGCGGTCGGCGGGATCACCTCGGAGCCCTGCCCCTGGTGCAAGCGCACGGTGCAGCGCATCCCGAGCGAGCTACGCCGCGCGAGCGACCAGAAGGACGTCAACCTGACCAAGATTAAGGGCACGCTGGTCGACCTCTCGCACATCGGCACCGTGGTCTCCGGGATCGACGAGGTCGAGGAGTGGCAGGTCGTGCTGAAGAAGATCCACGACGATCCGCACGAGCTCGACGAGTTCGTGCTGCGGCTGTCGGTCAAGCAGGGCGTCGACCGCGAGTTCAGCGAAAAGCACGTGCGCCAGCTGATCGCGGACGCGACCGAGGTCGCTCCGAACCGGATCGAGTACCACACGACGAAGGAGATGCTCGAGATGCTCGGGATGGAGACCGAGCTGAAGGAGAAGCGCTTCCTGGACCTGCGGCCGAAGTAGGTGACGGTCCCGTCAGTGGTTTGGGGTGCGTATCCGCCACAGCGCGCTTGAGATCCGCCGTCGCGCAGGCCTAGCATCGCGTCCTCGTGGCCGATCGCTCCCCTCTCGTCCTCGCCGCCGGCATCCGCACCCCGTGGGCGCGCGCGGGCGGCGCCTTCGCCAAGGAGGACGCGGGTCACCTCGGCGCGCTGGTCGCGCGCGAGCTGATCGCGCGCACGGAGCTCGACCCCGGGACGCTCGACGAGGTGATCACCGGGATCGCCGGGCCGCCGCACGACCAGGCCAACGTCTCGCGCGTGATCGCGCTGCGCGCCGGCGTGCCCGAGCACGTGACCGCGCGCACGGTCGCGCGCAACTGCGCCAGCGGGATGGAGTCGGTTGCGACGGCGCTGACCTCGATCAAGGCCGGCGAGGCGAGCCTTGTGCTCGCGCTGGGCGTCGAGGTGATGAGCCGCTACCCGCTGATCTTCGGCGACAAGGCGACCGCGGTCTTCGCCGAGCTCTCCCGCGCGCGTGGAGCCGGATCGCGCCTCTCGACGCTGGCGCGCTTCCGCCCGGCGATGTTCGCGCCGCGCGTCGCGCTGCTCGAGGGCCTGACCGACCCGATCCCGGGCCTGATCATGGGCAAGACGGCCGAGCTGCTGGCGCGCGACTGGGACCTCTCGCGCGAGGACGCCGACCGCTACGCGCTGGCCAGCCACGAGCGCGCGAAGAGCGCGCGCGACGTCGGCCGCTTCGCGCGCGAGATCCTGCCCGTGCTGCCGCTGGGCGCGAAGGATGGAGCCGCCGCGCTCGAGCACGACGACTCGATCCGCGACGACCAGACGGCCGCGGCGCTGGCGAAGTTGAAGCCGGTCTTCGAGAAACCCGACGGGCGCGTGACGGTCGGCAACTCCTGCGGCATCACCGACGGCGCCTGCGCACTGCTGGTGACGACCGAGGAGCGCGCGGCGAAGCTCGGGCTCGAGCCGCTGGCGCGCTTCGTCTCCTGGGCCTGGGCCGGGCTCGATCCCGCGCGCATGGGCCTCGGTCCCGTGCACGCGAGCGCCAAGGCGCTCGACAAGGCGGGCCTCGCGCTCGAGGACATGCAGGTGATCGAGCTCAACGAGGCCTTCGCGGCGCAGGTGCTCGCTTGCGTGCGCGCGAGCGAGTCGGACGAGTTCGGCCGCGAAAAGCTCGGCCGGAAGCGCGCGCTGGGCAAGATCGACATGGCGCGGCTCAATCCCAACGGCGGCGCGATCGCGCTCGGCCACCCGGTCGGGGCGACGGGCTCGCGCCTCTTGCTCACGACCGCACACGAGCTGATCGCGCGCCGGGGCCGCTACGGCCTCGCGACGCTGTGCATCGGCGGCGGCCAGGGCGGCGCCTTCATCCTGGAGAGGATCGAGACGTGATCGATCTCGCCGGACTGCCGCGGCCCAAGAACGCGCCCAAGGCCGGGGCCTGCGTGCGCGCCGAGCGGCCGGAGCCGGGCCTGATCGAGCTCGTGCTCGACCCGCCGCACCGCACGCTGGCGGTCTTCGACGTGCCGCTGCTCTCCGACCTCGACGCCGCGCTGGATGCGATCGAGCACGACGCATTGGTGCGCGGCCTCGTGATCACCGGCCGCGATACCAGACAGTTCGCCGCCGGCGCCGACATCGACGCGCTGGCCGAGCTCACCGACCAGGCGCTGCTGGCGCGCATGGTGCACCTCGGCCAGGGGATCTTCGAGCGCGTCGCGCGCCTGTCGCGCGAGCGGCGCGGCTTCGTCAGCGTCGCCGCGATCGGAGGCGCGGCGCCGGGCGGGGCCTGCGAGCTGGCGCTGGCCTGCGACTTCATCGTGCTGGCGAACTCGAAGGAGACGAAGATCGGCCTGCCCGAGACGCAGCTCGGCATCCTGCCCGGCTGGGGCGGCTGCCAGCGCCTGCCGCGCAAGATCGGCGTGCCCGCGGCGCTCGACGTGATCCTCAACGGCAAGCTCTACTCGGCGCGCGAGGCGTTGAAGCTCGGCATCGCCGACCGCACGACCAACCCAGAGGACCTCCTGCGCGTCGCGCGCGGGATCGCGCTCGGGCGCGAGAAGCTCGAGCACCGCGAGCGCACGCTGGCGCGGCTGACGGTCGACAAGAATCCGCTCGCGACGCGCTTCATCGCCGGCCAGGCGCGCAAGGCGGTGCTGAAGAAGACGCGCGGCTTCTACCCGGCGCCGCTCGAGGCGCTCGAGATCGTCGCCCGCGCACCGCACACCGACATGCAGGAAGGGCTGGCCGCCGAGGTCGAGGCGGTCGCGCGCCTGGGCACCGGTCCGGTGGCGAAGTGCCTGCTGCGCATCTTCCGGCTCTCCGAGGAGGCGAAGAAGCTCAAGCTCGCCCCGGATGGCACGCCGGCGCGCGCCGCGGCGCACATCGGCGTCCTGGGCGCGGGCGTGATGGGCCGCGGGATCGCCTCGCTGGCCGCCGAGCGCGGGATCGCGACGCGCCTCTTCGACATCGCTCCCACGCCGCTCGACACGGCGCTCGAGGAGCACCGCGCGGGCGTCAACGAGAAGAAGAAGCGCCGGCGCCTCGAGAAGCACGAGGCCGAGCGCGCGATCGACCGGCTCGACGTCACGCGCACGCTGATCGGCTTCGGGCGCTCGGAACTCGTGATCGAGGCCGTGGCCGAGCGGCTCGAGGTCAAGCGCGCGGTCTTCCAGTCGCTCGCGCAGACGCTGGACCGTGACGCGATCCTGGCCACCAACACCTCCTCGCTCTCGGTCGCGGCGATCGCCGAGGGCCAGCTGCATCCCGAGCGCTTCGTCGGGCTGCATTTCTTCAACCCGGTCAAGAAGATGCCGCTGGTCGAGATCGTGCGCGGGCCGAAGACCTCGAACGAGGTCGTCGCGCGCTGCGCGGCGCTGGCGCTCGAGCTGGGCAAGACGCCGGTCGTCGTCAGCGACGTCGCGGGCTTCCTCGTCAACCGGCTGCTCGGGCCGTACCTCGACGAATGCGTGCGCCTCTTCGAAGGCGGCGTCGAGCCCGCGCGCCTGGAGGCGCTGCTCTACGGCTTCGGACTGCCGATGGGCCCGCTCGAACTGCTCGACGAAGTCGGCCTGGACATCGCCGGGCACGCCGCCGCGGCGCTGCACGCGGCCTACGGCGCGCGCATGACGCCGGCCCGCTCGCTCTCCGTGCTGGTCTCCGAGAAGCGCCTGGGCAAGAAGACCGGCCAGGGTTTCTACGTGCACGCGCAGTCCGCGGGCTCGAAGGAGAAGCCGGTCCTGGCCGGCGACCTCGCGCGCTACGTCCCCCACGGCTCGCCGCGCCTGGCGGTGCTGCGCGACGAGGAAGTGCTCGATCGCGCGCTGCTCCCGATGCTCAACGAGGCCGCACGCGCGCTGGAGGAGAAGGTCGTCGCCGGTCCGCGCGAACTTGACCTCGCGACCATCTTCGGCATGGGCTTCCCGCCCTTCCGCGGCGGCCTGTGCGCGTGGGCCGACACGCTCGGGCCGAAGGAGCTCGTCGCGCGCCTCGAGCGCATCGCGGGCGAGGCCGACGTCGCGGCGCGCACGGGCGGCCGGGAACGCTTCACCCCCGCCGCGAACTTGAAGCGCATGGCCGTCTCCGGCGCGCGCTTCCACGACTGATGTGAGCGCGCCCTCGACGAGATCCCGCGCGCTCCTGATCGCCGCGGCCCTGCTGCTCCTGCCGGGATTGTGGCTGCGCTTCCACGCGCTGGAGTGGATGGAGTTCGCGGGCGACGAGTACATGATCCTGTGCGAGTCCTACCGCGCGGGGCACGAGCAGTTCGCACTGACCGGCATGCCGGCCTCGATCGGGCTGCCGCTGCCGAACTTCCTCTTCTACGTGCTCGCGCTGCCGGTGAGCTGCACGCGCGATCCCGTGCAGGTGGTCGTCTTCGTCGCCCTCTGGAACCTGTTGGGCCTCGCCTGCGTGCTGCGCCTGCTGTGGCGCATGCTGCCGCCCGCGACGGCCGTCGCTGCGACCGCGCTGCTCGCGAGCGCACCGGGTCCGCTGTTCCTCGCGCGCAAGATCTGGAATCCCGACTTCCTCTTCGGGGGCCTGGCGCTGCTGCTGCTCTTGCTCACGCTGCAGATGGAACGCCCGCGGCGCTGGGTCACGGCCGGGCTTTTCGTCGTGTGCGCGATCCTGTGCGGCTTCCACGCCAGCGCCTGGCCGCTGCTCCCATGCGTGCTCGCATGGGGCTGGCTGCTGCGCGTGCCGTTCGAGCGGCGCGGGATCTGGATCGGGGCGCTGGCGCTGCTCGTCTTGTTCGCGCCCTACCTCGTGTACTTCGTCCAGAGCCAATTCGATGACCTGCGCGGCATGTGGTCGAGGCACGGGACGGGTGCCGCGCGCGCCGGGAGCTGGCTGGCCGCCTTCGCGAGCCACGCGCGCGCCGCGCTGGACGCCTCGTGCACCGGCGAGCTGCTCGGGAGCGCCAGCGGCTGGTCACGGGCCGTCGCCCTGGTCTTCTCCTGGTGGACTGCGATCGCGTCGCTGGTGGTGCTGGTGCGCACGCCTTGGATCGTGCTGCGCGCGCGAAAGGGGCTCGAGGTCGCAGCCATCGACAAGCTGCTGGCGTTGGGCGCCGGCTTCGAGATCGTATTGCTCGCGCTCTACGCGACGGAGCACATGCCCACGCTCCCGCACTACTACGCAGCGCTGATCCCGTTCCCGACGCTGGCCGCCGTGTGGCTCGGCTGGCGCTGCTGCATGCGCTTCGGCGAAGTCCCGCTCGTCGCCGCGAGCGCGCTGGTCGTGGGAGCGCACACGCTGCTCTTCACGGGCTTCCTCGGCGAGCTGAAACTCCACGGGGTGCCGCCGGGGGTCCACTACGCGCAGCCGTACTTCCCCCACGCCGCAGAGTGGCGCGCCAGGATCGCGAGCAGCTTCGACGCGATCGACTCGGAGCATGCCGCCGAGCGCGCGGAAGCGGAGCGTCTGCGCCTGAAGTTCGAGGCCTCGAACGAGGTGCTCATGCGCTACGACGCGCAGCGCGACGATCCTCCGGCCGTCGCCTTCGGCCGGCTCGATCTGCGACCCGGCCCCGGCGGCCTCGAGGTCTTCGGCAGCACCGCGATCGACTTGCTGCAGCTGCCTCCCTTCGAGCTCGGCGGGCGCGGTCGGGCGCTGGTGCGCATCGAGCTCTGGTCGCCCAAGCGGGTTCCCGGCCTGCTGCTCTACGGCAACGAGGAGAATGCGGAGTTTGCGCGCAGCCGGGTGCTCGAGATGAAGACGCACCACGGGGAGAACGTGTTCTACTTCGAGATCCCCGACCCCAAGGCGGCGGGGCGCCTGACGCTGCGCCACGCCGCGCAGCGTTGGGTGCTGCGCGCGGCGGAGATCCGCCGCGTCGAGGGCTGACCCGATGTCTGCGGCCCCCTCCCACCAGCAGCGCTTCCAGACGGCACTGTTCTGGAACTTCGGCAGCCTGGCCGTGCTCGGCGTCTCGGGCATCGCGCTCAACGCGCTGATCGGCACGCTCTACGACGAGGCCGCGCTGGGCGTCTTCAACCAGGCGCTGGCGGCCTACATCTTCTTCTCGCAGGCAGCGGTGGGCGGGCTCGACCGCTCGGTGTTGAAGGAGGTGGCCGCGCACGCCCACGACCTGCCGCGCGTGCGCGCGATCGTGGCCGCGGGCCTGGTGCCGGCCGCGCTGCTGGCCGGGGTCGTGACGCTGGCTTTCTGGTTCGCGCGCGCGCCGCTCGGCGCCTGGCTCGAGAGCCCGGGCACGAGCGAGGCCATCGCCTGGGCCACGCCGGGACTGTTCTTCTTCGCGCTCAACAAAGTGCTGCTCGCGACCGTCAACGGGCTCTCGCGCATGCGCGCCTTCGCGGTCTACCAGTCGCTGCGCTACGTCCTGATCCTGGCCGCGCTCGCAGGCTTCGCGCTGCTCGACGACGAGCGCGTGCACGCGGCGCACCTGGCGGGCGTCTTCAGCTTCGCCGAGGCGGGACTTTTCCTCGTGCTCGCAATCGAGGTCTGGCTGCAGCTGCGCGGACCGCTCGAGCGGGGCTGGAGCACGTTCGCCCGGCCGCACCTCGCGTACGGGCTGCGCAGCGTCGGCAGCGGTGTCCTGCTCGAGCTCAACGCGCGCGTGGACGTGCTGATGATCGGCTGGTTCATGCACGACAGCGACGTGGGCGTCTACACCTTCGCGGCGATGATCGTCGAGGGCGTCTACCAGGTGCTGGTCGTTCTGCAGAACCTCTACAACCCGATCCTGGCGCGCGAGCTCGCCGCGAAGAGGCTCGCGGAGCTGCACGCGACGATCCGCAAAGGCATGCGCCGGACCTACGTCGGCTTCGCCGCCGTCGCCGCGCTGGCGCTGCTGCTCTACCCGCTGGCGCTCTCGATCCTGACCGACAAGCCCGGCTTCGCGGAGAGCAACGTGCCCTTCCGCTGGCTGCTGCTCGGGATCGTGCTCTGCGCCGGCTTCATTCCCTTCGCGCAGACGCTGCTGATGGCGGGCTTTCCCGGCACGCACACGCTCTACATGGGCTCGACCGTGCTGATCAACGTCGTCGGCAATGCGATCCTGATCCCGCGCCTCGGCCTCGCCGGCGCCGCGATCGCGACCAGCATCTCGATGTTCCTGGGCGTGTTCGTGCTCAAGAGCTTCGTGCGCGCGCGAACGGGACTGCGGCTCTAGTCCGAGGCGCTTTTCCCGCGCCTGGGTTGCCCCGCGGCGCGGGCGCGGTAATCCTTTCCGGCCCCTCAACCCGCCGCGGATGATGTCCGATCGTCTCCACGGAACTCTGCGCAGCGCCCGACCGTCCCCCGACCAGCCCCTACGCCGATGCAAGCGCTTGATCTCAGCGGAGCGAAGGTCGGCGTGGTGATCCCCTGCTACCGGGTGGAGCGCCACATCGAAGCCGTGATCCGCGGCATCCCGCCCGAGATCCGCTCGGTGATCGTCGTCGTCGACGGCAGCCCCGACGGCACGCGCGCGGCCGTCGAGCGCCTCGCGGATCCGCGCGTCACGCTGCTCGTGCACGAGCGCCGCCAGGGTGTCGGCTCGGCGATGCAGACCGGCTTCCGCGAGGCCCTGCACCAGGAGCTCGACATCGTGGTCAAGATGGACGGCGACGACCAGATGGACCCGGAGCACCTGCCGCGCCTCCTGGCCCCGCTGATCGAGGGCCAGGCCGACGTCGCGAAGTGCAACCGCTACAGCTCGCTCGCCTCGCTCAAGGAGATGCCCGCGATCCGCATCGTCGGCAACGCGGGCCTGACGTTCCTGGTCAAGCTGGCTTCGGGCTACTGGAACACGTTCGACCCGGCCAACGGCTACGTCGCGCTGCGCACGAGCGTGCTCGCGCGGCTCGACATCGAACGCCTGCCGCGGCGCTACTTCTTCGAGAGCGGTCTGCTGATCGCGCTCGGGATCCAGCGCGCGGTCGTGACGGACATCGCGGCGCCTGCGCGCTACGGGGACGAGCGTTCCTCGCTCTCGATCCCGCGCTCGCTGCTGGGCTTCCCGCCGCGCCTCCTGCTGGGCTTCGTGCGGCGCCTGTTCTGGCGCTACTTCGTGCACGATTTCTCGGCTGTTTCGCTGTACCTCGTGCTCGGGCTGCCGCTGCTCGGCTTCGGGGTCGGCTACGCGATCTATTGGATGGCGCGCGCCAAGGCGCAGAACGAGGTCGCGCCCGCCGGCGACGTCATGCTGGCCGCCATGCCGATCATCCTGGGGGTGCAGCTGCTCTTGCAGGCCGCCGCGCTCGACATCCAGGGTGTCCCCTCGCGCCCGCTCTCGGCCCCGTTGCGCCGCCGCACGGACGAGGCCTCTGAGCGACCTGCGCCGCGCACGCAGCTACACTAGGCGGCTCGGCTTCCCCCAGCATGTGCGGAATCTTCGGAGTCGTCTTCGGCAAGGATGCGCGCATCTCGGCCGCCTTCGCCGGCGCGCTGATCGACAAGCTCTACCGCTTCTCGCAGACGCGCGGGAGCGAGGCCGCCGGGCTGGTCTCGTTCAACGGCGAGACGATCGACGTGCTCAAGCAGGCCGGCTCGGTCGAGTCCTTCCTCGAGAGCCGCAAGTACCACGAGCTGCGGCAGCGCGCGCTGGAACGATTCCAGGCCAACTGCGCCTCGAACGCGCCCATCGGCCTGGCCTGGACCGGGCACACGCGCCTGGTGACGAACGGCTACCAGTCGAACTCCGACAACAACCAGCCCGTCGTCGCGCTGGGCGCGGTCGCGGTGCACAACGGGATCGTGGTCAACGACGCCGAGCTCTGGCGCAGGAACCCGGGGCTCGCGCGGCGTTCGGAGGTCGACACCGAGATTCTGGTGACGCTGCTGCGGCGCTACCGCGACGAGGCGGGCGACCTCGCCTCCGGCGTGCAGAAGCTCTTCGGCGAGCTGCAGGGCTCGGTCTCGACGGGAGTCTTCTTCGACGACCAGGACGACCTCCTGCTGGCGACCAACACCGGCTCGATCTTCGTGCTGGCCAACGAGCGCAGGAGCTTCCTGTGCTTCGCCTCCGAGCGCTTCATCCTGCAGATCCTGGCCGAGCGCGCCGACCTGGAGGGCACGCTCGGGCGCGTCGAGATCCGCCAGCTCGCCGCCGGGCGCGCGCTGCTGGTCTCGCTGCGCGACCTCGCGCAACAGGAGTTCGCCTGCGTGCGCGCCGCCGGCGCGGCGCCGTCGCAGGTCGAGCAGCACAAGCGCGCGCGCGAGCTCTCGATCGTCGACCACACCAAGCATCCCGGGAACCTCCGGCGCTGCACGAAGTGCATCCTGCCCGAGAGCTACCCCTTCATGCAGTTCGACGCGGCGGGCGTGTGCACCTACTGCCGGCGCTGGCGCAAGATCGTGCCCAAGGGCGCCGACGCACTGGCCGCGATGGTCGAGCCCTACCGCTCGAAGGACGGCAGCCCGGACGTGATCGTGGCCTTCTCGGGCGGGCGCGACTCCTCCTACGGCCTGCACTACATGAAGCGCGTGCTGGGCATGAACCCGGTCGCATTCACCTACGACTGGGGCATGGTGACCGACCTCGCGCGGCGCAATCAGGCGCGCCTGTGCGGCAAGCTGGGCGTCGAGCACATCCTCCGTTCCGCCAACATCCAGCAGAAGCGCCGCTTCATCCGCAAGAACGTCGAGGCCTGGCTCAAGCAGCCCGAGCTCGGGATGGTCACGCTCTTCACCGCGGGCGACAAGCAGTTCTACCACTACGCGCGCGAGCTGCGGAAGGAGACCGGCATCAAGCTGGTGGTCTTCAGCACGGGCAACATGATCGAGGA
>Ga0315912_10001275_pt1 | contig 32057 bp, 25 predicted proteins | sample VfabasoilMG_FD_204469 | JGI IMG/M metagenome (GOLD analysis project Ga0315912, IMG submission 204469) | Garden soil microbial communities collected in Santa Monica, California, United States - V. faba soil | ecosystem: Environmental > Terrestrial > Soil > Garden | place: USA: California...
GTCATAGTGAGATGGCCAATGTTATAAATGCCACCGCCATCGCCACCCAGACCGCCATTGCTGCCAGTGTCGCTTCCGCGGAAACCTCCGCCGCCCGTCCCAGTGGTATTGGCAGTGATGACACAGTTGCTCAACGTCAATGTCCCCCGGTTAAATATCCCGCCACCGTCTCCGCCCGACAGTCCGGGGTTATTGGTACTCCCGCTGTTCGCACCGTTGGGGGTTCGACCATTGCGAATGGAAAGGCCGGAGATGCTCACATTGACACCATTGGTGACGGTCAAGACGCGAACGGCATTATTACCGCTCAAGGAAATCAAGGCGGGCGTTGCACCGGTAACCGTGAGGTTTTTCGTGATCAGCAGTTCGCTGGCGAGCACTACAGTTCCAGTGACACCAAAGGTGATGGTGTCGCCGGCCAGCGCGTTGGCGATGGATTGCCGCAGCGACCCCGCGCCTGCATTCGCGAGATTGGTGACGATGAACACCGGCGGCGTGGTGAACGATCGGTTCTGACCAAAAACCGTGTGCTGCACATTGCTGGCCACGCACCGATAATGATAAGTCGTGCTCGCGTTAAGGCCGGTGATGAGTTGAGTGATGTTCGTCGCGACCAAGTCGTTGCCCATGTTCCGCAACAGAGTCTGGTTGCCGTAGTTGGTCGTGGTGCCCCATTCGAACCAGCCGGTGGCCGCGAGGCCACTAGGATTGATACTGCCCGACAACGTCGCCTGATGCGGCTCAAGCGTAGTGACCGGAAGGGTTGTAGCCTCAAAAGCAAAGGGCGTGATGAATTGGCCGATTTCGCTTGTCGAAATACCCAGGAGGTTGGTCAAAACCAGCCGGTAGGAATAGAGATTGGTCGGGCCCAGTCCTTCGAGCCACCACCCCATATCGACTTCGTCGGTCGGGTTCCTACTGAAAATGGACGTAGTGTTGGTTAGGAACGCAGTTGGTCCCCATTGAAACCAACCGACCGTTGGAAGCCCGTTCGCATCGACGTGTCCATAAACCAATGCCAGGTAAGCTGAAGGCTCAGGGGAAAGGCTGAGACTTGCCTCCGGTTTCGTTGCGTTGATTTCCCATTCCACGAGGTTGTAGTTCATGCTGCCTTTGCCGGTCGTGGAACCGCTGCCAAACCGCACCCCATTGCCCGAAGTTGCCGTAACGAACCCCGTCCAGTTGTTCGTGATCAATTGACCGTCGAAATAATAGCTGGCCTTGCCGCCGGAGTACACAATCTCGTGCAGATGATAGGCGGCATTACCCTGGCCGTTGGTGGTCAGCGTGCGGGTGGCCAGCCCCTGCAACTGCACAGTCAGGTTGTTGTTGGCATCGAGGCCAAAGAAAATCAGGTACCGCGGGTTACTGGGCCCGGTGCCGTATTCCACGAAACACGAATCGCTGCTGCCACTGAAATCGGAAACCATTCGCACGCGCGCCCGCAACGTCCAACCGGCGTTGGTCGCGGCCGCGTCGATATTGCTGGCGATGGGATTGGTAAAGAGGACTCCACCGGAAACCGTGGCGTTGTCCGAAACGTTCCACGCGTTAAACCCGCTGCCGAGATCGTTCGTGACTGCCGAGTTCGTGATGCCCGTCGCGGGAGTTATTACCCTGTCCCAGGGACTACCCCCTAGGTGATCATGAGTGAAAAGGTAATTAGTGGGAGAAGCCGGGCTGCCACTCGTCCCGGCATCGTATCGGACGACGATATCTGCCCGTGCCCATTCGGTGACGAGCAGCCAGACTAACGCCGTTCCCCGACTCATTTTCATAGTCGCCAAGAGATCCGTGCCCAAACACGACACGAGCGCAATACTTGCGCCTGCGTTGCCGTGGATTAGGACTATACGAATATCAAATACAGGAAAGAAGTAAAGGTTTAGCTTGAGCGGACACCGCCTTGAATCGCCTGCTCCGCACTCCCCTCGGGCTGTTGAGGTGCTGAAATCCACTGCGGAGACGTCCACCTTCCGCCGTGGCTCTGCTATCCGAGTCTCGATGGTGGTTTGCCTCGCGCTGCGAGGCGAGACGGGTCGCAGCGTGACCCGACCCACCAGATTCTGCAACTGCCATCAGTAATGGTAGGGCCGAGCTGCAAGCTGCGCTATCAGCTTAAAGGCCTGCAATCGCGCATCGACGAGGCCATCGCGGACGGCGGCTACGCCACGATGATGAACGCGATTCGGATGGATTCAATCGCGTTGCGGTTGATGGAGCGTGTTTGCCCTAGCTCCGAGTGAGCTGATCGTCAGGAGTCTTGCGCAGGGTTGAGGCAAGGAAGTCAATCACCCGTCATCGGGTGCAAATCCATTGGCAGCCGGGAAATAGGCGGGCTACTGTTGACCCCATGAGAATTCAGTCCACGTCACTTGGACCTTCGCTCACCAGCCTTCACTGCCGGGGAACCATTCGCGTGCAGGTGCTGTTGGCGGGGGCGTTGCTCCTGGCCCTTGGCGTGTTCGGAGCGCTCTGGTTCACGAAAAGCAAACCATCCCCGGTTACAATGGCGGCGGAACCGGTGGCAGCCATTGAACCGGAATCGAGCGCCAAAGTTTCGCCGGTGACGAGCAGCCCAGCATCAGCGGACCTCGCCGCCCAGCCGCAGGCTGCTTTGCCGCCGTCGCCGGCCATTGCCGCCCTCCCCAAGGGGTTCGTGGCCGGTTCCCCGCAGGCGCAGGCTTGGACGCGAACGCTGGTGACCAATCTCACCCAGCTCGATCCTAAATTGCAAAACGCGACGCCCGAACTCAGCGAGTGGTGGCGCAATCAGTACAACCTGTTGAAGAATTCCGGTCCGGACGGCGCGTCCGCCATTCGTGAGTTTCTGGCGCGGAACGAAGATATCTCCTTTGCCGGGCTGCCGGACAGCGTCGGTTTCTCCTCGCTCCGCATGGCGATGCTCGATGCACTCGGGGCAATCGGTGGCCAGGCAGGCATCGATGGTTTGCTAGAGGCTCTGCATACGACTGCCGTTCCCGGAGAAATCGCCCAGCTTTCGCACCATCTGGAGACCTTGGCGCCGTCCCAATACCGCCAGGAGTTGCTGGACGCGAGTCGCGCGGTGCTGGCGCAGGCGCAAGCAGGTGATTTGAAGAGCATCGACGTCGGATCGCTCTTCCAAGTGCTGGCCAAGTACGGCGGGGCGGACGCCGTGCCGAACTTTCAGGCCGCTGGGGAGACTTGGAAATCGTACGCCGCCATTGCCCTGGGGAATCTTCCCGACGGCGCCGGTGTTCCGGCGCTGCTGGAGCTGGCGCGAACCAGTAGCGGCCAGACAACCGTCGCCGTGTGGCCCATGGTCGCCGAGCACGCAGCCACCTCGGACGACGCGCGCAACCTGTTGCTCGAGGCCGTGCGGGAGGGGAACGTGCCCGCGATGGCATGGCCGGATCTGGCCCGCGCGCTGGGGGGACACGATTTCCACATCAACTCACCGCCCGCGACTCTGCCGCCGAACATCTCCTACAATAATTCCCACAGTTGGAGTTTCCAGCAGACAAGTGAGCAATTCATCGGCGTGGTAAACGTTGCCCGGCTATCAGTCCAAGAAATCAACACCCGCATTGGGCTCATCGATCAAGTGAGCGGGTTCAATCCACCAGAGGCGGCGCGGGTCGCGCTGGCGGCCGGACGGAACACGTTGCTCGAAGAGTTGCAGCGGCGACCGAAATAGCGGTGCGTGTATAAGGCAAGAGCGCGACTGTGCGGGAGACAATTCGCCGCCGTTCGAGCATTGCGCAGCAGACGTTTTGTGCAGCGGCGGTCCACTGACAGGGACGGCCCGTCGAATCACTCCAGCGCAAGGTCAGACCATCACGTCACACCCGAATTGGCCGCTCATAAAGTGACCGATTAGTTTTAGATCAAAGTAATACACAGTGATGGACAGGGTCATCGCAACCGGTACGAGTGCGGCGAATCTCAGGACCGGATGCCGACCCAGCAAGAAGGGAGCACTAATCAGAGCGACGACATAGCAGATGAACGGAGGGACTAGTGCGAGAACGTCAAAGCTGAACCAGCCACCCGGCAGGTGCGGTGATTGCAGGCAGAAAGCCGCAACGACCATCAGAAGCTGCAAGGCGGCGGGTGCAATAAAAAATGTCGGGCGCATTGGCGTTGGTCGTGGATTCTGGTTCATACGGCCTCTCCTTACTGGTACGGGCTAACTTAAGACTGCGTCCGGAGTGCGTCAAACCGCAACATGCCCGAGCCCATTGGAGCGGCCCCGGGGGCGAGCCGGGGCGAGGTGCTAAACCGCAGAGGCGCGGAGATGAACGTCGACGTCGGACGCTATGGGTCTCGGCTCTTGGCGCCTCGTGGGTTCCCGATCGCGATTCTTCCCGTGTGTCCGGGTCAGGCAAGTCGGAGACTGTGAGCGGTCGGCTTGGGACAGGGCGTACGTCCGGCGAGATTGGAGGAGGGAGAGTTGAAGGTGGCGAAGACGGATTAAGAGTAAGACTGGGAGTGAAACATAAGACAATGCGGTGCGAATCCGAAGACTTGAACTGGGAAGGCTAATCCGTTGTCGGCGGGCATCAGGAGGATGGTGGTTCGCCTTGCGGTGCGAGGCGAACCGGGTCGCAGCGCGACCCGGCCCACCAAATCAGGTTCTCACCAACCTTTCACGTCGTATCAGCCTTCGCACATCACGCTACGGCGTGATCAAACATCATAGTAGAGGTGGAATTCGTAGGGATGCGGGCGCAGACGGATGGCGTCGTGCTCCTTCTGCTTGTGTGTGATCCACATTTCGAGGAAGTCGCGCGTGAAGACGTCGCCCTTGAGCAGGAACGCGTGATCTTTCTCCAGGTGCTTGAGAGCTTCTTCGAGGCTGCCAGGCATCTGCGGAATCTTGGCGTGTTCTTCCGGCGGCAGGTCGTAGAGGTTCTTGTCCATCGGTTCGCCGGGATCAATCTTGTTGAGGATGCCGTCGAGTCCGGCCATGAGCAGCGCGGTGTAGCAGAGATACGGATTGGCCGCGGGGTCGGGCGGACGGTACTCGATGCGCTTGGCTTTCGGGCTTTCGCTGAAAGTCGGGATGCGGATAGCGGCGGAGCGATTGCGTGCGCTGTAGGCGAGGTTCACCGGCGCTTCGTAGCCAGGCACGAGGCGTTTGTAGCTGTTCGTGGTGGGATTGCAGATGCCGGCGAGGGCTTTCGCGTGTTTCAAAATACCGCCGATGTAGTAGAGCGCCATCTGCGAAAGCCCGGCGTATTCTTTGCCCGCGAAGAGCGGCTTGCCCTTGTTCCAGAGCGATTGATGCGTGTGCATGCCGCTGCCGTTGTCGCCAAAGAGCGGCTTGGGCATGAACGTGACGGTCTTGCCGTGTTTGCGCGCGGTGTTTTTGACGATGTATTTGTAGAGCATCATCGTATCGGCAGTCTTCACGAGCGTGTCGAAACGGAAATCAATTTCCGCCTGACCCGCGGTGGCGACCTCGTGATGCTGGCGCTCGACCTTGATGCCGAGTTCTTCCATCGTCAGGCACATCTCCGTGCGGATGTCCTGCTGGGTGTCGGTGGGCGCGACCGGGAAATAGCCTTCCTTGTGGCGAACCTTGTAGCCGAGGTTCGGCATTTCGTCGCGCGAGCTGTTCCAGATGGCTTCATCGGAATCCACCGTGTAGAAACACCCGTTGGAATGGTGATCAAACTGAACGTTGTCGAAGATGAAAAACTCAGCCTCCGGGCCGAACACCGCGGTGTCAGCAAGGCCCGTGCTTTTGAGATAGGCCTCGCCGCGTTGCGCGATGCCGCGCGGGTCGCGATTGTAGGCGGCCTTCGTTCCCGTCTCGGCGATGGTGCAGGTGAGCGAGAGCGTCTTGACGGACATGAAGGGATCAATGAACGCGGAGTTGGGATCGGGCATGGCGAGCATGTCCGAGGCTTCGATGCTTTTCCAACCGCGGATGGACGAGCCGTCGAAGCCGAAGCCGTCCTCGAAGACGTCTTCAGTCAGCTCGGCAATGGGCACGCTGAAGTGCTGCCACGTGCCGAAGGTATCCACGAATTTCACGTCCACCATCCTGGCTTCGGCGGACTTGGCCATTGCAATGACGCTTTTGGGAGTGCTCATGGGGATTATTTGGTGTTGGTTTGAATTTGGGAGGCTTTTGCTGCCGAGGGAATACCGAGGAACGTGGCTCACGCCAAGCGGAAAGTATTCACAAAAGGTGCTGCTGACTTGTAGTCGGCCGCGACGAGGCAAAGCCACGGGCTAACCGTCGGATACAAGTCGGCAGCACGTTGATGCCCCGCTCACTTCATAATGCTTTTGCCCGTGACATGTGATCTGTAGCCTGCGCGGGCGTGAGTTTGTCTCTCGGAACAAAAGTAACGGTGACCATCCAGGACATCGCGTTCGGCGGCGAAGGCGTCGGGCGCGTGGATGACTTTGTCGTGTTTGTGCCCTTCGTCGCCTTGGGCGAGACGGTTGAGGTCGAAATCACTGAAGTGAAGAAAAGTTTTGCGCGCAGCAAGCTCGTGAAGATCATCACGCCTTCGCCTGAGCGTGCGACGCCCGAGTGCAAACACTTCGGCGCGTGCGGGGGCTGCCAGTATCAGCACCTGAACTACGCGGAGCAGTTGCGCGTGAAGCACAAGCAGATCGCGGATCTGTTTCATCGCATCGGCGGCATCGAGAAGGACGTCGTCGCGCCGGTCGTCCCCTGCCCTTCGCCTTACGGTTACCGAAATCGCATCATGATCCGCAGCCAGTGGAATAAACCGGAGCAGAAGCTGAACATCGGCTTTGTGCGTTGGGATTGCGGACTGGTTGAGGATGTCTTCGAGTGCAAGATCGCCGAGCCGGCGCTCAATCAGCAGATCCAGCACGTGCGCGCGAATCCGCCGCCCAAAGGTGGCATCAAGGTGGTGCTGCGCATCCCGCCCGAGGACTGGATCGTGCCGCCCGATTCATTCTTCCAGAACAATTTCTTCCTGTTGCCCCAGCTGGTGGAGACGGCGCGGGCGATGTTGCGGGAAAGTCACACGCGGCATTTCGTGGATTTGTATTGTGGGGTGGGCTTCTTCGGCATCGAGCTGGCCGACGCGGTGGAATCGTTTGTCGGCGTGGAGTACGACGCACACGCGATCAAATCCGCGCGCAAGAACGCCGCAGCGCGCGGACGGACGAATGGGGAATTCATCGGTGGCATGGTGGAAGAAGTTTTGCCCGGACTCGTGAGCAAACTGACGCCGGAAGCTACGACGGTGATGATAGATCCGCCGCGCAAGGGTTGCCGCCCGGAGGCGCTGGAGTTGTTGCGGCAGGTGCGGCCGGCGCAGTTGATCTATGTCTCGTGTCATCCAGCGACGATGGCGCGCGACTTGAACATCTTGTGTGCGGATGGTGTCTTTGAATTGGTGCGAGTGGTGCCATTGGACATGTTCCCGCAAACTCAGCACGTCGAGTGCGTGGCGGACTTGCGCGCCTCGCCGTCGGTGGCTGGAACTGCAGGCAAACCAAACTAGCCTTGCCAACGCGGCGCGCCTCGCCCCAAACTAAAAAGACCGAATGACGAACGCGATCGAGTCCTCAGACTCCCCCGGCCGATTCCGCCGCGGACTGCCGTGGATACTGGCAGCCGCGGGGTGCCTGCTCTACCTGCTGACTTTGAACCACTGGGTATCCCAGTTTAACCTGCTGCAGGTGGCGCGCTTGTCGGGCTGGACCTGGCAGCCGGAGATCGCCAACCCCATTTATTATCTCGTCACGCTGCCGCTCAAGCTTCTGCCGACGGCCAGCATTCCCTTGGGGTTGAATCTGCTGTCCGCGGGGTTCGCGGGGCTCGCGCTGCTGCAACTTGCCCGGTGCGTGCTGTTGCTGCCGCATGACCGCACGCATGAGCAGCGCGAACGCGAAGTGAGCGATGGCGCGGTGTTTACCGGACGATGCTGGTGGCTGCCGCCCACGCTGGCGGTCGTTTTGTGCGGGCTGCAATTGACCTTTTGGGAACAGGCCACCAATGGCACGTCCGAGATGCTGGACCTGCTGCTGTTCGCCTACGTCGTCCGGTCCGTGCTGGAATACCGTTTTGGCGGACAAGAACGCTGGCTGGCGCGCGGGGCATTCGTCCTGGGTGCGGCCATGAGCAACAACCCGGCAATGCTGGGTTTCTTCCCGGTGTTCCTGGTCGCTTTGGTCTGGGTGCGCGGCGTCAGCTTCTTCAACACCCGGTTTCTGCTGCGCACATTTCTCTGTGGACTGGCGGGACTTTCGTTTTATCTATTGCTCCCACTCATCTCGAGCGTGCAATCACCGGAACTGGCAAGCTTCTGGGGAGCGTTGAAGGCGAATATCGTCTCACAGTTCCAGCTCATGCAGAATTTCCCCCGCCGCACTCTGGTACTTCTGTCGCTGACTTCGATGCTACCCATTGCGGTCATCGGGATCCGCTGGGCGTCGTATTTCGGCGATACCAGCCAGACCGGGCAGTTGTTCGCCACGACCATGTTCCACCTGGTTCACGCGTTTTTTCTGGGTGCGGCATGTTGGCTGGCGCTGGATCCGCCGTTTGCACCACGTAATGCCGGATGGGGGTTTGCCTTCCTGCCGTTTTATTTCATGGGCGCACTGGGGGCGGGTTATTTTTCGGGTTATTTCCTGCTTGTGTTCGGACCACGCATTGAGCGACGAATGCGCCGCCCCCCCACCCCCGTCCGGGACAAACTGCACGTCATCTGCACCGCAGGAGTGCTGCTCTTGATGGCGGTCATGCCGGTGGCCTTGGTGCTGCGAAATTTTGCCGACCTGCGCCTCACCAACGGTCCCATGGTGCGCGACTACGCTTCGCGCCTCACAGAGAATCTGCCGGCCAAGGGCATACTGATCAGTGACGAACCCGGCCGCCAATTCCTCGCTCAAGCGGCGCTCACGGCTAAGAAGCGCGCGCAGGATTACATAGTGCTGAACAGCGATTGGCTCAAATGGGACAGCTATCACGAGTACCTGCACAGCCGGCATGGCACCAATTGGCCGGCCCCGCCGCAGGCTTCTGGCCGGCCGGTCTACAACCCGCAGGCGTTAATTTCGCTGCTTGGCTTGCTAGCGCAAAGCAACCGCGTCTTCTACCTGCACCCGAGCTTCGGTTACTATTTTGAAGTCTTTCGGGTCGAGCCGACAGGCTTGGTGTATGAGTTAAAGCCGTACGACAACGCGCAATTGCTTCCGCCGCCGCTCAGCGCCGGACTCCTGGCCAGCAACAATGCGTTCTTTTCGGAGCTTACCGAAAGCGCGCTCCAGCCAATTCTCGCCGTAACCGACCGTGAGGGCGCCCCGGCGCAGTATTTCGGCGGCAGCCCGCTGCGCAGGATCCGCCTCCGTGCGCATCGCAACACTACGGCCGTGATTCTTGGCATGCATCTCTCCCGGGCCGTGAACTACTGGGGCGTAGAGGTTCAAAGGGCCGGCGGGTTGACCAATGCCGCGCGCTGGTTCGACCTTGCCTTCAAGCTGAATGCCGACAACGTGGTCGCCAAGCGAAACCTCGAGTTCAATCGCCAAATCCGAGCGGGCACGAAACTCGTCGTGGAACTGCCTGATTCAGTGGAGAATTTTTTTGGCGCCGGCCGAAGCTGGGATCAAGTGTTGTCGGCAAATGGTCCCTATGACGAGCCGAGTCTCAGACTAATGCAGGGCTATCAATTCCTGCAAACGGGACTCTACCGGCAGGCGGCCCAGAATTTCGACCGGGTCCGTCATTATTCCCCGACCGATCTTCCCAGCCGTATCTGGCTCGCCCAACTGCATCTCATGTACGGGCAACCCGAGGCGGCGCTTGAGTTGACCGGCGAAGTGCATGCTCACGCGGAACGTTTCACCTTCAACTCCACGAATCGCCTCGAGTTATTGTCAGTCGAAGCCACCGCCCATTTCGTTCGAAAGGACACCAATCAGGCCGTCGCGTTGATCGAAAAGGCGATTGCCGCAGACCCCAAGGATAGTCAGCTCCTCGGCGTCGCCATCACGCTCTACAACCAGAACCAACAGTATTCGAACTCGTTCCAGGTCGTTGATCGCATGCTGGCTCTCAATGCCGACGACCCGGCCGCGCTGCTCTATCAGGGATTTCTCTACATCCAGTTTAGAGCTTACGATCAGAGCCTCGTACCGCTTAACAAGCTGCTCACGCTCCAAACGAACAATCCCTACGGCTTGTTCAATCGGGCGCTCGCTTACTTTTCCAGTGATCGGCTCAACGAGGCCAAGGCAGATTATGAAACCCTGGTGCGCCTTTATCCTGCGGAGTACCAACCGTACTACGGTCTGACCGAGATCGCTTTGCGCCGGGGCGACACCAATGCCGCCATCCGGTATGCGGAAAACTTCCTCAACACTGCGGCCACGAACACCGCCGAGTATGCGGCCATGACCGAACGTCTTCGCGGCATCAGGGGCGAGAACCCCAAGTGACGCCATGCGCGTCACGCACGTCATCACGCGGCTCGTCGTGGGCGGCGCTCAGGAGAATACCATCGCCTCAGTCCGCGGTCTGCGCGCGCTGCCGGACCTGCAGGTGAATTTGATTTCCGGACCGACCACGGGCCCGGAGGGTACGCTCGAAGCCGACTTCGCCAACCAACCGGGCGTGCTGACGATCCTGCCGGAACTGGTGCGCCCCGTGAATCCGTGGTTGGATTTACGCGCGCTGCAAAAGCTCACCGCCGTCTTTCGCCACTCCAAGCCCGACATCGTCCATACCCACAGCGGCAAGGCGGGCGTCATTGGCCGACTGGCCGCCGCCCGCGCCGGTGTCCCGGTGATCATTCACACCATTCACGGCCCGTCGTTTGGTTCGTTTCAGGGGCCGCTCGCAAACAAAGTTTTCCTGGCCGCTGAATGGCGCGCTGCGCGCGTCACCACCCACTTTGTTACCGTGGCAGACGCAATGCGTGATCAATACCTTGCGGCCGGCATTGGCCAGCCTGGGCAATACACCCGCGTCTTCAGCGGTTTTGCGCTCGCGCCCTTCCTCAACGCGACGAACGATCAGCAAGTCCGCACGCGCCTGGGTCTCGCGCCCGATGACGTCGTGGTCGGAAAGATTGCGCGACTGTTCAAACTCAAGGGGCATGACGACTTGCTTGCGGTCGCGCCCAAGTTGATTCACTCATGCCCGCGAATGAAGTTCCTGCTTGTTGGCGGTGGCGAATGGCGCGACCGCCTGGAAACCAGGGCGCGTAAAGCCGGCGTGGAAAAGCATTTTCACTTTACCGGTCTGGTGCCGCCTTCGGAAATACCGGCGCTCGTGGGAGTGATGGATATGCTGGTCCACCTTTCCTTGCGCGAAGGACTTCCCCGCGCGCTGCCCCAGGCCCTGGCCGCAGGCAAACCCGTCGTTGCGTACGATTGCGACGGCGCGCGGGAGGTTTGTCTCGATAACCGGACTGGATTTCTCATTCGCCCCGGCCATCACACCCGACTCACGGAAAGCATTCTGCAACTGGCCGAAGACCCGGCGCTGCGCGCGCGCCTGGGCGAATGTGGACGAGAATTTGTCCGCCAGAACTTCTCCACGGAACAGATGGTAAACTCACTGGCCGGGCTCTATCAGCGATTGATGGCAGGCCGAACCAGCAACTAGTTTTCAAATCCGCGCTGTTTCAACCAGAACTCACAATTGCCTACCCACGGGTGACGCTTCGTCGGATCGAAATCACGCGAACCAAGGCCCAGCCCGTGCGCGCCGCGTTCGTAAATGTGCAGATCCACTGGGACACCGACGCGCCGGAGCGCTGTTGCCAGTTGCAGACTGTTTTCCACCGGGACAGCCTTGTCCTCAAAGGTATGCCAGACGAAGCAGGGCGGAGAATTGGACGTCACCTGCAATTCCGCGGAAAGCTCCATCACGAGTGCATTCGGCGGATTTGTCCCCAACAGATTTCGCCGCGAACCGGCGTGCGTGAACGGATCAGTCATGGTCACCACAGGATAGCAGAGCACGACTAGATTGGGCCGAGAACTTTGGCGCTCCACGGGATCTGCCGCGTCGGCTTTGCCGGAATCGAAATGCGTCAGGAGGGTGGACGCAAGATGGCCACCGGCTGATGAACCCATGACGCCGACGCTCTGCGAATCCAATTTCCAATCGGCCGAGCGCAAACGCACCAACCGGATGGCGCGCGTCACGTCTTGCATCATTACCGGATGCCGGTAGCCGTGCGAACCGAGGCGATATTTCAAGACAAAGCCAGCGATGCCGAGTTCGTTCAGCCAGCGCGCGTAGTGATCGCCTTCGTGATTGGCGAGGTGACCGTAACCACCGCCGGGACAAATCACGATTGCAGCGCGGGCGGCCTTGGCGGCATCAGGCAGATAAACCGTGAGGGTAGGGATGTCGTTAGTGGAATCGCTGAGCGCCCCGGGCGCACCATCAGGCCAGAGCTTGAGGACTTGATTGGTTTGCGCGTGAGCCATCAGGCCGGCAGCCAGGAACAGTCCGGCAAGCAAGGGTTTCATGGCGCCAGCATAACGAATTCAATCGAGCTGCCAATCCTCAAGCAGACCGGCGTCCAAAGCGATCCGTTCGGATGCCAGTCAGGGATGCACCCAACGCACGCGGAAGAATCGTTCGGCGGCATCCAGAGCATTCGTTTGGCTCGCGCTGCTGCCAAATGCCAGGATGTTCCCCGCTACATCCACCCAATTCGTGCCGGCCAGATTCTCTGCCGACTGCAACTGATAGCTCTCGCCGGCGATGGTTGACCACGTGAGCGTCACCAAATCGTTCGATGCGATGATGCTGGTGATGAGCGGCCGGGCGGCCACCGTGACCAAGAAACTTTGCGACGCATCGAGATTCGGCGCGCCGTTGTCAGTCACCCGCAACGTGATCTGGTTGGTGGAATCTGCATTGGCGTCGGTGGTATCCCAGGTAAAAAGTCCATTGGTGTCCACCCCGGCTCCAGCAGGCGCGCCCGGGTCAAGGGTGTATCCGAGCAAATTTGCCGGCCAGTCGAAATCCGTGGCGGCATTGGTGAAACTGACGAGCGCGCCCGCATGAACAATCAAGCTGGCAATGGGCGCGAGCCCCGGGGGCTGATTGCTTTCCAGCACCACAGTGGTAAAGAACTGCGTAGCACTTAGGCTTGGCGTGCCATTGTCGGTGGCAATCACCGCGAACAGATTCGTGCCGGGACCGTCGAACTCTCCCGTGAGCCAGGTAAACACGCCCGTGGCCGGATTTAACACGATATTCGTCGGGGCGCTGACCAAGCTGAAACTCAATTGATTTGCCGGCAGGTCCGCATCGATGACGTCATTGGTGAATTGGATGACGCTGCCCTCCGTGACCATGTAATCAGAAACCGGCGACAACACCGGCGCCTGATTCACTTCACTCACGACCACCGTCAGTGACTGGGTCGCGCTCATCACAGGCGACCCATTGTCGGTGACAACGACTTGCATGAGATTAGTTGCCGGACCTTGCGTTTCTGTCGGCGTCCAATTGAACACGCCGCTGGATGTCCCGATGGAAGCGCCAACGGGCGCGCCAATGAGACTGAAGCTAAGCTGATTGCCATCCGGGTCACTGGCCAAATTTGTGAAGCTCAGGTTTTGCAGCTCGTTCACCGACTTCGCAGCGATCGGCGCAAGCGACGGCGGGTTGTTCGCCACCGCTCCACAGCAACTGCCCTGTGCGGTCGTGATGCTCAACCTCCAACCTTGTGCCAGCTCTCCGGAATCCTGATTTTGATCGTCCTGCGTGTATAAAGACCACGTGCCGTTGGGACTTGAACCGTTGAACACGGCCAGGCTTGTGCCGAAGGGTCCGGCTGGCGCGGGGGACGGAAATGCATCGGTCGCTGTGTCGTAGTCGGTCGGCAAATAGACGCCGCCCGTCAGCGGTTCGTCGTCGAATTGCGTCTCGCCCGCGGCATCGTCAACCGTCATCGTGAGGCCGCTGAACGGAGTCGCTCCGCCAGCATCCGAAACCAACATCACGGTTTGCCCGCCCGGGCCAACCAACAGCAAGTCGAGGTCGTCCGGAAAAGTATGCGCGAGCCCCACCAGCGTCACGGTGATCTTCGACACGGTTCCGTTCACGCCATTGACCGAGATTGATGAAGGATACGGTGAACCTTTACCCTTGTTGCCCGCGGCAGGAATGCCGATGGTTGTGCTATTCGTGAAGCCGAAAGTCGCGTTGGTGAACCCACCCAGCGTCCGGCTCTGGCCTACAAGCCCGAGGGAAGTCGGTCCATCCTGGAGTTGCAGCGTCGCACTCATTGTTCCCGCGCAAACACCCGTTGCGGTCAAGGTGTAGGAGTGGAACACCGTCGCTCCCCCGGCCACCAGAGCGCCGTAAGCCTGCGCGCCGCTGGGAAAGGTCACGCCGCCGCCAGCGAGCAGCGTCGCCACCAGATTCGTGGTGTTCGCCGAGCCGACGTTGCGCAAACCGACCGACACCGTGACCGTTTCGCCGGGATCAATCGCCCCGTTGCCAGGCCCACACCCTTCCGCGACGAGCGCCACCGATTCAATCGTAACCAGCGGCTGCGGTACGCTGGGCACGATGGTGAAGTTCGCGCCGTTGACATCAAAGAAAATGTTTCCCGCGCCCTGCACCTTGAGGCGGGCCTGCGATGAATTGAGGTTGGGCAACTGGACCGCTTGCGAGCCGTCATTCGGCGTGCTGGCGAGCAGTGTAATCGGGAATGTCTGACCGCCATTCGTGGAAAGAAAAATCGAGACGTTCGCCGCGTTGATTGGCGAGGCAGTCGTGTTGGCGACATTCCAGGTAACCGTGATGGCATTCGAGAAGGTCCCGCCACTGAGCTGTGAAGTCACCACAAACGGTCCGGCGGCCGGCACCACGGTCACCGCCATGTCGTCTGTGTTTACGCCGCCGCCGCCCGCGCGATTGTCCCGCGCAGTCACGCGAAAGCTCATCGTGCGGCTCGTCGTCGGCAGTTTCTCCCCGAGCGACGTGCCGTTGTTCAGGATGTCCGAGGGTTTCGGAAACGTGCGCCAGGTGTTTGTAGTGGGATTAAACACCCGGAACAATGGACTGCTGCCATTATCCGCCGCCGTCAGCGTGGTCGATGGCCCCAGGTCCCGCTCCTCCCAGCAATACGTGAGCGAATCGCCATTAGGATCAGAGCCCGTCGCGGTCAGGATGAACGGCGTGCTGGCGGGGATGGTGTAGTTGGCGCCCGCATTCACCGACGGTGCGCTATTGCCAGTGACTGTTACCACCGGACATCCACTGCCTGAACCGCTGGTGGTGTAAGTGAGAATCTCATCAAAACTGATCGAGTGAAAGTAGGGATCGCTGTGCGGTTGAAGATCGTCGCTCCCACAGATACCAGCGTAAGCCATAATCGTCGAGCCGCTGCCGGGTTCGTAGGCAGTGGAAGGATTGCGATTCACCCCACCACAGTTGCCGGCTGAGCTGTTGAACGTGTGGTTGGCGCCAAATTGATGCCCCATCTCATGCACCACGTAATCAATCCAGAACGAATCGCCGGTTGGACTCGGATTACCCGTTACGCCCCGCGCCTTGGTGCTGCTGACGCACACACAACCCCGGGTCGCGATGCCGCCGCCGCCCGTGCTGAACACATGCCCGATGTCGTAATTCCCGTTGCCAATGACAATATCCAGATTGGATTGATTTTGCGTCAGCATCGTCGAGCCACTGGTGTTGCTGTAGGGGTCGGTGCCCGCGCTGGTGTAAATAATGAGATCATTGTCGGCCACGAGCACTAGTCGAATCGCCAATTCCGTTTCGTAAACCCCATTAATGCGATTGACGGCGGTTACTACGCCTGCGAGTCCCGCCGGGACGGTGCCGCCGTGAAACGATGTATACTCCGCCGTTGCAGCACACGCGAGCCGGTAGGTCCGCAGGTTGCCACCCGAGCGCGCCAGATCGCCCGCGGCAACTTGGTCAAACGAACTCACCTGTCCCGACGCCGTGAGACAACGAAAATCGTCAGCGACCTTGCGGTAATCGCCCTTGCGATAAACGGCATAGACGGATTGGTCGCGAAAATGTGGATCAATGTAAACCGCGCCGCTCGGCGAAAGAATCTGCGCGTGGAATCCTGCCGGCGTGAAATCAAACCGGACGCTCGCAGTCGGATCATCAATCCCCTGCCCCACGTAAGTCTTGAAATCAGGAAATTTCGCTGCTAGCGCCGCCGCCATGACCGGTGACTCCGCCACCCGAAATCGTTGCGCGGTGCCGTCCGGCATGGGTAAAGCGAGTTCAACGCCAGAGCCGATAAACCCCGGTACTGTTTCCATTGGGACATTTGCCAATTCACGCTTCAGGGCCGCGTGATCCAGCGCGACCGCGTTGAAGCGTTCCGGCTTGACCCATAAGTCGGCGGCGGGACGGCCTTCCGGCACGCGGTCGAGCCGCCGCCAGTGCTGCAATCCGGCCGGGGACTGCGCCAGCAGGCTCGCGGTCGTGCTTACCAGAACCGTGAGGGTGCAAATAATCCCGCGCCGCGTAATAACAAAGGAAGTGCTGCTCACAATGCGAAGTTAAGACTTTGAATTAAAACTCGTGAATTGACGGCTCTGACTATGCGGATTTCCGCCCGAAAGTCAAACCGGGCGCTCCCCGGGGCTTCAAGCCAGTTGATAGCAACGCTGAATGAAATTGCGCATCAATTCCAGCTCCGTTTCTCCAGCGATCGTATGGGCTTTGGCCAGTTCGTGCCATTCGATGTTCAGACCGGCGGCTTTGAGCGTCTGGACGTGCGCCTGTGCCTCGGTAAATGGAATCACTTGGTCGAGCGTGCCGTGCGTGAGGAAAACACGTTGCTGCATCGCGACAGGCGATCGCTCTTGGATCAACAACGCCGGGTCTGAGGTCCGGCCGCTGATTCCAACGATGCCCGCCAACCGATGTGGATATCGCATGGCGACCTCGATGGACATCAAACATCCCTGCGAGAAGCCGCCGAGAATGGTCTGGTCCGTGGGGAATCCCCGGGCGCGGAGTCCGTCAAGCAACTCGACCAGCATCCCGTAACTGCGCTGTACGCCGGGTTTCGCGTCGCCGGGAAAATTGAACCACGAAAACCCGCCATAGTATTCGTCCGGGGCATTCACCAGCGCGTAGTTCAGCCACGGCAGGTTCATGGCCCGAGGCAGCCAAAGATAGCCATCAATGCTGTCACCCAAACCATGCAACATCACCATGAGTCGCCGCGACTGGGGCTCCGCAGCAGGGAACAATTCAAAATCGAGCATGCCCTTGAGGTTTTAGTCCTGTGTCGCAGCGCGGCCAAGGGTCGGCAGGAGGCGTTGAATCTCTGCTGACGGATTTAGATCGGCAACGGACTTGTCCGCCGGCGCGCCGGCGTCGATCCACCAAGTGAGCACCGCCAGTTCGTCAAGCGTGGGCTGGGGTTTGCCATCCGGTGGCATATGATCGTCATCATCGAGTGGCAACTGAATCCGCCGCAGGAGTTCGCTTTCGGCACTTTTCCCAGCCACCAGCACGGGACCATTGTCGCCGCCTTTCAGGAGCAGCTCGTGAGTATCCATGCGCAAACCGCCCTTGACCTTGTCGGCGTTGTGGCACGAGGTGCAACTCCGGTCAAAGATAGGTTGAATCACCGCGGCAAACGCACTACCGTCCTGCGCGGTTGCGGATTTCCCGCCCCCCAGCAGTCCACGAAGCGGCCCGGGCGCATACCGGCCCAAAAAACCCGTGCCGTGAGTCAACGAGCCGCCTTGATGCCCGGCCAGCGCGATCAACGCCACCACAATCAACAGCAGCCAGCGATAAAGCCGCACTTGATGTCGTTGATGCGCCACGAGCAAAGCCACTGCGCCGACGGCCACCGCCACCCCGGCCCACCGATGCTGGAAAAGCACCGCCTCGTTGTAGCCGCCGTTCTCCGCCAGCAGCCAGCCGGTCAACGCCGCCCCCAGGGTGACCGGCACGCTGGCGATGAGGATTGCGCGGCTGGCACTGGACAGGTGCTTGGAATTTGGACGCAACGCCAACAATTCCAACAACGCCAGCAGAAGCAAAAAGCCAATCGGCAGATGCACGAACACCGGGTGAAACCGGCCGACGAATTGATCGAGGACAAAATTGGTTTCGTTCATGGTTAAATGGCTCGGAATTAACGCGCCAGACGATAGGCGGTTTAGGGCCAAATTCAATGTTCAATCCGTGGTTAAGAGTGTCCACGGCTGACCAAGTTCCCGCCCCCCGGGGCTTGCACGCTTATTGCTAACCAAAGCCGCCATAGGTATGAACGCCGACACAATCGTGAAGCTGCTGGAGGAAATGGTGGACATTAAAGTCCATCAACAGGCCGAGTTGCAACTCAAGCCCAAGCCCGAATTTGCCCGGTTGCTGGAGGAGAAGCGCTTCGCCGACCGCCGCCGCCTGGAATTGATCAAACAGGAACTCACCCGCCTCCTCGGCCAGCCCGCGGTCAAGATTGTCGAACGCAAGTAACTTTGCGCTTCCTGTCCGGGCTGGGTCAGGTTCGGCAAGCTTCGTTCGATTCCACATTCCAGCTTCCCCAGGGTTTTCCCGTTACCGCCTCGCGATGTGAAGCTTGAGTCGGCTGGCGGCGCCCAATAGATTCAGCGGCGCATGACCAAGCCGTTGAAAGAACAAGTCTCGGAAACCACCGCATGGATCAAGACCTTGCGCGAGGAGATCGCCCAAGTCATCGTCGGTCAGGAACAACTCGTCGAACGCCTCCTCGTCGGCTTGCTCGCTAATGGCCACGTGCTGCTCGAAGGCGTGCCTGGCCTGGCCAAGACCCTGAGCGTCCGCACGCTGGCCACCGCCGTGCAGGCGAGCTTCCATCGCATCCAATTCACGCCCGACCTGTTGCCGGCGGATATCGTCGGCACTCTGATTTATAGTCCTCAGGATGGGAAGTATCACGCGACGCGCGGACCGGTATTCGCCAACTTCGTGCTCGCCGATGAAATCAACCGCGCGCCGGCCAAAGTTCAATCAGCTCTGCTAGAAGCCATGCAGGAGCGGCAAGTCACATTGGGTGGCGAAACCATGAAGCTGCCGTCGCCCTTCCTCGTGCTCGCCACGGAGAACCCGATTGACCAAGAAGGCACGTATCCACTGCCCGAGGCGCAGGTGGACCGCTTCATGTTCAAGGTGATCCTCGATTATCCGTCGGAAGCAGAGGAACGCCGCATTCTCGACCGCATGGCGTTTACTTCGGCGGAAACGGTGGTAAAGCCAGTGGTGACTTTGGACCAGATCATGGCCACGCGGAAAATCGTGGACCAGATTCACGTGGACGAAAAGGTCCGCGACTACATCGTCAAGATCGTGCTGGCGACGCGGAAGCCCGAGCAATTCAAACTCGACGTGAAACATTTCATCCAGTTTGGCGCGTCGCCGCGCGCGACAATCTATCTCACCCTCGCCGCCAAGGCATGGGCGCTGTTGCAGGGACGCGACTATGTTGTGCCCGAAGACGTGAAAAGCATCGGCCCGGACGTGCTGCGCCATCGCATCATCCTTACCTACGAAGCCGAAGCGCAGGCGGTGACGACGGATGCGATCATCAAGAAGGTGCTGAACGCGGTGCCGGTGCCGTGAGACCAGCAGCCTTGCCAAACCAGCGATTTAACCGATAATCAACCCATGAGCGCTCAGGAAATGTTGATTGAGGAGATCAAGCACCAGCCCGAGTCGGTTGCGCGGGAAGTCCTCCGCTACCTAAAGTTTATCGAAAGCCAGCGAGCCTTGGAGGATCAAGAATGGGCCGACTTGTTGCCGACACGTCAGGTTGAACAGGAAAAACTGGACTTGCTCGATGGCAAATGAGCCCGCGCCACGGTGAAGTCTGGTTGGTAGACATGGGCATGACGGCCAAGACCCGCCCTGCAATCGTCCTTATCGCCGACAATCTGGACGCTCCGCGCTCACTCATCATCCACGTTCCGATCACGAAGCAGAATCGCGGAAGCGAACTCGAAATTCCGCTGGGCCACTTGCCGTTTCTCGCACCCGAGTCCGTAGCCAATGTCCAAGCTATCGGCTCTTTGCCAACTGTTCGCTTTGAAAGACGGCTAGGGCAAGTACCGGAAGCTGATTTGAAGAAGGTAAAAGCGGCATTGCTCAAAGCTTGTGCCTTGTGAAATCGCTTACCCAACGTGCTACGCCACCGCATCAACGTTACCTACGAAGCCGAAGCACAGGCGGTGACGACGGACGCGATCATCAAGAAGGTACTGAATGCGGTGCCGGTGCCCTGAATGAAATGTGGCGGGTAGTTGCCATCCTCATTGCAGTCTGGTCCATTGCTGGTCTTGCAATGATCGTAACTCGCATAGTCCGAGGGAAACGCCGCCGCTGCGGTTGCACATATTGGTCATGTCCAGTGTGCAATCAACAGTTCGGCGGAACTTTCCGTGAGTGGCGGCGTCGCCAAGACATAATGATTAAGAGTTCGCTGTTTACCGGCCCCGTCCTTCGTTGCTCGAGGTGTCGTCAGGATTTTTGGTTTACTTGGACTGGCGAGCTTTTGTCAGCCGCCCAGATGACGCAATCATTTGAGATAGTCGAGCGTGATAAGGTTTGAGTTATTACAACACCACGACTGTCAACCAATCAGCAATCGACTCCTCAAATGACCCCGACCCAACTCCTCGAATCGGTTCGGCGCATTGAAGTGCGCACGAACCGGCTCGTAAACGACACGATGGTCGGGGCGTATCTCAGCCACTTCAAGGGCCGTGGCATGGACTTCGAGGAATTGCGCGAATACTTCCCCGGCGATGACGTGCGCGACATTGATTGGAACGTCACCCTGCGCATGGGCCGGCCATTCGTGAAACGCTTTCGCGAAGAACGCGAACTCTGCGCCGTGCTCGCCGTGGATGTTTCTGGCTCGGCTGCATTCGGTTCGGGCGATCGAACCAAGCGTGAGTTTGCCGCCGAAGTCGCCGCTACACTCGCTCTGTCTGCCGCGCGCAACGGCGACAAAGTTGCCCTGCTGCTTTTTTCCAATAAGGTCGAACTGTTCGTCCCCGCGCGGAAAGGTCGACGGCACATCTTGCGACTGGTTCGAGAAATGTTGAACTTCCAGCCCCGTCAGACCGGCACAGATATTCCAGCCGCGCTCACCTTCCTGAATCATGTTCAAAAGCGCCGCGCGATTGTGTTTCTGATCACAGATTTTTTGCACGCCAATGGAGCAGCAGGTAGGGCGGGCAGTCCCCTGCCCGCCGGCGCGCACGGAGTGCCGCACCCGACTACTCAGCGCGACGTGATCCAGGAACTTGGTCTCACCAACACGCGACATGATCTTGTTTGCCTGCATTTGCATGATCCCCGCGAAAGCGCCCTACCCGCCGCGGGCTTGCTTACGATTGAAGACGCTGAAACCGGCGAGCTCGTTGAGGTGGATTCTACGCGCAGCGGGGTGCGTGAGCGTTATGCGCAATCAAACCTGGAACGCTTGAACGAACTGGATCGCACGCTGAATCGCGCCGGCGTGGATACATTGCGCTTCAATACCCACGAAGCCTTCGCACCGAAGCTCCAACGCTTTTTTGAGATCCGTCGTGGGAGGAGGCGCGGGTGAGTACTGCGACCCCGAGAACCACTGTGGCTTTGCTGCTGGGCGTTGCCCCTGGTGCAATCGCCCAGGCGACGAATGACCTGCCGGCCCTGCTGCCGCCATATGCCGAACTGCCGCCGGGCTTCTGGGAGGAACACAGCATCGCGGTGATCCTAGGCAGCATTGCCGTCCTGGCGATACTCGGCGTAACGTCATGGTTGTCATGGTTGTTACTCCGGCCTCGACCGCAGCCGGTCATTCCGCCCGAGGTTCAAGCGCGCCGCGAACTCGAAGCACTGCGAACGCAGCCAGAAGATGGTCAGGTCTTGAGTCGCGCCTCGCAAATCGTGCGGCGTTATGTGTTAGCTGCCTTCGGCCTGTCGGCGGGCGAACTCACCACTCACGAGCTCATCAGTATCATGGAATCCAGTCCCCGGCTTACAGTCGAATTACGGGAGAGCATCGCCGAGTTCCTCCAAAGGTGCGACGAGCGCAAGTTCGCCGGCAGTGGCGGCCCCCTTACCGGCCATGGCGCCGACCGGGCACTTGAACTGGTAAACCGTGGCGAGGCCCTGCGTACCGCGCAAGCCGTCGCGCCATCCAAGTCCCGCGCATGACTGGCGAATTCGAGTTTCAATACCCGTGGGTGCTGGCGCTGCTGGCCCTGCTGCCGATTTATGCCTTCTGGCGCGGCCGCGCCGGCAAGCTCGCCGCGCTGCTCTTTTCGAGCGCTGACCTCGCGCGGGCCGCCGGCGCCAGCGCGCGCTCGGCAGCCGGGCGACTGTTGCTCTTCCTGCGCCTGCTGGTTGTGACCTTGGCAATCGTCGCCCTGGCCGGGCCGCGTCTCTCCTACACTCACACGGAAACGGAAACTGCCGCGCTCGACATCATGCTGGCCATGGATTTGTCCTGGTCGATGATGGCGCTAGACATGGCCCCGGGCGAAAAGATCTCGCGCTTCGACATCGCGCAGGATGTGCTCCGGGATTTTGTCGGCAAACGCCCGCATGACCGGCTGGGGCTGGTGGTCTTCTCCGCCGTGCCTTATCTCGCCAGTCCGCTGACCTTGAATCATTCGTGGTTGATTTCGAATTTGGAGCGCCTCCACGTCGGCATCCTGCCCGAGCTGGGCACCGCCATCGGCGACGCCATTGCCGTTTCGGCCAAGCGGCTCAAGGCCATCCCGGACAGCAAGAGTCGCATCATCATCGTGCTCACCGACGGCGACAACAATCGGGGCGAACTCGATCCTCTGCCCGCCGCGCAGCTCGCCGCCGCACTGGGTGCGAAGGTTTACACGATCGGTCTGGGGATCGAAGAGCCCTGTCAGTTGCCCAAGTTTAATCCAGCCACCGGCAAGCTCGAACTCGATCCCGGCGGGAACGTCATTCCCACGCTCGTGCTGCAACCTGCCAACTACTCTGTGCTCGAACGCATCTCGGAGTTGTCCGGCGCGCGTTCGTATCGAGCGACCAACCGGCGAGAGCTGCAGGCCATTTATGATCACATTGATCGCCTCGAAAAAACCGAGGTGAAGCTCAAGCGGTTCACAACCTACCAGCCGTTGTTTCAGTGGCCGCTGCTGGCGGCGTTCGGACTGCTGGCGCTGGAACTGGCTTTGGCCCACACTCGCTTCCTGCGCGTCCCATGAACGAGACCGGACAATTCCAATTCGCAGAGCCCGCCTGGCTGTGGCTGGCGGTGCTCGGTCCCGTGGTGTTATTCGCGCTGCAGCGCTGGGCGGCGCGCCGGCGGCGGCGACAACTCGCGACAGTCGCCTCGCCGCATGCGCTGGCTCAACTCACGCAATCACACAGTCCACTGCGCCGGCTCGGCAAGGAAATCCTGATGCTACTGGCTCTGGGCTTGACCGGCCTCACCCTCGCCCGGCCGCAATGGGGCGCGTTGGCGTTGCGCGATCAGTGGGTTTCGGAGGATGTAGTGTTTGTGCTGGATTGCTCGCGCAGCATGCTGGCCACGGATGTGCAGCCCAATCGGCTGCTGCGCGCTAAGTTTGCCATTCTCCAATTTGTACAGCGCCAGGCCAGCGGGCGCGTCGGGTTGGTGGCGTTTGCCGGAAGCGCGTTTTTGCAATGCCCACTGACCTTCGATTACGAGGCGTTTGAAGATGCATTGCGGGATCTCGATGAACGCACCATCCCAGTCGGCGGCACGGACATCGGCCGGGCATTGACGGAAGCGGTGAAAGCCATGGAAACCGGCAGCCGTCGCAAGGTGGTCGTTTTGATCACTGACGGTGAAGACCTGGAAAAGTCGGGCGTGAAGGCCGCCGAAACGCTCACCAAAGAGGGCGCGGCAATTTACACGATTGGCGTGGGCACGGAAGCTGGGGCAGAGTTACAGGCGATGAACGCCACCGGACAAATGGAAGTTGTTCGCGACTCCAAAGGTGAAAGCGTGCGCAGCCGGCTGGACGACCAGACGTTGGGGCAGATCGCGCAAGCGGGGGGTGGCAGTTATTTTCCGCTGGGCAAGGTAGGCGAGGGTTTGCTGCGCGTGCGGCAACATCTCCGCGCGGCGCGATCGGCCGATGCAGCAAGATCGCGGTCGCTGGCAGTGGATCGCTATCATGTGCCGCTGGCTTTGCTGGTGCTCGTGCTGGTGGTGGAGTCGCTGCTCGGCACGCGGCGTGGACGCCGCGCCGAGGTTTCTCCCGCTCCTCCGCGACTTGCCGTCGCTCGCGTAATTCTGGCAATGCTGCTGGCCACCGGGGCGGTTGACGCCGCCGAAACAAATGTGCTCACCAACGCGGTCGCCAAATTACCGCCACCCCGCACGGCAAAGGATTATTACAACCGTGGCACGACGCAAATGGCGCGGGAGAAACTCGCCGAGGCGGAAAGCCTCCTTCGCAGCGCGGTCGCTCAGCAGGACGAACGCGTGCAACCGCTCGCGCTCTACAATCTCGGGCACGTCCGATACCAACAGGGCGCCGCGGAGCTCAAAAAAGCTCCTGAAGAATCGCAGATTGCGCGCCGGATTGAGCGGGCGGAACAACAGGCCAGCACCGCCGCGTCCGAGGTTCAATCCGCTTTGGGCGGAAATGACGTGGATCAGATGGTTGCCGCCTATCAGCGCGGACGCGGAGCGCGACGTGAAATCAAGGCCGCCCGCGAAGCCGTGAAACAGGCGTTGGAGGCCTACGCCAAAACGCTGGAGAAATGGCGACGCGCCGCAGCGGATTTCCGGAGTGCCGCGGAATTGAATCCCGCCGATGAAAATGCGAAACAAAATGTCGCGCGCGTGGAGCAAGCCATTGCCGAGTTGATCGACCGCGTGCGCAAACTGATGGAGATGATGATGTCCAAGGCCCCGGGGCCAAAGCCCAAGTTTGACGAAATGATGAAACAATTGAAGGGCCGGATTCCGGAGGAAAAGATGCCGCCCGGCGCGCCCGGCGATGATGAGGAAGACGAGGGCGGGTTCAATTTGGAGGATTTGAAGAACCAGATGGAGTCACCGGGCAAGTCCGGCGAGGAGCGCGAAGTGCCGTTGTCTCCCGAGGAAGCCGGCAAACTGTTGGACGGCTTCCGGCTCGATGGCAATCGCCGCTTGCCCATGACACCGGATCCGACTGGTAAACCCGGGATGCCAAAGGACCGCAAACTGCGCGACTGGTGATGCATTCTTCCCTAACTCCATTCGCTCACATCCGCTCGCAACCCGCTGGCTGGAGAATTGCGCTCGGGCTGCTGCTGCTGTTTGTCCAGCTGGCAGCTGCGCAACGGCAGGATCCGATGATGCAGTTGATGATGTCCCAACCGCCGGTGGATGTGTCCTCGCCAGCCGTGGCCACCGCGGTGGTTGATCCGCCCGTTGTGCCAGTCGGTGAAATCGCCGTCTATCGGATCACAGTAACCGCGCTCGAAGCATCAGTTCGCTGGCCGGGCGAAATGTATGTGCCACCCGGGCTGGAGATGCGCGCCGGCGGAGCCGGACAGATCCTGCCGATGCAGGGGAACGTTCAACGGCCGATCACCGCGCGCAACTTTCACATTCGCGCTCTGCGCCCCGGATTTTACACGCTGCCCGCGTTTGAGATTGAGGCGTATGGCAAGCGCCTGACCGTCCCGGAAACTCAACTCGAAGTGGCCGGGGCCAAACGTCCCGGCCACGAGCCAGCGCGCCGGCTGTTCGTCCAGATCGCGCGGACCAACGTCTTCGTCGGCGAAACGATTTCCGTCAGCGTGCTCGCGCCGGGAACGATGTCGAATGTGGTGTCGGGGCTGGCACAGATCCAGTTCAACGGCGAGGGCATTTACGGCGCCAAGGTCCCCAGCCGACAATCAGTGGAGCCGCGGGAAGTCAACGGCCGCCATGTTTCCACTGTGATTTACGAAAGTTCCATCACCCCCATCACCTCGGGCGAGCTTAACCTCTCGGTTCAAGGCTTCAGCGCTGGCATGTTTTTCACCGGTCCCGTCGTGCTGCAAGGACAACTGAGCATTCAAGGTGGCGGGGTGGAAAACACGCTGCTGGATTCTGAACCAATAACACTTCACGTGCAGCCGGTGCCATTGAGCGGCGAAGGTCAGGGTTTTACCGGTTTCATCGGCGCGCTCAGTGTGGAGCCGCCGCGGCTGAGCACCAATTCCGCTAGGGTGGGTGACGCGTTGCGCTTGCTGGTGACCTTTACAGGCCCGCCGCTGATCGGCCGACTGATTCCGCCGCCGCCGCCCAGAGTGGAAGGCTGGCAGATTTTTGCCGCCACTCCGGCCGACCCCTTGCCCCGTCCGCGGTCCACCAACCAAGCCGTGGCCTTCGTTTACACGCTGATTCCAACCACCGAGGAAGTGAAACAGACGCCGGTGATTCCGTTCCAGGTATTCGATCCGCTCCGGGCCACTTACCTCAATGTCTCCATTCCGCCCGTGCCCGTGCAGATCACAGCTGAAGGCCTACCAACAAACTGGGTGCAGGAAACCGCGGCGCTGGCGGAGGACGAAGTCGTGGAGGAGCGTCCCCGACTGACAGAACTGCGCCGCGCTCCGGGAACAACCATGGCCAGCTTGCAACCCGCACAATCACGGGCGTCATTTCTGCTTGGGCAATTCGGCCCGGTGATTGTGCTGCTGGGTTGGTGGGGTTACGAGCGACGACGACAGTATCTTGCCGCCCACCCGGAAATTCTGCGCCGCCGCGCCGCCCGCCGCGCGCTTCGACGCGAACGTCGCACGCTGCACCACGCCTGGACGCGCCAGGATGCCTCAGGCTTCGCCCGAAGTGCTGTCTCCGCGCTGCAAATTGTCTCCGCCCCCCATTATCCGGCCGAGCCCGCGGCCATGGTGTGTGGTGACGTACTAAACCTGTTTCCCCAAACTGAACAAAGCGGCCCGCGCGGAAACATCGTGCGGCAGCTATTTGCGCAGATTGACGCGACTAATTACGCGCGCTCAGGAGAAACCGCCTTGCCCTTGTTTACGCTCAAGCCGGACCTGGATCAGATCCTCAAGCAATTGGAGGCCCGCTTGTGAACTGGCCCACGGCATCTCCAGTCGCACGCGACTGTCGCTTCCGCCCGTTTACCGGGATAGGCGCAAGATTGTTAATGCTTACGCTGTTGATCACAATTGCGCGGAGCGGGATTGCGACCTCGGGCAATGACGCATTCACGACGGGACTCTCTGCCTATGAATCGGGCCAGTTTGCGGCCGCGGCTCGGGCGTTCCGGGAAGCCGGAACAAATACTCCAGCCACGGGGACGTTTCTCAATCTCGGACTGAGCGAATGGCGCCGCGGCCGCGTCGGCGCCGCGATCTGTGCTTGGGAACAGGCGCTGTGGGTTGCGCCCCGTGATGTCGCCGCGCGCAACAGCCTCGCATACGCCCGCCGGCTCATGGACGTTGAGCCGCCGAACCTGCGCTGGTACGAAAGGGTCTCCACTTGGCTGCCCGTCAACACCTGGGCCTGGATCACCGCCATCGGCTTGTGGATGACCGTGGCCGCAGTGTTGTTGCCGGACATTCTTGGTCGCCGCCGCTCAACGACCACGCAGGCATTTGCCGCCTTCGGCCTCATGGTGCTCTTGTTGAGTTTGCCCGCACAGTTGGGAGTGCGGACGCGACAGACAATTGGGTTCGTGCTGCAACGTCAGGCCGCCTTGCGCCTCACGCCGACAGCGGAAGCGGAGGTTTCACTGAAATTACCTGCCGGCGAACCGGGGCGATTGTTGCGTCAGCATGGAGACTACGTGCTCGTCAAAACCTCTGCCGGCGAGGGCTGGCTGGAGCGATACCAATTCGGATTGATTGTGCCGCGCTGAAGTTCAGCGATGCCGTGCCACAAGGTAGGCCTTGAACTTCTCGTAATCCCCGTCCATGCGATCGTAGTCCTCTGGCAATTTCAGGGAGGCCAGCATGTTCGTCGGCACATCCGGCTCCCAACCGACAACCTTCTCCACCTCGACGGGAAATTTTGCCGGGTTCGCGGTTTCGACGATCACAGCCGGCGAATTGGCGAGCGGCTCCTGCGCGGTCCAATCCAGCAAGCCCTGCCACGCGACGGCGCCGTGCGGTTCGAGCAGCAGTTGGAACTGATTCCAGAAATCCCGGATACCGGCAACTGTGCGTTCGTCGGAAATGGACGAGGAGAAAATGTCCCGGCGCATCGCGTTCAGATCGGGCATTCGATTGATCTTGCCAGTTTCGTCCATCTGCCCTCCGTAGACCGCAACTAGCCGCGCCAGATTGCTCGCGTGACCGACATTCATCGCGTTGGACAATGAATTGCGCGACGGAGAAATCTTTTCGTAGCCGCCGGTGGCGAGGAATCTCGGAAAAGCGTCATTGTCGTTCACCGCGGCGACAATCTTGCGCACGGGCAATCCCATTTCGCGCGCGACCACGGCGCCCATCATGTCGCCGAAGTTACCGCTCGGCACGGCGAAGACAATCGGCTCGCCCGCCAACGCCACGCGCGAGGCAGCGTAGAAATAGTAAACACTCTGCGGCAGAAGCCGGCCGATGTTGATGGAATTCGCCGACGAGAGCGGAATATGTTTCAGGTCCGGATCGGCGAACGCGCGCTTCACCATCGCTTGACAGTCATCGAACTTTCCGTCGATGGCCACCGTGCGGACGTTGTCCTGGAGCGTGGTCATCAGCTTGCGCTGGCTTTCGCTCACTTCGGCGAGCGGAAACAAGACGATCACGCGCACACCGGGAATCTTGTGAAACGCGTGCGCGACGGCCGAGCCGGTGTCGCCGCTGGTCGCGGTAAGAATGGTCACCTGTTTGCCGTCCTCACGCAGAAATTTGCCAATCAACCGCGCCATCATCTGCGCCGCGAAATCCTTGAACGACGCGGTCGGCCCTTGGTCGAGGCGCATGAGGAATGTGCGGAAGTTGACGACTTCCAGTGGCACCGGGAAGTTGTAGGCGTCCTGACAGAATTTCGCGAGCTCGGCCGATGAGACGATGTCATCCGTAAACTTGGACAGCACGCGGAAGGCGATTTCGTGATACGGCAGCCGGGAGAATGCCGCCAGATCGTTGAACGTGAAGCGGGGAAACTGCTCCGGAAAATACAGCCCGCGATCCGGCGCCTGCCCGGCGATCAATGCCGTGCGCAAGTCCACAACCGGCGATTGCCCATTGGTGCTGCGGAAAAGGACTTTGCTCATTATTCAAAGCTTTCGACGCGGAACATGACTGGCTTGCCTTTGACCACCGGAAGTTTCGCGATCTTTACCAAGGCTTTGCGCATCGCCGAGTTTGGCGCATCGTGCAACATCAGGATCAGCGGCACACTTTCACCCTCGTGACCTTCGGGCTGGATAACTGACGAAATACCGATCTTCGCGGCAGCAAAAATGGCAGAAACCTTGGCCAGCACACCGGGCTTGTCCACAACACTCAATCGCACATAGTAGCGCGAAGTGACCTCATCCATCGGCACGACGCGGCTCTTCTTCGCGTGCGAAACGAAGGGCGCCACGCGCACCTTGCCGCCCAGCTTCAAATCCAACGCAGCGTCGGCCACGTCACTCAGCACCGCGCTGGCCGTGGCGTCCTTGCCGGCGCCCCGACCGTAGAACAACGTGTCGCCCACGACATCGCCGCGCACGAAGCACGCATTGAAAACTCCGTTCACACTGGCGAGGACGTGCGCATTCGGAATCAATGTGGGATAGACTGAGACCTGCACGCCAGGCTTCTTCCCTGAAATCTTTTTTGCAATCCCCAGCAGCTTGATCGTGTAGCCGAGCTGGGCGGCGAATTGCATGTCAATCTTCGACACCTCACGGATGCCTTCCGTGTGAATTGCGTGATGATCCACCCACAACCCGTGGGCCAATGACGCCAGAATGCCGATCTTGTGTTGGGCGTCCTTGCCGTCAATGTCGAGGTCCGGTGGCGTCTCCGCGTAGCCCTGCTGCTGGGCATCCGCCAGCACCGTGGCAAAGTCAGCGCCCTCCTGCTTCATGCGCGAGAGGATGTAATTGCACGTGCCGTTCACGATGCCATAGATCGCCGGAAATTGATTGGCGACGAATCCTTCGCGCAAAGACTTGATGATGGGAATCCCGCCACAAACGCTGGCCTCGTAATAAAGATTTGCGCCCGACTTCGCGGCCGCCGCGAACAACTCCGGTCCGGCAGCCGAGAGCAAAGCCTTGTTCGCAGTGACCACCGTCTTCCCCTGCCCTAGCGCCGCCAGCACCATGGTCTTCGCGATGCCGGTGCCGCCGACCAGTTCAATGACCACTTGAATTTGCGGATCGTTGACAGCTTCCTGCCAGTCTGTGGTCATCAGGCCGCGCGGTATTACGTAAGGCCGCGGTTCGTCGAATGCTTTGACGGCAATCTTGCGGAAGTTCAACTTCACGCCGAGCCGCGCGGCCATAAGCGCCCCATTTTGCGCCCAGGCGTGATAGACGCCACTGCCCACCGTGCCCCCGCCAATCATTCCTAGGTTTACTTCCTGCATAATGGGCGCGTAGCTTGGCGAGAATCCCCACGTGCGACAATTCAATTCTAGTGCGAGGAGTGTTGTTTGAAATCGTCAAACGTACTTGGAAATCGCCACTCCGAAGCTTAGCGCGCGCAAATTATGATCCTTTCACCGCGGACATCGCTGTCCCTAGCAGGTAACCCAGCCAGGTGGCAACGAGACACAGCACCACGGACAGCACCACATTGCCACCCGCGTAAAGCCATTCGCCGTCCCGCAGCAGATTGAGCGTTTGCAGACTGAATGAAGAGAACGTGGTGAATCCGCCGCAGACGCCAATCATCAGAAATTGCGTTGTGAACGTCCTTGCCTCCGCGCTGAGCCGGCCTTCCGGCAGCGTGAGCGCGCTGAGCCCGCCAATTACGAACGACCCGGCCACGTTTACAAGAATCGTCCCCCACGGAAAAGTCTCCCCCACGCGCGCCGAAACCACGCCATTCAACGCGAAGCGGGCCACCGAGCCGAGCGCGCCGCCAAACGCGATCCAGAGGTACGCAATCATAAGGGTGGGAGATTCCCACAGGGTCTGGCCAAAGTCAGCAGCAATGTGGCGCACGACGAAGTCTCTACAACGATGTCAAGCCAGAGATTTCTTTGCGATGTGAATTCCCACTTGCGAACGTGAGCGCCTGCGGCATCATATGGCTCGCTTTCGGATCGCGGGGTGGAGCAGCCTGGTAGCTCGCAAGGCTCATAACCTTGAGGTCCTGGGTTCAAATCCCAGCCCCGCAACCAATTTGGCCCGGCGTAGTAAACTGGAAATTACCGGACTACGCCGGGCTAATGTGTTTCTGGCCCTTTCCCGTCACATCGCCTGGCCCGCACTGGTCTCGCTCCAAACCGGGATTCGATCAACCTTCCGACTTACGCCATCGTCGGCATTGCCGCTTTTAGCGGATAAACCTCAATGGTGTCACACCCAGGAAATTTCACCGCAATCTCCACTCCCTCCAAACCCCGCTCCTTGACGTAATCCAGCAACCGTTTCGAATGATGCCAGTCGTAAGCCTCATCGGCATTTGCCGTCCACCGATTCGAGGAACACAAGAACTGCCCGGTCCCCATATCCAGCAACAGAATCTTCATAATCTCCCTTTCCTTAGCGCGCTAAGCAGGAATCTGACTCAACCCACCCGGTTCATACGCTAAATCTTTCACTCGCACTTGACTCACCGATCTCCCCAACACCATCCGCCGAGTTCGACAACACCTGATTACGGCAGCATTACATTCACCGTGCGGTAGAACGCCGAACCCGCCGGCGCGGTCGAGTCTGAGTATTCGGCGATGCCGCTGGCCGGTACGGTGATTGGACCACCGATGGCCTGCCAGGCAGCCGGACTCAAAGTCAACGTGCGCTCCAACTTGTAAGTGAGACCTGGGATGCCGCCAAAGCGAACCGTCGGGATGCTGCCATTCATCACGATGGGCAGCATGTTTGGGGTCGCGGCGGGGACGGTGTCGGGCGCTAAAGTGGTGTAACCGGTGATCTCCAAGCCCCAGCTTTCGAGCGTATGAATGTCGCCCGATTTCAGGTCGGCGATGAAGAGC